>Ga0137308_100996_pt1 | contig 33900 bp, 27 predicted proteins | sample Inofrocosms_June_FD_97181 | JGI IMG/M metagenome (GOLD analysis project Ga0137308, IMG submission 97181) | Mouse cecal microbial communities from Vienna, Austria - N-Acetylneuraminic and N-Acetylglucosamine D2O microcosms_June | ecosystem: Host-associated > Mammals > Digestive system > Large...
ATTTTCATTACTTGCAAAATTGATTCACCAAAATCATCATGATACTTTACCTGCACTATTTGATAATCTTCTACCCAAATTCCTTCTTGATAATCTTCTGCAGTTTGTTTCATTACATCATTGCAAGAAGAAACATCATAATTTGAAACATTTAATATTTGAATTTGTATATCTTTGTTATCATGTGCAATTACATTATTATAAAACTCATTCAATTTTTCCTGTGAAAAATATTTTACCACATCAGCTCTACAATAATCAGGATATAAATCTATTATCTTTTCTATGTCGTGTTCATTAATTGCATTTTCCAATTGAGATATGAGCTTTTCAACCGTGTTCCTTTTACCGGATAAAATCATAGAAAACGCAAAAATAAATATACAGCCTAAAAATATTAAAGAAACCAATAACCATTTTTTCTTTTTCATTTATATTCCCATCTGCGCGCCTAAAGAGAGGTGTTTACACACCCTCTTGCGTACTCAAATCAATAGTTGAAAGCGCTATTTATGGCAATAGAATCCTGTTCGGGGATTCTATTACATGAGAGTGTCTTTCTTTCAAACTTTCATCCTTCGCCATTCGATATGATTTATTTTATCATCTGCTTTATTATAAAGCAATAAACTATCCCTTTTTAGTTTCCTCATTTTCCCTGTCCGCTTTCTGCAATGCCTCATAAATACGCAACGAATGAGGAATTGTCAGTTATGTTTGTCCCTGTCTCCACGAATAAAAAAATATTATCCAGCCAAGGAACTGTAGATATCTTACAAGATTATCTTATATCGAGTCCCCATTTTTACACAAGAAATATTCAGCCGTCATTTACGGATTATTTTGTTTTGGACAAGCATAAATAATCCGTAAATGACGGCTGAAACCATGTGCGTATATGGGAATTACCTCCCAATGCAGCCCGATATGGCACTCCGACCTCCGCCGGACACAGCCCATATCAGGCTGCCCCTCCTGTAATCCGGAAAAAAAGTCTCCCTACGGAGTCTTTTTTTAATATTTTATAAGAAAGGGAAAAAATATGATTCACTACATCAGAATGAAAAAAAATGAATGGAAAATTAAAGCAGCCTTCTACGGCGCAGCAGCTGCCATGATCGACAACCAGAAGGAAATATTGGAACTGCTGCAGAAATTGTACGCCGCCCTGAAAGATGTGCCTGAGGAAGAGCTTATGGCACAGCTGGCTTCCCAGCTGGCGGCATTAGCCCATAAGGGCTGACCCTGTAAAAAGGTCACGCCGCCTAAATAATCCCCGCCCTTACAGTGCACAAAAGGATACATGTTCCTATGGCAGGCACGCATCCTTCTACTGCGCTAGAGCGTGTTAGAAAATTACTTTCTGACAGATGTGCGTCACAATTTGTGGGAGATGAAATCTTCTTACAGATGATTAGCCAAATAAAGGGCGCATAGCAAGCTATGCAACCTGAATTTGGCTCAAATATACCGCGAAGCGGGGCTCGCAGATGGAGGGAATGAATTTTCAAACACGCTCTAATGCTTTAGTACTCCTGATCCATCCAGTCGGAAATTAGACTTGCAGGCTGCATGGTTTTTACCAATGCCAGACAAAACTTCGACGGCAATGCAGTGCCATCGTCTAGTAGTCTTAACGACGCAATGGTATAAAACGGGCGGTTCGCAAGTTTAATATCTGACCTGACGGAGTACCGAACCACAGAATCAACCCTAACGAAACAGGCCCGTTTTAACCCGCCATAACAACAACTTCATATGGAAACCATGCTACCGCAAATACATTATAACAGGAGACAATTGAATATGGGAAAATTAAAAGACCTAATAGAATCCATACAGGACGTCCCAAGCTGGAAAGACGTTGTCACGGAATTAAAAAAGGTGGATACCCTCCTGACAGAAATCAGCAGAACCAACAGCAGCCTGTCCGAATCCGCCTTAGAAAACATTGGGAATAACGCTTTCCGTGTCGCAAGCCGGTACGGCCAAAGCGCCGCCGACTACTTATCCGGCGTTCAGGAAGCATACCTTGCCGGATTTGACAATGCCGATGAAATCGCCGAGTTATCCTTGGCCGCCCAAAACGCAGGCGGTATTACCGCCGAACTGGCAGACCAGCTTATCTATGCAACAGACCAAGCCTACCGGATGAGCGGCTCCGTCTCGGAACTGACTAAAGTGCTGGACGGAATGAACTACATTTCCGGCCAAAATGCCTTCACAATGGCAGATCTGGCAGAGGGAATGGCAGCCCTCGCCCCCACCGCCTCCTCCTTTGGCATTGATGCCGGAGAGACTGCCGCCGCGCTAGGCACCATGATTACCGCAACACACCAGAGCGGCTCTGAAGCAGCGGACGCGCTTAGGACAGTCTTGCTGCACATCAGGCAAATTGCCGACGAGACAGAAGGCATCGATGGAGAAGGACTTGCAAAGTATGAAGCTGCCTGCAGTGCCCTGAATGTTAAATTAAAAGAAATAAAGAACGGCATCCTTACTCTCCGTGATCCGATGAAAGTACTGCCGGAATTAGCCGCTGCCTATAACAGGCTGAGTGAAAATGATCCCCGCAGAACCAACCTGCTTGATTCTGTCGGCAGCTCCGCCGGAGAACAGCTGGATGCCTTCCTCCGTCAATGGAGCACTTATGAAACACTGTTACAGCAGTATGCCCACGGAACCGGTTCCATGGCGGAAGCCTCGGAGAAAACAGTAAATTCATGGGAAGGTTCGCTGAACCGCCTTTCCAACACATGGGCTTCCACCGTCGGTAACTTCACGGATTCGGATGCAATTGCTGCTGCCGTCAACAGCCTGAACAGCCTTCTTTCTATTGTAAATAACATTACAGGAAAATTAGGCTCCTTTGCGAACATCGGGCTTGGCGCCGGATTATTTTTAGGGTTCAAGAACATTGGTAAACGCCGTATGAGTATACGGATTTCATAAACTGTTATTGTTTTGGATATGCCCTCCATGCCTGAGTTTTCCATGTCCTGTTTATCGGGTACGCATGGGTTTCAAAGGCAGGGATGTGTGGGCTTTGTCAACCCACAATGTTCTATAAAATAAACCGTAATTGGGGGCTGCTGTCCCCAGTGCTGGGAAGCTTATTAATAGTGAATAAATAGTGCCGTACAGCTACAACGCGGCCGGAAACGGCGGACGTGACATGCACTCCGAAAGGATGTCAGCAATGGCAAAAAAATGTGCGGCAGGCCATAGGCGGAAACGCTAAGTGGCAAGCCTTTTAACCCCTTATGGCAGAAAAAGGCTAAACCACCAATCAGCAGCGGAAAACCTAAGTCTGTATCTACAGATAAGGAAGTGTTCACAGAGTGTAAACGGTTTTGAGCCGGAAGGCTTGTAAGAGGCACTCGAAGCCAAGAAGGAAAACTTGCCCGTGACTGGGTATAAACCAAAAGGGTGATGCTGCCCCTTGCTTCTTCTCAGCAGCTGACACAGTCAGGAAGGAACAGGAAAACGCAAGGATTCCTCCTAGCCGTAGTGGATGGAACGGAGGAAATATTGCGCATTTTGTATTATACTCTTCACTTGATAAGTCCATTAACTTATTTTAGTTTGTTTTTTATATCTTCCAGCAATTGAATTATTTCGGAAAACCCAATAAAAATAAGCCCGCCAATAATGCTCATGAACTCTGGAGTGATAAATTGTATTAAAGAAAATTCATATTGCCCTCCACTTCCACCAGCTACAATGAAGCTTAATATTGTTCCTGCTATTATAATTGCGATTCCACAAGTCTTAATTGCTTTTGCAACTGTATTACCAGATGATTGATAGTTAAATTGCGTATTACCTTTTGGTAATGAAGATTCAAAGGTTGTTCCACATGAAAAACATTTTCCAGAAGATTTTTCATCAATATTTAATTTTGATTTGCAATTTGGGCAAATATCCATATGATACCTCCGTAATGATAGAGTGCATTACATTTTGCTTATAAAACACTTTTATTATTTTAATTAGGGTATACGTTACTCTTCATAAAGAACACCCTTATTAAAAATCAGAGTTACAGTGATTGCAATGCCACTGCTTATGCCGTTTAGTCCCCCATATGCCGAAAATCGCTGTATTCACCACCTTTGATGTCGTTGATATTTTTTTAGTATTCACCGAATTGCAGTACGGACAGTATACCATTACTGCAGATTGTTGCAATCTTTTACGCCTTGCCGCATCTCTCTCTTCTTCCTCTGTTGATGAGAAACTTTTATCTATAAATACCATTTCGACATCACACGTTGGGCATATAGTTGAAAAACTCTCCGCATTGTTAAAAAATTGCATTCGATTACATTTCGGGCACATATAAATTACTCTCTCATATACCATAATAAACAACTCCTATTTTTTATTTTAATTATACTTCTCCACAATCTACAAATCAAGTACATTCAGCAATGCACAAATTCTCCACAATGCACATATAATAGTATGATATTCAGGACAATAACAGACGATTTTACAGGATCAATAAGAAGTATTGGTATATTGGGAAAATCTCTGAATGAACTAAAAACTAAAATTTCAACCATAAGATCGCGAGGCATAATAGAATCTTTATTTAATACTTCTACGCTAAACTTTAAAGCAATAGACGATTATAATGCTGCAATCACAGAGGCAACTGCTCATGGTGCCACTATGGCAGAAAAACAGCAAATTATGAAATCGGCCATGGAGGGCACAAACAAAGTAACCGCACAATTAATAGGAACTACAAATGGCGCTATTGTAGGAACAGATGCATTAACTGCCGCTCAAAAACAGTCTACTCTTGCAGCCAGATCCATGTCCGCCGCTCTACGAGTACTCTCCGTTGTAGGAAATATTGCTTTCTTTACATTAATCAGTAAGGGGGTTGAATTCCTTGCATCTCACATAAACAATTGGATCCACAGCATGGATATTGCCATGAAGGAATTAGATGAGGCCAATAACAACTTGAAAGCAGTCAACTCCGAACTGGAAACAACGGCATCCAGAATTGATGAGCTAAATGCAAAAGAAAACTTATCTTTAATAGAATCAGATGAATTGGAAAATTTAAAGGCAGCAAATATCGAGCTTGAAAGAGAGCTGCGTATTAATAAAGAACTCGCCAATATCAAAGGTGAAACGGCCAACAAAGAAGCTCTTTTATATTTCGATAAAACCTCCGGCTCCTTTCCCGATTCTTTGTGGACACAGCTGAAAGAAGATATTATGTCCGGAGATATCTTAACTAGAGGCTCATTATATTCTGCCTTTAATCCTAAACCTAATAATAAGATAGACGAAGCTACAAGCTATATAGAACAAGCGGAAGAATTAAGACAAACTCTTGCCGAGATAACGGATACCGAAAGCAAGGAATATAAAGATACCTCAGCATCTTTAGAAAAGACTGAAACAATGCTTGCCGAAATGATTGCTGATTTCATGGAAAAAGATGACTTGTTGATGGAAGGAATGGACAACGGATTGTTAGCCAGTCTTGACGCCCTTTACGAAAAATATGATATATACACCAATGGCCGGGCATATGTTGTCGAAAACAAACTTTCCTCTATTCTTTCTAAGGTTGATTTTAAGGACAATGCAAAAGAACTGGAGCAGCTGGGCAAAGACGGCACTCTTTCTCTGGATACCCTTACCGCCAAGTTTCCCGGCCTGATTTCATATTTAAACGAAGCAGGCATTTCCGCAGAGGAACTATATCAATACATTATGGCATTGTCTAACCCTGATGCAATCAATTACAAAGAAACCCGCAGACAGCTTTTAGAAGCTGTCGGTATCAGGGATGGTGAAATTAATGGTGCAAGTGACGAAAAGGTATTTAATAAACTGCAAACTGCCGGCGTACTGACGAATAAAGGCCTTGAAGCGTATTTAAAGGTACGGGCAAGATATAACACGTCTGAATTCGACGTGAACGACCTGATTTACTATATACAGAGTGAGTTAAAAGACCACCGGATTACCGTGGATACCGTTTTGGATATCCCCTCCACCATCAACCAACTCAACACCCGACTCAAACCTGCCTTCGATTCCTTGAAATCGGCATATAACGATATCTTCATGGATAACGGCGAATTTGCTCTGGACAGCATAGATATCATCTCCACCTGTGATTCTATCAAATCGAAACTGGATGACATGGCTGAACTGGGATTATCCGTAGACTACTCTTCTTTCGTGGATTTTGTAAGAGTGCTAAGGGATTCCGAATCAACCGAAACGGATGTAGAAAACGCATTTAATTCTCTCGCTGATTCTATTACCCATGCAGCGCTCTCAGGAATAGAAGATTTTGCGACAACAAAAGCCGCTTTGGAAGATTTAGGCGTGGTTAATAATGAGATCATAGCATTTGATGCTTTGATCAGAAATACAGAAGCATTAAAAGCAGCAGGTTTTGACTTAGTTGCCGTATCTCAAATGGAGAAAGATGAAGCAGATAAATTAATCAACGCTTTCGCAGATGAAACCGTAGCGACAGAAAATGTTTCACAGGCCATCCAAATGCTGTCCTTCCAAAAGCAGCTATGCCGCCTTCAAGACATGAATACTGCCAGTGAAATCGCAAATCTGCGCACCCTTGCAGAGAACGCAGGATATACAGGTGAGGTAATCCGATACCTGACTGAGCTGGAACAGATATATCAGGACATTGCAGAGGGTACGATTAACCAGAACCTTATCAATTCAAAATTGAGACGTGCAGAGAATCTACAGGCGCTTATCAGGGAAGCCACAGCCAAAGTAAACTATAAACCGTTGGAGAAATCTGCCGTTAAAGCAGCTGCCAAAGCCGGTGCGGCAGCCGGTAAATCCTACTCCGATGCCCTGAAAGACGAACTCTCCAATCTGGACAATGTTATCGGTTATATCGGAGATATTATCGGCCGCCAGATTAACTTATTGGAAGACCAAAAAGAAGCTGCCGTTGAGGCGCTGGAGGCGGAAAAGGAAGCCGCGAAGGAAGCGCTGGAAGCAGAGAAAAAGTTATTGCAGGAAAAGCTCGATGCCAAACAGGCAGAAATCGACAAGATCGAAGACTCCGCTAAAGCAAGAAAAGAAGAAATCGACCTGCAAAAAGCGCAATATGACCTTGCCCGTATGCAGAACCAGCGCACTATCCTTCAGTATACCGAAGGCAAAGGAATGCACTATGTGACGGACACCAAAGAAATCCGCCAAGCAAAAGAAGCGGTTACCGAAGCGGCGGAAACAATTAAGATATCCGGAATGCAGAAGGAAATCACCGAGTTCCAAAGCGCCATTGACGGCCTTGACCAAAGGATCGAAGAGTCCAACCAACATTATGACACCCTTATCCGCCAGACCGAAAAATATTGGGACAGCCTTATAAAGGGATTGGATGACTACAAGTCACGCTGGCAGGAATTGTCCGGAATCGAAGAAAAGGCCAAGATGGAAGAAGCGCTCGGAAAACTCGGCATCACAACGGACCATATACTGGATATGTCCGAAACAGTTTTAGAATCATTTAAGAGTAATTATCTGGATCTCTTACGAGAGATGTATTCCGGTAATCAGGATATGCTGAACCTGCTGCAAGAATTCGGAAGCATTTCCACAGACACTCTCCTGCCTCTGGCCGGGAGCATCGGCAGCGTTGCCGAGAATCTCTATGGAGCCGCTAAAGCAGCCGACAGCATCACCGAAAATCTCAAGGACTCCGGCAGTATTACTATCGAAACCCCACTGCCTCCCTATGACCCCGACAAGGACCCCACCAACTTCAAGGAAATATATATAAAATGGAATGCCCATATGGCAGACATTGAAAACATAACGGATTTCCTGTACTCCAATATAAACTATCCGAACACCAGACAGATACAGGATACCATAAACCAACTCAACAGCTACACCAACGTTATCAATAACAGAAGCACCCCGCCGGTGATAACCCAAAACATTACGCTAAACTGCCCCAATGTCACAAATACCTCCGGTGTGGAATATCTGCAAAGAGAATTAGGGCATTTAAGCCTTATGGCAATGCAGGAGCCGCTGAGAAGATACTGACGCTCCGGCTAAAACATACCGCCGGACAACAACAGTTTCGGAACGCAAGTGCCCGTAAGAAATTTCAGATGCGCTTTTTGCAGATGAAATTTCTTATCTTACATGGACACTGTAGTGCGCAATGCGCATGACTGCGCATGACGGAACTGGAATAAATAAACGGAACTGGAATAGGAGAAAACATGTTAGAGAAAGTATTTAAACTGAAAGAAAACAACACCAGTGTGAGAACGGAGATCGTTGCCGGATTAACCACCTTTATGACAATGGCTTATATTATCGCACTGAACCCCAATCTGCTGACTAATTTTGAAACCGGAACCCCTCTGTGGAACGGCGTATTTTTGGCTACCTGTATCGCTTCCACCATAGGCATGCTGGTTATGGCTTTTGTGGCAAATAAGCCTTTTGCAATGGCTCCCGGCATGGGGCTGAACAGCTTCTTTGCCATAGTAGTGGGTAATATTGTGCAGCTTACAAGCATGACTTATCTGGCGTCTTTTCAGGCGGCACTGTGCATTATTTTGATTGAGGGACTGATATTCATATTGCTTTCCGTGCTGAATATCCGGGAAAAGATCGTGGATGCCATCCCCTTAGGAGTCCGTCTGGGCATCGCTCCGGCAATCGGCTTGATGCTGATGAATATCGGTCTGGGCTCCAATGCCGGCGTATATTCCGAGACGGGAGGACCTTTTTATGTGATGAGTAATTTCTTCGGGTCGCTGACTCCCGGCATTGCTAAAGCGGATATGGGATCCGGCTACAGCGCTATGGTGCTTACCGTTGTCACCATGTTCATCGGCCTCTTTGTCATTATCGTTTTGGCGCAGAAGGGTGTAAAAGGAGCCGTAATTCTGGGCATGCTGGCCGCCAGCATAATTTATTGGGCGGGAGAGGCTCTTTTTCTTGGGATCAACCCTTTTGCCAGTCTGTCCACGGCGTCTTTTATTCCTCCCTTTAAAGATATGGCGGAGACTACATTGTTTAAGCTGAATTTCGGCGGCCTGATGAAAATCGGCTGGTTTACCGTGATTACGCTGATTGTCACCTTCTGTATCATTGATATGTTTGACACCATCGGAACTCTGGTGGGCACAGCAAGTCGTGCGGGTATGCTGGACAAGAACGGTAAGATGCCCCAGATGAAGGAGGCTTTGCTGGCGGATGCCGTAGGTACCGTGGCGGGATCCCTGACGGGTACTTCCACCGTAACTACCTTTGTGGAATCTGCCTCCGGTGTGGAAGCAGGCGGACGTACCGGCCTTACGGCGCTGACAACGGGTATTTTGTTCTTGGCTTGTATATTCTTAGCGCCCATTGCAGCCATCATTCCTGCGGCGGCAACCTCTTCCGCATTGATTTATGTAGGTGTGCTGATGGTGACAGGTTTAAAGAATGTGAACTTTAACGATATCAGTCAGGCTGCTCCGGTGGCTTTGATGCTGATTGCAATGCCTGTATCCGGCTCCATCGGACATGCCATCGGAATCGGCCTGATCGTGTACACGGTTCTCAAGGTCTTTACGGGAAAAGCAAAAGACGTATCGGTATTGACCTTTGTATTGTCGGCAATTTTCCTGATTAAGTTCTTCTTGGCAGCATAAATAGCGCAGAGGATGACAGACTCCGGAAACGGGAGAGCCGGAATCGGAGTAAGGAGAAGGCACAGTCAGAAAAGAAAACAGGATGATATTCAAAGACTTCGCAGCAAGCTGACGGGGTGTCAATCTTGCAACGCAGCAAGCTGCGGAGCAGCATAAACTGCTGCAAATCCGTGCGCATCCGCCGGAGGCTCTAAGAAAATGATGATTTAATCAGCGTTTCCTTAGATAGAGAGACAACACAGGAATAGGAGTTAGAAATGAAATGGGAAATGTAGGGCTTTTGGTTCTGGCATTGGCAATCGTTACGGTGGTAGTTTTCCTGTTGAATGCTTACCATGCCAAGCAGGCAGAAAAACGGTTTATGAATTCGTTATATGAAGATTGCGGCAGGCTTGCTCAGAAGGAATATGCGCCGGAGCGCTTTGCCAGAATCGGAAGCTATTTTCTGAGACATTCTTCCCCTCTGCAGCTGGACGACATTACTTGGAATGACTTGGGGATGGACGAGATCTTTATGCGCATGAATTACACCTTGTCCGCATCCGGGGAGGAATATTTGTACTATACCCTCAGAACTCTGCAGAAGGAGGAAGGGGAACTGCTGCATTTGGAAGAAGTGGTGCGGTTTTTCGGAGATCATCCTGACGAGAGGGTGAAAGTGCAGCTCCAAATGAATAAGCTGGGCTATACCGGAAAGTTTTCCTTATATGATTATCTGGACAATCTGGATTATCTGGGAGAACGCTCCAACAGGAAAAGTTTGATTCAGGATTTATTATTTATTCCCCTTATCGCTCTTTTGTGGGTCAATTTTTCTATAGGGGTTATGGGGCTTGTAATGCTGATGGTCTATAATATTACCACGTATTTTAAGGAAAAAGGTGAGATTGATCCTTATATCACCAGCTTTGCTTATATTATGCGGCTTTTAGATGTCTGCGACGAACTGGAGAAGATTAAGCTCCCTGTCTGCGGGAAGGAGCAGGAACGGCTTCGGATGCACAGAAAAGAGATGCAGGCCATGCGGAGGAATTCCTTTTGGGTCATGGATCCGGGGAGGGGACAGGCAAGCGGAAATATTTTAGAGGCCATTCTGGATTACGTCCGCATGGTGTTTCATGTGGATTTGCTGAAGTTTAACAGTATGCTGAAGCATTTGAGAAACCACATAGAAGATGTAGATGCGTTGATCGGCACCGCCGGATATTTGGAGACAGCCATTGCCATCGGTATCTTCCGTAATTCCCTTACGGAAGGTTATTGCCTGCCGGAATTTGCGGACAGAAACGGGATCTGTATGGAGAATGGATATCATCCGCTGATTGCCCAGCCCGTGAAAAACGGGATCCATACGGAACAGGGCGTATTACTGACAGGTTCCAATGCTTCCGGCAAATCTACTTTTTTAAAAACGGTGGCGATTAATGCCGTTTTTGCCCAGACGATACACACTTGTATGGCGGATCGTTTCCGGAGCGCATTATATCAGGTGTATTCTTCCATGGCGCTGCGGGATGACTTAGGTGCGGGTGAAAGTTATTACATTGTAGAAATCAAGGCATTAAAAAGGATTCTGGATGCCGCCAAGGAGGGCAAAAGAGTGCTTTGTTTTGTGGACGAAGTGCTCCGGGGAACGAATACGGTGGAGAGGATTGCTGCGTCCACTCAGATTTTAAAGAGTCTGCGGGGAGAGAATATATTGTGTTTTGCCGCTACTCATGACATTGAACTTACGGAACTGCTGCAAAAAGAGTATGATAATTATCATTTTTCGGAAGAAGTAAGGGATGGCGACGTGGTGTTTGACTATAAGCTGCAAAGCGGCAAGGCAACTACCAGAAATGCGATCCGGCTTTTGGAGCTGTTAGGATATGACCGGAAAATTATAGAAAAGGCATACGAACAGGCAGAACATTTTACGGATTCCGGAAGCTGGATATAAAGCTCCTGCGGAAATGGCTGTTTCGGTGTTGCCGCCGCTTCCTGACCACAGCAGATACAAAGGAGTTTATCAAAATCCTTGTGCTGCCATGAGAGGAATGAATGGTAATGTGAGGCGTCTGTCGCGGGTTTGCCACGCAGAAACAGCGTGAAAACATCTTGCGGCGGGTGAACCGTAACAGACGGCAAATTTATCAGTGAGATAGAGTTTCCTTACTTGACGAACATTATTAAGATTGGTATACTGGAAAAAGATACAATATATTGTGTTACAATAAAAGGTGAGGTGTTAGTGTGAAAAATACGTCTAAGGCAGCAAAAGACACTGCCTAAGAAGTATTAAGTTTCACAAACTGCTGAAGCAGTTAGAAAAACGCGAAAGACAGCGTTTTTCATATCTATTTGAGCCGCTAAAGCGGCATGGAGGTTATTATGGTAAGCTTTGTAAATACTTTTTTATCTTATATTATGCTGCTGCTGGTAATCGGCGTGCTTGCGGCAGTGGCCGTTACCGTCGGAATTACATTGGCTAAGAAAAAGAATGCAAAGGCTCCCAAGGTTGAAACTGCGGACGGAGCAGGGGAAGCGTAAGATATGGGCTGTAATTATTCTGTCATACTTTGGGATGTGGACGACACTCTTCTCGATTTTCCGTATTCACAGAGGTATGCACTTACCAAATGCTTTCAGACGGCAGGATTGGAGATTACAGAGGAACAAATACAGCGGTATAAACAAATTAATGATGACTACTGGAAACGTTTGGAACTTGGGGAAGTTACCAAGAAAGAATTGCTGACCGGTCGTTTTTGTGTACTCTTTTCCGAGTATGGCATTGAGAGTATTGATGTGGAAGCTTTCCGGCAGGAATATCAGGAAGCGCTGGGCAGTGTTTTCCGGTTTCATGATGATGCTCTGACGATCTGTAAATCGCTGCAGGGAAAGATTGGGCAGTATGTAATTACCAACGGCGTTTCTTCTACCCAGCGGAGCAAGTTAAAACTCTCCGGAATCATGGATGTGATGGACGGGATCTTTATCTCGGAAGAAATGGGATGCCATAAGCCTCAAAAGGAGTTCTTTGACAGTTGCTTGGAACGGATCGGAGCGAAAGACAGATCGAAGGTATTGATCGTGGGAGACTCTCTGTCCAGCGATATCAAAGGCGGCATACAGTCTGGGATACCTACCTGTTGGTATCACTCCGGAGAGAAGGAAAACAACACATTGTGGAAGCCGGATTATGAGATCTGCGATTTACATATGATTTATGATATCCTTGGGGGTTTTTGAATATGGCGAAATCGGCTGGACAAAAACTGAAGCTCTTGTATATCGTGAAACTTTTGTCGGAGAGTACGGATGAGCGCCATCCTGTCAGTACTACGGATATTATCGCCTATTTGGACGCCAACGGAATTCACTCGGAGCGGAAAAGCATTTATGACGACATTGATAAGCTCTGTCAGTTCGGTTATGATATCATACAGATACACAGCAGGCTTGGCGGCGGCTATTATATGGCGGGCAGAGACTTTGAGCTGGCAGAGCTGAAGCTGCTGGTGGATGCGGTGCAGGCTTCCCGGTTTATTACCACCCGGAAGTCCCGCAGCCTGATCAAAAAGCTGGAGCAGATGGCCGGAAAGTACGATGCCGGAAAGCTGCAAAGGCAGGTATATGTAGCCGGAAGGATCAAGACGGAAAATGAAAGTATTTATTATAATGTAGACAGTATACATAGAGCCATTCAGGAGAATAGGCAGATTCGTTTTCAGTATCTGGACTGGAACCTGAAAAAGCAGCTGGTGCCCAGAGCCAATGCGGAGAGAACCGTAAGTCCTTGGGCATTGATTTGGCGGGAAGAGAATTATTATTTGGCGGCATACGACAGCGCGGACAGCGTTATGAAACATTTCCGAGTGGATAAGATGGGCAAGGCGGAGGTACTGGAACAGAAACGGGAGGGTGTGAAACAGTTTTCCCAAATCGATCCGGCGTCTTATACGAATCAGACTTTCGGTATGTACAGCGGTGACGAGGAGAGCGTAACGCTGCAATTTCCCAACAGACTTGTGGGCGTGGTATTGGATCGGTTTGGCAAGGATGCCGATATCCGGCCCATGACGGATCGCATTTTCCGTGTCCGGGTGAAAGTGGCGGTCAGCGGCCAGTTTTTCGGATGGCTGGCCGGCATCGGGCGGGAAGCGGTGGTTATCAGTCCGGCTTCCGTGAAAGAACAGTATAACGGCTGGCTTGCGGATATTATCAATACGATGAAAATTACAGAAGGATTAAACCATGGAAAAGGTATCTAAAATATTAGATACCTTTTAAAAATATTTTGGTAATATATCGAATTGACAAGCGGATGATTTTTACTTATACTGTTAAGAAGAAACGGATACAATATATAGGAGAATATCACAAGAAATCTCTAAATATTGCGTTTTTGCCAATGCGGATTAAAATGTCTAAATTTGTGCAGTTCCGGTGCAGGAAAGTGTATGTCTATATGATATCTGGCGAATTTCCGTAGAATATTTATATCGGCAAGGTGTTTCAGAGTGGACTTCATTGAATTCACTCAATGCTACTGCCGCATCACTTTCTTCAGCCGTCTTGTCGAGGAACAAATATTGGGCGTGATTTTACCAAACTGCAATGCACACAGAACAATGCAGACAGGAAATTTGGCGAAATGCGCAGGATATAGTATACCGATAGTACCGATAGTAAAGAGACAGTGTGTTTTTCAGAAGGGAATGAATGGAATGAGCAGTAATTTTGATCAGGATGCAGCAGATTATTTAGACTATAGTGAGGATTTTATGCCTGAGAAAGAAGTTTATGTGATCAAGAAAGACGGCAGCAAGGAAGCGTTTAATGTACAGAAGGTGATCAGCGCAGTGGGAAAAAGCGCTTACAGGGCATTGACAAAGTTCACCGAAGCAGAGGAACGCCATATCTGCCAATATGTCATTGAGAAAGTAAATGAGATGGAGACAGATCAAATCCCCATTCCCGTTATGCATAATATTGTGGAAAGCGCGTTGGAGCAGGTTAAGCCTGTGGTGGCCAAGAGTTATCGCGATTACCGCAATTATAAGCAGGATTTTGTCCGTATGCTGGATGATGTCTATAAAAAGAGCCAGTCTATTATGTATATAGGAGACAAGGAAAATGCCAACACGGATTCCGCGCTGGTGGCTACCAAGAGAAGCCTGATATTTAACCAGCTGAACAAGGAATTGTATCAGAAGTTCTTTTTGACGACGGAAGAGATTCAGGCATGTCGGGACGGCTATATTTATATCCATGATATGTCCGCCAGAAGGGATACTATGAACTGCTGCCTGTTCGACGTGCAGAATGTGTTAAGCGGCGGCTTTGAGATGGGGAATGTATGGTATAATGAGCCGAAATCTCTTGATGTGGCGTTTGATGTCATCGGAGATATTGTACTCAGTGCGGCCAGCCAGCAGTACGGCGGATTTACCGTTCCCAGTGTTGATACAATTCTGGAGCCTTATGCGGAGAAATCCTATCAGAGATATTTGGAGAAATATGAGCGTCTGGGCATTGACGGCCGGAGGGCGGAGCAGGAAGCTTATGAGGACGTGGTCCGGGAGTTCGAACAGGGATTTCAGGGCTGGGAATATAAATTTAACACAGTGGGAAGCAGCCGGGGGGATTATCCCTTTATCACGGTAACGGCGGGAACCGGTACAGGGAAGTTTGCCAGACTAGCCACCATGACAATGCTGAATGTGAGGAAGAGAGGGCAAGGCAAAAAGGACTGTAAAAAGCCGGTTTTGTTCCCTAAGATTGTATTTCTATATGATGAGAATCTTCACGGACCCGGAAAACCTTTGGAGGATGTGTTTGAAGCCGGTGTGGAGTGCTCTGCCAAGACCATGTACCCCGACTGGCTGAGTCTCACGGGAAAAGGTTATGTGGCAAGCATATATAAAAAGTACGGAAGAATTATTTCGCCTATGGGCTGCAGGGCATTTCTTTCCCCGTGGTACGAGAGGGGCGGGATGCATCCTGCCGATGAGCAGGACAAGCCTGTATTTGTGGGACGTTTCAACATCGGTGCGGTGTCGCTGCATCTTCCCATGATTTTAGCCAAGTCAAGGAAGGAAAGCCGTGATTTTTATGAGGTGCTGGACTATTATTTGAATCTGATCCGCCAGCTTCATATCCGCACCTATGCTTACCTTGGCGAGATGAGGGCATCCACCAATCCCTTGGCCTATTGTGAAGGCGGATTTTTAGGGGGAAAACTGGGATTGCATGATAAGATCAAACCACTGTTAAAGTCTGCCACTGCCAGCTTCGGCATCACGGCGCTGAATGAGCTTCAGGAGCTTTATAACGGGAAGTCTCTGGTGGAGGACGGGGCGTTTGCCTTGGAGGTAATGGAGTATATCAATGCAAGGGTAAACGAATTCAAGGAGACGGACGGCAATCTATATGCCATCTACGGAACACCTGCGGAGAATCTCTGCGGGGTGCAGGTAAAGCAGTTCCGCAATAAATACGGCATTGTGGAAGGGGTTTCCGACAGGGAGTATGTGAGCAATAGTTTCCACTGCCATGTAAGTGAGGATATCACTCCCATTGAAAAGCAGGATAAGGAAGAACGCTTTTGGAACCTTTGCAACGGCGGGAAGATTCAATATGTGAAATATCCCATTGATTACAATATTACGGCGGTAAAGACCTTGATCCGCCGTGCAATGGATATGGGCTTTTATGAGGGTGTGAATCTTTCCTTGGCATATTGTGACGACTGCGGGCATCAGGAACTGGAGATGGATGTGTGTCCCAAGTGCGGCAGCCATAATCTTACGAAAATTGATCGTATGAACGGTTATCTGTCCTATTCCCGTGTACACGGAGATACCCGGCTGAATGATGCCAAGATGGCGGAAATCGCGGAGAGGAAATCTATGTAAAGTGTAAAGGAAATCACTAAGCTCGAAAAGACCTCGCTAAGTGATTTCACGCTCTGCTAAGCAGAGCTTCTTTACACGGAAGAATCGCTGATGCGATTCTTCCAGACTTGCACCGATTCATTGATTGTTTGTGCCGGCACACCCTTTGAAAAATTGTTTCTGATGACGGGATTGTGGGATGCCTTGTAGCGGCATTGTGGAGGGGTTAATGAGATACCATAATATAACAAAGGACGATATGCTAAACGGCGATGGGCTGCGCGTGGTTTTATGGGTGGCGGGCTGCAATCATTGCTGCAAAGGATGTCATAATCCCATTACTTGGGATCCGGACGGCGGTTTGTTGTTTGACGATGCCGCCAAACGGGAAGTTTTCGAACAGCTTGCGAAAAATTATATTTCAGGAATTACTTTTTCCGGGGGAGATCCCTTACATCCCGCCAACGCCATGGCAGTCAGGGAATTTATGGCGGAGATAAAGGATAAATTTCCGGATAAGACAATTTGGCTGTACACCGGGGATGTGTGGGAAAATATTTCTGCCTATCCGTTGATGAAGTATGTAGATGTGGTGGTGGACGGGGAATTCGTGGCGGAGAAGGAAGATGCAAAGCTGCTTTGGAAGGGAAGCTCAAACCAGAGAGTCATTGATGTGAAAAAGACGCTCTCGCAGGAGAATCAACGGATCCCGGTACTGTACTGCGGAAATTATGCGGAGGATTATAAAGTCACTGAAAAACCGGAAACCGTGCGGGGATGCTGTAATTAGAGCGATATCCTGCCGCTTCCTTATAAACGCATTTCTCATGAAAGACGATTCCGGGAGAGTTGCCGGAGGTCATGCGGACGGTACAGCGGCTAGGAACGCCTAAAGGAAGCGCATAAGAGGTATTTATGAAAAAAATAGCACAATTTTTTAAAGTAAGTGAAGAACTGTTTATGCAGGCAGTATCGGAAGAATTTCCGCAGTATGGGGAAGCGGATATTAAGGGAATGTATGAAGCGCTGAAACTGCCGAGGAGAGCTACCAGAGGCAGCGCCGGATATGATTTTTTTGCTCCTTTTGCTTTTTCTCTGCCGCCTGCTGCCACGATTAAGATTCCTACGGGCATACGGGTAAAAATGGAAGAAGACTGGGTATTGAAGCTCTACCCCAGAAGCGGATTGGGCTTTCGATTCAGATTACAGATGAACAATACTGTGGGGATTATAGACAGCGATTACTTTTATTCCGACAATGAAGGCCACATTTTCGTAAAGCTCACCAATGATTCTAACGAGGGAAAGACCTTGAACGTAGAACAGGGGACGGGAATTGTCCAAGGGATTTTCTTGGAATACGGAATCACGGTGGATGATGACGCGGTGGGAATCCGCAACGGCGGGTTCGGAAGCACTACTTAGTATATTATCCGAATATAGAATAAGAAACTCCCTTTTGGAAATAATGAAAGCAAATAGATTGCCGGAAGGGGAGTTTGGGTTTGAGCGAAGAGACGAAGAAGCAAATAAGCGGTTCTCTGGCACCGGATATGGAATACCTGAATCGGGTGTTGGATGTAGACCGTAATTTTGATATTATTTACCGCGTGATTCATGTGGGCGGGAAGGAGGCCTGCATGTATCTGGTGGACGGCTTCTGCAAAGACGATCTTTTGCAGAAGCTGCTGCAGTATTTTATGGATTTGACACCGGATAAAATGCCTCAGGATATGCATGGTATTTCCAAGCAGTTCACTCCCTATGTGGAAGTGGATGTGGAGGACCGGTTTGACACCATGGTTCATTCCCTGCTGTCCGGCATGTTTGTTCTGCTCATCGACGGCTATAGTAAGGCTTTGCTGATTGATGCGCGCACTTATCCTGCAAGGGGGGTGGAAGAGCCGGAGAAGGACAAGGTATTAAGAGGCTCCAAGGATGGTTTTGTGGAGACGGTGGTCTTCAACACCGCGTTGATCCGCCGCAGAATCCGCAGTACGGATCTGTGCATGGAAATGCTGAACGCAGGAGAAAGCTCCCGCACGGATATTGTATTGTGCTATATGGATAAAAGGGTGGATCATCAGTTTTTAGAGGCAGTCAGACGCAAAATCAATGAAATATCGGTGGATGCCCTCACCATGAATCAGGAATCTCTGGCAGAATGCCTTTATCAGAGGAAGTGGTTTAATCCCTTTCCGAAGTTTAAGTATACGGAGAGACCGGATGCGGCAGCGGCTCAGGTTTTAGAAGGAAATATCGTGATACTGGTGGATAATTCTCCGTCGGCTATGATTCTGCCCACTACTATTTTTGATGTGGTGGAGGAGGCGGACGATTTTTATTTTCCGCCCATAACGGGAACTTATCTGCGTATTGCGCGATTACTGATTTCTGTTCTGACTTATATTTTGACGCCTACCTTTCTGCTGCTGGTCAATCATGACCATTGGGTGCCCGACAGTTTTTCCTTTATATTGCTGAAAGAGGAGCCGAATGTACCGCTAATCTGGCAGTTTTTGATTTTGGAGCTTGCCATAGACGGGCTGAAATTGGCGGCGGTAAATACGCCCAATATGTTAAGCACACCGCTGAGTGTGCTGGCGGCGCTGGTGCTGGGAGAGTTCTCGGTGAACAGCGGCTGGTTTTCCGCGGAGGTTATGCTGTATATGGCTTTTGTGGCTGTGGCCAATTATACCCAGCAGAATTACGAACTGGGCTATGCCCTGAAATTTATGAGAATCATTAATCTGCTGCTGACACAATGGTTTGGACTGTGGGGATATATTGCGGGAATTCTGCTTACCGTATTGTCCGTCGCATGTAATAAGACGGTGGCAAAGACGAGCTATATTTATCCGTTGATTCCCTTTAACTGGAAAGAATTGAAAAACCGATTGATCCGCCGCAGGCTGCCGGAGTCTTTGAAAAAGTAAAGGCGGGATTGCGGGCTGCTTTACTGTTGTGTTCCTCTTGAGCTTGGTGTTTGCACCGGAAGGGACTCAAGGGGAGCACAGATATGCAGTCCGCCAATCCGGCCTTCCGCCGGACTGGCAATGAGGGGTTTCATGGGAAACGGGCTGGAAAAGACAGGGAGAAAGACATAGATTATGTACCGATTTGCAATCTGCGACGACAGGAAGGAAGACATTGATTACATAGAGGCTATCATACGGAAGTGGAATCGGAAGGCCGGTCTGCAGCTCATGATAGAAGGCTTTCCTTCGGGGGAGGCTTTTTTATTTGCCTATGAGGAAGACCGGGATTTTGATGTGTTGTTTCTGGACATTGAGATGAAGAGCTTAAGCGGAATTGATCTGGCACAGAAGCTCAGACAGATGGGATCACGGATTCAGATTGTCTTTGTGACAGGGTATCCGGATTATATCGCACAGGGCTATGACGTGGAAGCGCTGCATTATCTGTTAAAGCCGGTTACGGAAGAGAAATTATGTGCTGTGCTGGAGCGCGCTCTGGAGCGGATCAAAAATCAAGAAAGAGAGATGACACTGACAGTGCCCGAAGGCATTGTCCGGATTCCGCTGTCTGAGATACGGTATCTGGAGGTTATGGGCAATTATGTAACTCTCCACGGCGGGGAGGATTACAGCGTCAAGCGGACATTGAGCCAGCTGGAACAGCTTTTGGACGAACGGTTTTACCGCATACACCGTTCTTATATTGTAAATATTCAGTCGGTGAAAAAGTGCACCCGCACAGAAGTAACCCTAAAGGACGGTACGACGCTGCCTCTTTCCAGAAAGCATTACGAGGGGCTGAATCGTGCTTTCATTGAATATTTTTAGCGGATGAGATTTTAGGGAAGGCGTGGATATTTAGGGAAGGCACGATGCTGATGTGCTCGATAGAGGTGCGGAATGTTTTTTTGGGAAAAATGGATTGACAAGAGAATAGCGAAGTATCAAAATGATCTGTTGGCGGTACACTATGATGAGGTGGAAAATATGTACCGCCAGACCAGAGGATGGCGGCATGATTACCGCAACCATATTCAAGTCTTGAACGGATATGCGGAGCAAGGGGATCTGGAGGCGCTGAAGCGGTACTTGAAGGAACTTGCCGCTGACTTAAACGCCGTGGACACCGTGTTAAAGACGGGGAACAGGATGACGGATGTGATTCTCAACAGTAAAATATCTCTTGCCAGATCGAAGGATATTGCAGTGAAGGCGGATGCCCATGTGCCGGTGGCTCTGTCCACAACGGAAATTGACTTGTGTATTATCATTGGCAATCTTTTTGACAATGCCATAGAGGCGTGTATGCAGCTTCCTAAGGAAGAAAGGCTGATCCGTGTCTATATGGATATGAAGAATACGCAGCTCTATATGTCATTTACCAATACTACCGCATTGAACAAACAACAGAAGGTAGGAAAACGCTTCCTGACCACGAAAGGGTCGGGACATGGTTACGGATTGGTAAGAATTGACACGATTGTGGACCGCTGCCAAGGTTACATCAGCCGTAACAGTGAGGACGGAGCCTTTACCACGGAGATACTTTTGCCCCAATAGCTAATCAAAGCCGTCCCAAGAGCAGCATTCTTCCGGACTTGCACCAATTCATAAATTGTTCTTTACAAAAATGTCATTTATCACCTGAGGCATGTATTTCGTCACCGGAACACCATGTCTTTTTTTATTGTGATAGGATGGTCTTATTCAAAGACGCAGCAGAGCGGAATCGTGGAGGTTGGTATGAAAAAAAATGAAGGCGGAAAAAAGCAGAAGAAACCGGAGTACGGCCTTGGGAGCAACCTTTTGTATATGGTGCGCCATGCCGCGGAATTTCCCAGTGTGTTATGGCTGTTGGGGATCGAGACGGCAGCGGGAGTGGCGGTCAGTGTGACAACACTTTATATGGCGCCCTCTTTTCTACGGTGCGTGGAGGCACACGACTCTTTCCGGAAAATGCTGCTTGTAATATTATTTTTTTCATTGGCAATGATTGGATTTAACGGTCTGGAAAAATATGTGAAGACCGTTATATTTGCGGGCAGGATACAGGTGCGTATGAGCTTAATCCGGGAAGTAAACAGAAAGCTGGGAGGCTGCTCGTATCCCCTGTTGTTTCAACAGGAATTTCAGGACAGAAGAGTAAATGCCCGCAAGGCAGTCATAAACAATGTCAGCGCTTCGGAAAAATATTGGGAGACGCTGTATGAAATTATGAAAAACGGCATTTGTTTTCTCATTTATCTTTTCTTGATGATGGAAGTAAAACCGATATTGATTGCGGTGACATTGCTGATTACAGTGATGAGTTTTGGGATGACCCGGAGCTTTGAACGGTGGGGTTATCTGCACCGTAAAGAAGAGGCGGAGGGCTTGCGAAAGGCAGATTATTTTTACAATTGTGCAAAAAGTACAAAAATGGCTAAGGATATCCGAATATTCGGAATGAAGGAGTGGCTCTGGGATATTGAAAGAGACGCAAAGCGGCTGATTAGGGATTTCAGTGTGCGCAGCCAGAAAAATGATTTTGCGGCAGATGCCATTAAAATACTGCTAGATCTGCTGCGCAACGGAGTCTTATATGCCTATCTGCTGGGAGTTACCATACAGGGGGGATTATCCGCATCGGAATTCTTGCTTTATTTTACGGCGGCATCGGGATTTACCGATCAGGTGACGAGAATTTTATTCGGTGTGGAGAATCTTTACAGGCATAGTCTGGAAATATCCAATGTGCGCGAGTTCTGTGGGATAGAAGAGCCGTTTTCATTTGAAGGAGGTAAGGAGCTGAAACAAAAACCCGGTGAACTGTGTGAATTTGAAATCCGGGATGTAACCTTCCGCTATCCAAACGCTGAGAAACCTGTTTTAGAGCATTTTAACCTGAAAATACGAGCGGGGGAAAAGCTGGCGGTGGTGGGGCTGAACGGCGCAGGCAAGACTACTTTGATTAAGCTTCTGTGCGGCTTATATGATCCGGATTCCGGAGAAGTTCTGCTCAACGGCGTCAATATACGGGAGTATAACAGAGAGGATTACTACAAATTGTTCGGCGCCGTATTTCAGGATTTTTCCCTTCTTGCAGGCTCTATTGCGGAAAATATAGCCCAGTCCCATACTCCGGATATGGAAAGAGTACGGCGCTGTACGGAGCTGGCGGGAATGAAGGAGCGGATTGAACGGTTTTCCGATCAATACCATACAAAACTGGGAAAAGAGGTTTATCCCGAGGAAGCGCTGGAACTGTCGGGAGGGGAACTGCAGCGGCTTATGCTGGCAAGGATGCTGTATAAGGGGGCTCCGGTGATGATGCTGGATGAACCCACAGCGGCCTTGGACGCTTTGGCCGAGAGGGATCTTTATGAACGGTATGCGGAATTAACAGAGGGAAGTACGGCTGTCTTCATTTCCCACAGATTGGCAAGCACCCGTTTCTGCGACAGAGTGCTTCTTCTGGGGGACGGAGAAATTCTGGAAGAAGGCACACATGAAGAACTGATGGAGCTTGGCGGAAAATACGCAGAATTATTTGAAATTCAGAGTAAATACTACAAAGAGGGGAAAGAACATGGAGAAGACTAGAGATATATCGAAAAACGCTCAGGAAAGGTTTTCTGCAAGAGAGACAGGAAAATTATATATCCGCACTTTTCGACTGTTATGGCGGCATTATCCGAAATATTTGCTTAGCACGGCATTCTGCAAAGGGAGCCAGACAGCCTCACCCTATATTACCCTGTATTTCTCCGCACGGTTTTTAGATGAACTGGCGGGTGCCCGGAGACCGGAGATGCTGACCCGGTGGGTGATCTTGCTCTTGGCAGTATCAGCGCTTTTTTCTCTTTTGGCCCTTATCTTGTATCGATGGGAAAAGGTGGAAGAGCATAGTTTTAATATGCTCCATACCAAAGAAATATACGGGAAAAAGCTGTTGGAGATAGATTTTGAGAAGATGGATGATCCTGCGACTCTTGATCTGCTGAATCAGATAGAGCAGAGCAATGACCACATGGGTAATGGCATGAATACGTATATAATACATTTGGAACAGCTCTTTAGAGCAATCTTTCAGATAGGGGGCGGAATCCTTTTATCCTATTCCTTGTTTACGCGGCCGGTGGCAGAGCAATATCAGGGAAGCATTGGACTGAAGCTGGGGATGATAGGAGCGGCGGCAGTTATACTACTCACGGTTTTATTTCGCCCTTTCTTCAGCAGGCGGGAAAGGGCGGATATTCTGGCCTATAGCGAACACGGAAAGGCGGCGAACCGGCATTATTGGCAGTATGGCGTAGGTCTCTACGATAAAACGGAGAGTGCGCTGGATATGAGGATATACAGGCAGGATATTTATGGGGATGAAGAGCTAAAGGTATTCAGTATAAACGAGATAGAGCGGCGGGAGATGCTGTTTTTGAGAATCCAAGGCTTTTGCAGGGCGGGAGATGCCGTGTTGTCTCATATGATGACGGGGTTTATCTATCTGTATGTCTGTCTGAAAGCATGGTTCGGAGCCTTCGGGGTGGGCAGTGTGACACAGTATGTAGGCGCGGTTAATTCTATAGCGAACGGGGCGGCGGCTGTTCTTAATGTAGTCGAGGAGGCGAAAACCAATGCTTTCTTTTTACAAAGAATCTTTCAATTTCTGGAGATTCCCAATGAGATGTATCGAGGCTCCCTGACCGTGGAAAAGCGGAACGACAGAGATTATGAGGTAGAGTTTCAGGATGTGGGCTTTTGCTATCCCAACGCCTCGGAATATGCCTTGCGCCATGTGAATATGAAATTTAAGGTGGGTAAAAGGCTGGCGGTAGTAGGGCAGAACGGTTCGGGAAAAACCACGTTTATTAAGCTGCTCTGCAGGCTATACGATCCTACGGAGGGGAAAATTCTGTTAAACGGTATTGATATCAGAAAGTATGATTATCAGGAGTATTTATCCGTTTTTTCGGTGGTGTTTCAGGATTTCAGGCTTCTTTCCCTTGGACTGGGGCAGAATGTGGCGGCGGGAGCCGGTTATGATGCCGGACTGGTACGGGATTGTCTGGAAAAAGCCGGATTATCCGAATGGCTGCGCAAACGGCCTGCCGGACTGGAGACAAAGCTTTACAAGGACTTGTACAGTGAAGAGGGAGTGGAAATTTCAGGAGGAGAGGAACAGAAGATTGCCATAGCCCGGAGTATGTACCGCAATGCGCCGTTTGTCATATTGGACGAGCCCACCGCCGCTTTGGATCCTGTTTCGGAGTATGAGATTTACACCCGTTTTAACGATATTATCACGGATTGTACGGCTATCTACATCAGCCACCGCTTATCCTCCTGCCGGTTCTGTGACGAAATTGCGGTATTCCATCAAGGGAGTGTCATTGAACAGGGAACTCATCAGGCGCTGTTAAAGAAAGGCGGCAAATACAGTGAGCTTTGGAATGCGCAGGCACAATACTATATATAGGAATTGCGAGAGAACTTAAGGTAGGCTTTGACAAGTTGTTGCCTTAGCGTTACAATAGTGTAACGCATAAAGAGGTAGGATGAGGTCAAAGAATATGAATGAATTGATACAAAGGATATGGAAGAGAAAGAGGTTTTCATATAAACAATTGGTTTTGGGAGTATTGGGAGGACTGTTGGGAGTGCTGGTTTTGGTATCCTTAGTAGTAGTCTATTCCGAGCTATCGGTTAAGAATTTGGAAACGGTGTCACGGGGATCCGGCAACAGGGCGGAGACTGTGGCAGGCCGGTCCGATAAATGTGCAGAAACACAAAGTTTTAATCGGGGGGTATTTTCGGAAGATGGTATAGAGCTGTTTGATGACCGGGAATGGAGCCGTAATACGTTGAGGAATGCAGAGGAAGAGACTTATGACTACTCTTTTCTGTGGAAGCGTTTTGCCGTGTATATGCTGTTTACGGGAACCGGATTTGCCGCTGCCGCTTATTTGTTCTACCGATCTCTTCAAAGGCTGATGAGGAGTGCAGTTATGGAACTGGAAAAGGATGCAGCGGTCGAAGAGAAGCAGCTTCAAATGGAAGAGAGCAATACTGTTCTTATGGAGAACGGCAGGAAGCTGCAGGAAATGATACTTCAGAAGCAGGATAAGCTGCAGGAAATGTTTGAGATGCGTCTTCTCAAGGGGGATGTCACTCTTTGGGAAGAATATGACGAGTACATAGAGGGGTTTGGCCTGCATCCATTGAGCTATTATGCCACTTTGGTGGCAGTGCTTGACCTGAGAGAGGAAAATGAAGCTCAGGATAACGTCAAGGAGGATGCTATCTGCCTTAAGATTGTAGAAGAAATGCCGAAACATCTGAAAAGTCTGGCATGGCTGCCGCCCATCTATAATGCTTGTGCCGTAATAGCCATTGTGGGGGAGGAGGATAAGACCTTATTATTTGACCGTATTCAGGAGTACTATACCGGGCTGCAAAAGTATACCGAGGATGTGTATGGCTGCCGGATTTTAATGGGAGTCAGCGCCACCCATTCAAATCCCAAGGAAGTCCGCAAGGCATATAAGGAGAGTGTGAGAGCCTTAACCAAATCCGAAGCCGGAAAACAGGAAAAAAGGACGGCACCCGAATATGCCCCCACGGACTGTCGTTTTTACTTCGAAGGAGGATCCGCTTCGGGAATTCCTTACAATGCGGAATATGAGAAGAAAATGCAGGGAGGGATAAAAAATATTGACAAGGTTCAATGTTATAAAGCTGCCGATGCATTTTTCCGTTATCTGTCGGAGGGAAACTGCAACCAAGATGAGATTATGGTATATACTTTGCGGTTTGTGAATGCGATTTTGCTGACTGCAATGGAGGTTAAGGTGGATCCGGAAACAGTGTTTCCCGAAGGGCTGCGGAAGATGTATGATGATTTATTGGAGATCCTTGAGCCTTCGCGGGAGAGAAGATATATTAAAAAAAATTTGGTTGACCCTATTTTGGAAATCCGCCGTAACCTGATGCAGAAGAGGTCTTATTCGATACTGGAAGATGTAGAGCAGTTGATCCGGGAGCACAGGGGAAATATATCACTGGCAGAGTGCGCGGAAATTATGGAAGTGCACCCTTCTTATATTTGGAAGAGTTTAAAGGAAGAGAAGGGGAAGAGCTTCAGTGATTTTCTGGAAGAATATAAACTGGAGGAAGCCAAAAGATTATTGCTGAACACTACCATGACCGTAGCGGAAATAGCATCTGCTTTGAATTACACAAATGCTCAGAATTTTATCCGTTTTTTCAGTAAGAGTACCGGTGTAACGCCGGGAAAGTTCCGTAAATTGTATTAAAATCAGTATCTGAATTAATAATCATTAAATTTATTTTGCCGTATAGAAAATAAATTTAATGATTATTTTATTTCTTTTTGCATAAAAATCCCCCCTTATATCTTGAAAATAATAAATATTATAACCAAAGAAAGATTTGAGTCAAAAAGGTGATTATAGACGTTATTGCTAAGTGATGCCTAAAATCTTTACTAACGAGGATGCCGTTATTTTGATACGCCGTTCTATGACTTACTAATTACGAAAGGTGGTTTCCTATGGTAGAAAAGGTAAAGAAACAAAAAGGTGCAATTACGCTTTCCAACGGACAGGTAATTGTTCCAAAACGTAAAAGCACTTGGCAATATTTAGTGCAGCATAGATGGCTGTATTTTTTATTGCTTCCGGGATGCATCTATTTTATTATGTTCCGCTACATTCCCATGGGCGGTTTGGTGCTTGCATTTAAGGAGTATTCTCCTTTCAAAGGGATCTGGGGAAGCCCTTGGGTGGGATTCGGGCAGTTCCAGAAGTTTTTCAGCAACAATAACTTTATGAAATTGCTGATAAATACTTTGGGAATCAGTTTACTGCAGTTGGTGTTCTATTTTCCGGCGCCTATCATTCTTTCCCTTTTCTTAAATGAAGTAAAACACAGCGGGTACAAGAGACTGGTGCAGACGCTGGTGTATATTCCCCACTTTGTATCATGGGTTATCGTAACCAGTTTAACTTATCAGCTTTTTAATGTGACGGACGGTATTTTTAATGTGATTTACAGATCCATTACAGGTGAGACATTTAATATTTTGTCGAATGCGTCCACGTTCTGGGGATTGATTGTAGGTCAGGATATCTGGCGTGAGACAGGGTATGGCACCATTGTATTCCTTGCGGCTCTTTCCGGTGTGGATCAGGAATTGTATGAGGCTGCCAGAGTGGACGGCGCGGGGCGCTGGAGACTGATGTGGCATATTACCCTTCCTGCAATCAGAGGTACCATTGTCATGATGTTGATCATGCGGGTGGGCAGTATCCTGAATACGGGCTATGAGCAGATTTTCCTGATGAGGAACGATTTGAACATTGCCAGAGCGGAAGTGTTTGATACGTACATATATACAAAAGGTATTCTGAGCGGACAATATTCCTTCTCCTCCGCCGCCGGAATGTTTAAGTCGGTGGTCGGTATGATTATGGTACTCACTGCAGACAAAGTGGCTAAGATGTTTGGCGAGAGCGGATTGTATTAGAGAAGGGGGTGGAGTATATGGCGAAAGAACACAAAATAAAAGAAGGCGCCAAGGTTCGTAAGAGCACCGGCGACCGTATTGTAGATGTGATTATCTATGTGGTATTAGGTTTGATTGCGCTGAGTACGGTGCTTCCTTTTCTGTACGTGTTTGCAGGATCTTTTGCGACGGAAAAGGAATTGACGGAAAAAGCATTTTTCATCATTCCCAGTGAGTGGTCCATCAATGCGTACCGCTATGCAATCAGTACCGCGAACATTTTGCGGGGCTTGAAGAATTCAATCCTGCTGACGGCTTTGGGAACAATTTGCTGTATGGTTTTCTCTTTGACTTTTGCATATCCTTTGTCCAAAAGTCATTTCAGAGGCCGTAACTGGATTATGAACATGGTTATTTTTACCATGTTGTTCGGTGGAGGCATGATTCCTTCCTATCTGGTAAATCAGGCATATGGACTGTTGGACAGCTGGTGGGCTTTGATTCTGCCGGGTCTGATCAGCCCCTTTAACATGATTATTATCAAGAAATTTTTCCAAGGACTTCCTGTGGAATTGGACGAGGCGTCTTATATGGACGGAGCCAACGATTTGCAGATATTTGCAAAGGTGGCGCTTCCTCTGTCAAAGCCCGTTATAGCGTCTATTTCGCTGTTTTATGGCGTGGGATTTTGGAACGATTATTTCAATGCCATGATTTATTTGTCCAGTGCGGAGAAATTCCCGATCCAGATCCAGCTTCGATCCATTATATTGCTGTCGTCTAAAATTTCCGATACTGTGCTGGATTACGATATGTTCGGAGCGCCTCCCGATAAGGCGGTAAAGATGGCATGTACCGTTATTGCAACATTACCGATCCTGTGTGTTTATCCTTTTGTGCAGAAGTACTTTACCAAGGGTGTCATGGTAGGCGCCGTGAAGGGCTGATGGATGATTACAGGATATTACCTGTTTTCATAAATTTATCTTTACTACATAAAAGGGGGATGCTTTCCGGCTGTTTAAAACGGCTGCCGGATATTTCCCGAAAAACAAGGAGGATCAAAATGAAAAGAAAAAGTTTTAACAAGGTCATTGCCTTGATGCTTGCCTCTGCCATGACAGTGGGCTTAGCAGCTTGCGGCAATGGCGGTGATGCGGCAGGTTCCAGCCAGCCGGCTTCCAGTTCCGGCTCGGCAGCTGCAAGCTCCAGCCAGCAGACTGCTGCAAGTTCATCCGCAGCAGGCAGTGAAGCAGAAGCAACTCCCATTGAGCGCCAGACCATCACATGGAGCGTAATTGACTTAAACGCAGGAAACAACAATGTGGGTCAGTATGCGGAGGAAATTTTCCAGAAGATTGAAGATTATGTGGGTCATGACATTGAAATCACTTGGGTTGCAAACGATGTTTTGGCAGAAAAGAATTCATTGGCTTTTGCCAGCCCTAAGACGATGCCCATGATTATGTCTTACGGCGGAACCATGACGGGTGATGTGGTATCTGCGGCAAAAGACGGCGCTTTCATTGATTTGAACGATTATATCTGGGACAGTGAGAAATATCCGAATCTGTCCGGTATGTCCAAAGAAGTAGCAGCGAACCTGACTGTGGACGGTCATTTGATTGCACTTCCCCGTACCCGTGTAGTAGGACGTTATGGTCTCTGCTATCGTCAGGACTGGGCTGAGGCTCTCGGCGTGGAGCTTCCTGCAAACGCGACTCCCGAGGATGTGTACAATATGCTGGTTGCTATGAAGAACGGTAACGATCAGCATGAAGGCTTCTGCGAATTCCCTATGGAAATGACAAAATACACCGGTCCTTTTGATATTATCCAGACTTGGTTCGGATGCGGTAACGGCTGGGCGGAAGTGAACGGTGAATTGGTTCCCGTGTGGATGCAGGATGAATATTTTGAGGCGGTTGAGTACATCAAGAAACTCTATGATGAGAAGCTGATGCCTCAGGATTGGCCTGACAGACCTACCGAGACTTGGTCCGATGGTTGTAAGAAGGGCGATAACGGCGTATATATCGACGTTCTTGATTCCGGTAAGAGAATTTGGAATTACTTTGTAGCGGAAGAAACGAAAACTCCTTCCGTAGTAAATCCTGACGAGACCGCTTCCATGACTTTGTATGGCGCTGTAAACGGTCATACTCTGGCAACTGCAGGTTACAACGGATTCTTTACTCTGTCCGCAACCACTCTGGATACTCCCGAGAAGATTGAGGCGGCTCTGACTATTCTCGACAGATTGAACGATCCCGAGATGATGGTTCTGACTCAGTTTGGTTTGGAAGGAATTAACTATGAATTAGACGATCAGGGAAGAGTTGTGAAGTTGGATGCAGAAGATGAAGCATTGGCAGGCAACTACAAGGGTCTGAACCAGCTGCTGACATTCCTTCCCTCTACGGAGGAAACTACGGTTCCCGTAGTAACCACAGAGAGAGATGACGCACAGAACGCGGCTTATGCTGCAGCGCTTCCTTATGCGGAAGTGGATCCGGCGCTTTCTTTCAAAGTAAATTCTGCTACCTATGCATTGAACGGTAAGGATCTGGATGATCAGGCTACCGCCCTCAGAACTCAGTATATCTGCGGCGCTATCAGCCTTGACGAATTCAAGAGCGGGCTGGACAGCATTAGGGCAAACGGCTATGATCAGATTATAGCGGAGATTAATGAGCAGTATAAAGCAAATCAATAAAGTATGCTGAATGCCGGCACCCTGAGAAGGGTGCCGGTTTTGCTGTCACCAACCATTTGCCTGTTTTCCCGGTGTATGGGTCAAAAAGTCTCAGGTTGCACCGCTATATGGAGGTTTTTTGCCTTGTATATTCGGAAATCGTTCTGTATGATTGATCCGGCTGTCTGCTAAATGATGTTCCGGTATTTCTTAAGTGGATATGCATATTATACACACAGATTTCATTTGGCCACATATGATAGTATCAACCAAATTCAAAAGTAGGAAGGATTAAAATGCAGGATTATTTATATGATAATAATATTGACAAATTTCCTATAGCTATGGCTTATGTGCCTTGGCAGAAATTTGACAAAATGTATGACGATCTGGAGAAGGCTTATTGTACCGGAACTATTTTCCCTGAACTGGATAAACCTTTTACGGGAAGGAGATGTGTATAATGGGCAGCAATAAGGAACAGCTTTTGAGAGATATCGGTATTGTGGATTTTGTCCTGACGGAGCTTACGCTGTATCTGGACACCCATCCCTTTGACTGTCATGCCATGGAATATTTCAATCACTACAACAGGATCAAACATCAGATGGAGAAGGAATTTTCCATGAAATATTTCCCGTTAAATACGAGGATGGCAGAAAGCAGTAAGGAATGGCGATGGGGCATGGCGCCCCTGCCTTGGGAAGGAGAGTGCGGTTAAATGTGGAGTTATGAAAAACGGTTACAGTTTCCGGTAAACATCAAAGAACCCAACGCAAAGCTGGCACAGGTCATTATCTCCCAGTTCGGCGGCCCTGACGGTGAGATGGCGGCCAGTATGCGTTATCTGTCCCAGAGATATTCCATGCCTTACAGGGAAGTGGCAGGATTGCTGACTGATATCGGTGTATCAGTATCGAAATTGCACATCTTAGATTTAAGTAGATGCTCCGGAAGTTTCGGTTTCCGGAGCTTTAAAATTTTTCAATGATTTCCATGTTAAGAATGTCTGTGGTATAGTCCTCATTCTTACCATAGGAGTGAATGGTTAGCTTCATGCCGAAGGGTACGCATTTCAGCCAGACCTCTACAGTGTTGTCATGGTAAATAACCATTTTGTCAAGTATCTCACGGTACAAGCTTTCATTGGTTTCATCAAAGGTCATAATCTCGTCCAAAGCGGTGATATACTGCTCAAATACATCAATCTGCTTTGCCTGTTCTTTGTCCTTACTCTGTGAGTTGGAAAGCAATTCTGAAAGCTCTGCGAGCTGTTCATCGTACCATTTTGTCTGTTCTTGTAAATCTGCCTTGGTAATCAATCCATCCAACATTAAATCAATGGCTTTACGCTTTTTGGCATTCAGATTTTCCATTTTTTCTGTGATACGTTTTATATCCAGCTTCTTATCCGTGATACCTTTAATTGCCTTGATTTCCTGTAGGATTTCCTTCTTCAGTTCCTTCTGATTGGTCTGTAGCTGGCAAATACAATAATATACACATGTAAGCAATGCTCGCTCATTGATAGAACCATTGTCACAGCCAATCACTTCGCCGTCCTCTGATACTTTACTGGTTCCATGATTTGCCGCCGCATAGCAACGCCATGCCTTATAGGTAGTGCCATTTTTCAGCTTCTTGGTACGGCTGACATACCTTTGACCGCACATCCCGCAATAGAGCTTGCCACTGCACCAATAGCGGTTGCTGTGCTTAGACTTCATTTCCTCTGTGGGAGCACGCCGGAGTAGCTCCTCCTGTGTCCGGTTCCACAAATCTCTATCTATGATAGGTTCGTGGTGGTCTTTCAAATAAACCATTTCTTCATTCCCTCGATTGTACTTCTTTGCATGTGTCAGATAGTTTGGTGTAAAGGTTTTCTTCTGACACAAGTCACCCACATATTTCTCGTTTCGCAAAGCCCTGAGAATAACGGTAGCAGACCACAACTTCACTCGCTTGGGACGTAAGCCTTCCTCGAATAGTTCCCTTGCAATCACATGAGTACCTTTTCCTTCGTTGGTGTACTTATGAAAAATGGCACGGACGACAGGAACTTCCTCCTCGTTAATTGCAAGCTCCCCATTACGGACATTGTAACCAATCAAATCCCTGCCAAAGACAATCCCTTGCTCCATCCGGCGTTTCTGTCCCCATTTCACACGTTCCGAAGTCTTACGGCTTTCTTCCTGTGCTATACTTGCCATAATGGTCAGACGAAGCTCACCATCCGAATCTCTGGTATCAATGTTATCAATGATAAAAATCACACCAACACCGTTATCCTTTAGCTTTCGAGTATAGGACAAGGTATCCACGGTATTTCTTGCAAATCGACATACTTCCTTGGTAAGAATAAGGTCAATTTCACCTTGCATTGCTTCCTCAATCATAGCATTAAATCCGGCACGTTTCTTGGTCTGCGTACCACTGATACCCTCATCATAATACACATCACTCAGAACCCAATCATCATGGTGTGTGATATAATCTGCAAAGTATTTTCGCTGGCTGATTAAGGAATTGGTTTGGTCATCCTTGTCGGTAGAAACTCTACAATATGCGGCAACTCTAAGTTTACTTTTTGTCATTTTATGTGTCCTCCTTTTGTTAGGCTGACACATCACCACCTACAGTATAACAATGCAGATGATGATATGCAAGTATAATCCTACGAATTGTGTTCTAACAAGCTATTTAGTTGCGCATCTGACAAGATATCCCTCTTATGCAGTTCCTTGTAGATACCGCATTTCAGCGTTTTTTTTAATTCCTTTTGTTGTGTAGCATCAAGTGTTATATTCATCAATTTCTCCTTTTCCATAAAACTATTTTTATCTGTTTCAAGCACCATTTGCTCCTAAAGTTCCTGATTATTAGAATGTATGAATGCTTTTCTGAAATAATCCTTTAAACCATGCTTTGCAAGAAACTTTTCTGCCAGCTGCTTAAACTTACTAAGCTCCCGAACCTCTGCTTCCAGCTTCTTTAAGGTAAGCCGTTGTGTCATAGACTGTTCGCTGATAAGCTGGGCATTCAGAGCCTCATTGCATGTCTTTAATTGCTGAATTTCTTTACGCAGAGAAGCATTTTCCTTCTTGAGCTTCTTTTCCTTACTTTCGACCGCAATCTGTTTCTTTGCCAAATCCGTGCGGTG
>Ga0137308_100998_pt1 | contig 33836 bp, 18 predicted proteins | sample Inofrocosms_June_FD_97181 | JGI IMG/M metagenome (GOLD analysis project Ga0137308, IMG submission 97181) | Mouse cecal microbial communities from Vienna, Austria - N-Acetylneuraminic and N-Acetylglucosamine D2O microcosms_June | ecosystem: Host-associated > Mammals > Digestive system > Large...
ACCACCCCGGGCATGGTTTCCCCCACAAAGGGCGAGTTTGCAGATTTGGACGCAAAATCCTGCACCACCCATTCTCTTTTCGGATCAAAGACTACCAGATCCGCCGGTCCGCCCTCCTTCAGATACCCCGCCTCCAGATGATACAGCCTAGCAGGGGCCAGACTCATCTTCCTGATCAGCTCCATCATAGAAAGATACCCCTTGTCCACCAGTTCCCGAATTCCAAGCGACAACGCCGTCTCCAAACCGACAATGCCACTTGGCGCCTCCGTGATCGGCTTCGCTTTTTCCTCCGCGCTGTGGGGCGCATGATCCGTAGCAATCATATCAATCGTACCGTCCTGCAGCCCTTTTATAATCGCCAGACGATCCTCTTCTTCCCGCAGAGGCGGATTCATCTTTGCCAGCGTTCCGTGCCTGGTCACGGCCTCTTCCGTCAGTGTAAAATGATGAGGCGCAGCCTCCGCATAGATATGACTGCTCTTCTTTTTCGCCCGCCGCACCAGCTCCACTGCCTCTTTTGTGCTGATATGCTGGATGGAAAGGTCGGCTTCCTCCTCCACCGCAATCCGCAGATCCCGTTCCACCATGGAAATTTCCGCCTCCCTGGGCGAACCGCCGATTCCATAATACGCTGCGGCTTTCCCCGCATTCACACCGTTATTTTTTATAAGAGACGGATTTTCCTCGTGGAGACTGACCGGCTTCCCACACTTCGCCGCTCTCTGCAGCGCCTCCCGGAGAAGCCGCTCATCCATCAGCGGTATGCCGTCGTCGGTAAAGCCTGCTGCCCCCTGCGCGCTCAACATCTCCATATCAGTCAGCTCTCTCCCCTGCAGTCCCATCGTCACATTGGCACAAGTATAAACATGAATACCCGTCTCTTTTCCCTTATTCCGCACATAGGCGAGGGTCTCCGCATTATCTACCGCCGGCTTCGTGTTCGCCATCAGCACCACAGAAGTAAATCCTCCCTTCGCCGCCGCAGCCGCCCCGGTATGGATATCCTCCTTATGGGTGAACCCTGGATCCCGGAAATGCACATGCACATCCACAAGACCTGGCGCCAATATTTGACCAGTTAAGTCAATCACATCTCCGATGCTGTCGTTAACAGTACTCGCCATTTCCTCTGCAAGCGCACCCCGTGGAACAATCCTCACTATTTTTTCACTGTCCGTATCAATCAGAATATCCCGGTATCCTTCTATCCCTGATGCGGGGTCTATCATATATCCGTTTTTCAAAATAAGCATCTTATCTTCCTCGTCCTTCCTATTCTGCCTGTCTGTCAACTCTTTTGTCTAAGCATCCTCAGTCAAACACCACCGGTTTCTGCGAAAATTCCGTCTTCACCACCACATAAGGGTAGCTTGCCACCGGCTTGCTCTTCTCCTCCGGCGACGGCCCGATCAGATTGGTGTCGATATAAACTGCATTGGCCGTCTCATACAGATCATTCACCGCAATGCTGTAGCCGCCCGTCTGCTGCGTCCCATAACCCACACAGATGTAGAGAAATCCCTGATCCTCAAAAGTCAGCTTGAAAGTATCCTCCTTGCGCTCCTCGATCTTTGCAAGAAGCTCCTCCGGTATATTGTCCTCCGCTATCACCGTGTATTCCAAGTCCTTCATTTTTTCCATAGGATTCTGTTTCTGTCCGCAGGAGTACACCCCAAAGCACAACAGACAGACCAGTCCTATACTCACCAGTCTTCTCTGATACTCGCTTAATCCGGTCATAATTTCCTCCACATATTATCTTACTAACTAATTTATTATGCGAAGGCATTGTCTATTCCTATAGAATAATGCTATACTTATACCATTAATTTAGAAAAAGCAGAAAGGTTTTCCACTATGATACGTCTGATACTAGTTGCCACTTTCGTTATTCTGTTCCTGATTTTCAGCATTCCGCTATTAATCTTTGAATACTTCCTCGGAAGATGTAACCCGACCGCCAGGGACAAAAGTGCACTTGCCATCGTAAACTGGGCTTTCCGCTGCGTTCTCTTCCTGTCGGGCGTCTCCGTCACGGTAATCGGCGAGGAAAATGTTCCGAAAGATATCCCCGTACTGTACATCGGGAACCACCGCAGTTACTTCGACATCGTAATGACTTATGTGCGTGTCCCCAGACCCACCGGATATATCGCGAAGTACGGCATGTTAAAGGTACCGCTTCTCTCAAGCTGGATGAAAAACCTGCACTGTCTCTTCCTTGACCGAAAGGATATCAGACAGGGCATGAAAACCATTCTCACAGCGGTGGAAAAGGTAAAATCCGGCGTCTCTATCTGCATCTTCCCCGAAGGAAGCCGCAGTACCGAGCCGGACACGTTTCTTCCTTTCCACGGCGGCAGTTTTAAGATCGCCGAAAAATCCGGCTGCCCCATTATCCCTATGAGCATCAACAATGCCGACCAGGTATGGGAAGCCCATCTGCCGAAGATCAAAAAGACTCACGTCGTCATCGAGTACGGTAAGCCCATCTACATAAAGGATCTCGACAAAGATCAGAAACGCCGTATCGACGACACGGTACTGTCAGTCATCAAAGAAATGTATTTCAAAAACAAACCCCTCGTATAAGTTTATCATTCACGCGGAGAATACCGTCCTTTGGTATTCTCTCACGCGAAACATAGAACTTCCAAGTCAGCTATGCTGACTTTGCGAAGCCGCCTCTGCTGCTGAGTTTTAGAAGTTCTTTTCGCGTTGCTATTCTTCCCCTACCACCAGCTCGTCATCCATAATGGCAGCAAACAATAACAGCAGTTCCGCATTCTGGTTCACCTGGTTCATAATCCCCAGGCTCACATCCACATCGCGGTAATTGCGCCCGCCCACACCGTCCAGATAGGATATGGACTGCAGATTTCTTCCCAACATATAGTGAGCATGATTTTCCAGTACCGTCGCATACTCATGGTTCGTGATAATGTGATCCACCACTGCAAGTCTCGACATGTCCCGCAAAAGCCCGGCATTGCCTCCCTGCTTTTCATCTGTATTCACCAGAAGCTTGGAATCTTTGGATGCAAAGGAAATGGTTTCTCCCTTGCGCATCAGATTCTGGGTCACAGTTTCACACAGATCCACATCCACTTTCTGTTTCGTGGAAAGATAGGTCACACATCCCCAGAAAGCAAAATCATTTTCCAAGTCCGCCTCCGGGTTCTGGGTCAGATAGGACTTGACCACACTGTGGTACTGATAACCTCCCGTTGCGCGGTAAAGCTCTGCGGCTGCAAAAAAATACTGCTCCTGCGATACATCCGCCAGATAATTCTCCACATAGCGGTAAGCCCTGTCAGATGCCTGCAGACATAATGTCGCAAATTCCCGGTCGTAACCCTGATACAGATAGCTGAACTTAGCCATGGTCGCCGCAAAGTGAATGGTCGCCTCCATGGTAATACCGTCTATATAGAGAATATAGCCCATATTCTTATTGTCTACGGAACTGACAGAAGCGTACACCGCCCCGCTTTTTGCATCCTGCATTTTGAGAAGCCAGTCAATCTCGTACTTTACCTCGTCGAGCACGTCAGGAATGCCGTTTCCGCTCTCCGGTATTCCCATATCATCATCCATGTCGTCAGGATAAAGCTCATAGGCGAGCAGCAGCGTATTTACCGCCTGACAGCCTCTTTCCACATCCCGGCTCCCGATCTCGTCCACATGCCAGCCGCCCGAAACGTCGCACTTAATCATCGCTTCATCCTTCATCTGCGCCTCCCTGGAATGACAGGCATTGTGCGCCGCCTCCCCGGCAAGTTCGGCAGAAAGCGTCAGACCGCATCTGTTAAAATAGTACTGCTTAAACACCTTGGTCAGAATGTCTTTGTAAGGCTCCTCCAATATCTCAAAGGCATAGGAACGCCCAATGGACGCCGCCTGTATGTAGTATGACCCCACCGTATTATAATCCGTGAAATCCGCATAGCTGATATAGGCGTTTACGGAAGGATCATACCCTTTACTTTCCACCTTGCCTGTGTAAACTTCCCTGCCTGTCTCCGCATCCAGAAGTGAAAAGGTTTCCGGCGGCGTCTCTCCGTTTATCATAGCCACCTTCTTGCTGCCGATGGCATAGCCTACCTGATCCACCAAAATGTTCGGCAGACTCTCCGGCACTTCATAATCAAACTCCGGCAAAAGCCCAAGGCTGGTAAACTCGTCCGTCTCCTCTTTCCCTGTCAGTGACTCCACCTGAAAATCCTGCAGATTACTGCAGCCTGCAGTTCCCGTACAAAGAAGGATGAGAACGAGAAGCCAGCCTGTTGTTTTTTTTATCTTTACACTCTTACGCATAATTGATTCCCTGATGATCTGTTTTATCTATTACCAGTCCAGTTTAACATATTTTGCGCTGCAGTAACAGATAGCATTTTCCTGTATAACTCATTCGTCCCATATCATGACTGTGCATCCGCCCCACTATCCGCCGAAAACACAATCTTACCGTCAATCAGCGTATACCGGGTTGGGGTAAACACTTCCATCGGATTCCCGTCAAATACCGCAATATCGGCATCCTTTCCCGGTGCAAGACTGCCCACTCTGTCATCCACGCCGCAGATTTTCGCCGCGTTGATCGTGATGGAACGAAGCCCCTCCTCCAAAGACATGCCGGCTTTCACCGCCAGTCCCGCGCAGATCGGTAAAAATTGAATTTTTGAGACAGGATGGTCTGTGGTAATGGCTGTCAGAATCCCATGTCCCGCCAAAAGCCCCGCCGTCTTAAAGGCCATATTCTGTACCTCGATCTTATTCCGGCTCGCCATATCAGGTCCCACAATCGCGGGGAAACCCGCTGCCTTTAATTCCTCCATAATCAGATGTCCCTCGCTGCAGTGATCCAGCGTCATCCGCAGGTGGAACTCTCTGGCAATCCGCACAGCCGTCAAAATATCGTCGGCACGATGTACGTGCGCCTTCAGGGGAATTTCCCCGCTAAGGACAGGGAGCCAGCACTCATAACGAAAATCCTTCTCTTCATCCTTATTCTTTTCCCGCTTCTTGCGATACGTCAACGCCTTTGTCAGCTCCTCTCTGAGAAGAGCCGCGATTGCCATGCGGGTGGAGGGGGATGTTCCCTGCCCCGAGTAATTCACCTTCGGATTTTCCCCAAATGCCACCTTCATGGCCGCCGGCGCTTTCACAATCATATCGTCTATACATCTGCCGTGTGTCTTTACAAAGGCAAACTGCCCGCCAACCACGTTTGCACTGCCGGGTCCGATCATCGCGGAGGTAATGCCCGCCCGTAAGGCATCTTTGAAGGCCGCGTCCATGGGATTGATGGCGTCTATGGCACGCAGATAAGGCGTAACGGGATTCACATTCTCATTGCAGTCATCCCCCTCCATGCCCTTTTTCTCCTCCGTGATGCCCATATGACAGTGCGCTTCAATGATTCCCGGCATCACCAGACTGCCCTGCACGTCAAGAACCTGTCCTTCCGTTTTGGGGCAGTCCTTCATCTCTCCCAGCGCGGCGATTTTTCCATCCTGGATTTCCACATAACCGTCCCCGAAATCACGCCCTTCCATGGTTTTGATATTTCCGTGTATGATAAACATTTTGTCCCTCCGGCACAGCACGCTTTCCAATTCATTCGAAGAATACCGTTTCGCAGGCATTCTTTTTGCACTTTTGCACTGCTACTGTAGTCTGCTCATGGGATTTACCGGCTCCCCGTCTTTCGTCAGCTTGAAATACACGTTCGTGCCCTCCAGGCTGTAATATTTTGTGGGCGCCGCCACTGTGCCGATTCCGTCTCCCACATGCACAAAGCTGCCCTCAGATACGGTAATGTTTTCGAGCTGTCCATAAGTCAGTTCATAGCCGTTTCCCAACTCCATCACCACCGTGTTGCCGGTATCGGAGTCATAGCTGACAGAGGTTACACGCCCATCGGCAGCCGCCGAAATATTCTCCCCCTGCGTGGCGGAAATAACGATGGCAGGGTTGTATTTATACTGATCCAGCGTCGGGAAATAAATGGTCTGATCCATACTGTAGTTAATCAGTACATCCCCAACGATAGGCCATACCAGGCCGTCCTCCTCGCTGAAATCAAGCTCCGGCTGTACCGTGGTGGAAATGGCCTCCGCCTGTACCTCGTCACTCAAAACCGTGTCCACCGACTCGTCAAACATGCCGGCTTCCTCTTCCTCCTTACCCTGGTCCGCACCGTCCGTCTTCTTCCCGGCGGCAGATTTTTCTACGGGATCGTCCTTTTCTGGTTTGTCCGGCTCGCCCTTCTCATCTTTCTCATCCTTCTTTGTCTGGTCAGACTCTGTCTCTTTCTTCTTTTCCAGATCTTCCTCTTTTTTCTTTTCCTCTATACCCTCTTCAATGGTTTTCTTCTTTCCTGATTTTACGCCATCTTCGATATTTTCCACGTGCAGGGAATTTGCCTCCTGAAAACTGGGATCATAGTCCAGATCATCCGTCCCTACCCCCGCAAAAAGCGTGTCAAGCTCCTCCCCGGACATCATATTTTCCGCCAGCTCCGTGCTGCCCTGTTCCAGCGCTTCGAAGTCCACCACATAATCTTCCTTCTCCGCACGGTTGTTGTTTCTTACATAAACACCGGTCACCGTCAGCGCCGCCAGAACGAACACCGAGGACGCCAGCATGATGATTCTTTCTTTTCTGATACTGCTTCTGTTTCTTCTTGCCATGAAACTCGCCTCCTGTTTTTCTTCCGATGCCGCGCAGACCGCCCGTCTGGATACAAACAGCCCCTGCACCGGGTTTCTCTGATAGTTTTACCCAAATTTTCCGGCTTATTCAAAATTTGCTAATTCTGTCTGAAAAAAGAAGGCGGCAAGAATCTCCTTATAATTTTCCCCGTTTTCTGCCCTGCACTCAGCCGCATACTGGCTCATGCCATAGCCATGTCCTACTCCCGTCACATGAAAAACCACCTGCTCCTCCCTGTCCATCTCAAACGAGGCGGAAGGCAGGCTGAAAAGATGCCGAAAAGTCTCTCCGCTGATCTTCTCCATCTCCCCTTTTTTGTCAAGATATGTCACATTTACCATATATCCGGCCTCATCAAAAGAAAACTTTCCCTCCTCCCAGAGCGTCTCCTCCTCAAAATCCCCCTCCAGGACACCCTGCAGCTTTTCCAGGTAAGGTTCCCTCTCCACCCTGACAACACTGCGGTAATCCGGCGCTTCCTGATCCTGCTCACAGGAAACGGCAGAAAGATACGGACAGTCCTCATCCCCCGCGTCTCTGGTAGAACCGTTACTCACCTTGAAATAGGATGCGCGGATCGGTTCTCCCTTATAGGTCAGAATTTTTCCCTCTGTCTCCTTCACCGCCTGTCTGCTGTCTTTCATGGCGTCTCCATGCCCTGCCGCATCCTTATAAAATTTTGCCAGTCCTTCCCCATCCGCCGTGACTCTTTTCTGTCCCTGTTCCGCAAACAGAGCCGCCATCTCCGTTCTGAGAAGTACTGCCTGCGCTTTACGTGCCTCAATCTCATAGTCTCCCGGCATCACCAGGCAGAGTCTGTACGTCAGATATTCTTCCAGAGGCAGTTCCCAGGTCCCCCATTCCACGGACGCCTCCACCAGATATTCGTCCTGCTGCTTATTGCTTTTCAGACTTTCCGCCTCCTCCCCTACATGTCCCCAAAGACAGGCACAGACATAAGGCAATAAAAAAACAAACAAAAGGAAGCTTCCTGCATCCCTTTTGTTTGTTTTTTTTGAAACGATTCCATTTTTGTTCATGTGACACCCCACATCAATCCTATGTGGATGTCTTGTTTTTTATGCCGGGTAAGACCTCATACTTCTCACATCAGCCTTTCTCATTATATACTGCCATATCCAGCTGCTGCAATGTGGACACCGTCCCGTTCTCATACAGGAATATGCCTGTCTTGCGGATCATGGCATTGGTTTCATTAGTCTTTTCGGCATTCAGGGAAAACTGTGTTCCCACCCGGGAAAGGCCGATGGCTCCTACTCCCAGGTCGGAAAGATGATACAGCTTATCCTTCCCGTCCTCGTCCTTCGTCCAGATCAGAAGCTTATCCCAGATGGGATCTGCCTCGTCAATCCAGCCGTTACCGTCCAGATCATATTTGGAAAGATCTTTAAAGCCGTCGCCGCTCTTTGTGCCGAAAAGCTCACTGCCGTCATTGATCTGCCCGTCACCGTTCAGATCAAGGGCCAAAAAGCCGCTGCCCGCCTGCAGGCTTGAAATCTCTTCCTCCTCGCCATCACAGTCCAGATCAAAGAAAAACTTCTGATCGGAAACCTGCGCAATGTTGGTATTCAGGTTGATTACCAGCGGATCTTTAAACGTAGCAATGGATGTCACCACATTTTCTTCATAGTACTCCTCAAATCTGCGGCTCATGCCAAACTCAAGATTGAAGGACAGCTCCCTCCCGTCCGCAGTTTTTACCGTACCCTGAGTAGAGAACGTGGTATGTTCCTCCTCCATGTGATAGCGCTGCATCTGATAACCCTGCACCGTAAACATGGTCGTGCCGCCGGCTGCGGCTATGGGACTGTTCTGCGCCCCCCGGTTCCCGCGAAACCGAAACAGAAGTTCCAGCAGAAATTCCACACACTGCTGTTTGATACTGCGCGCGGCTTCCTTCTCATCATTTCTCGTGGAGATCTGCCATCCGCCGGTCGTGTTGCGCATATGTGCAGAGAGGTCTTCCAGATTCGCCTTATCCTTATCGTACCCCTCCCCGGCAGTCTTTTCTCCAGTGCCTGGCTGATTCTCAAAAAGAGAATCCAACCCTTCTTTCCCGCCCGCAAACGTGCCGCCTATGTATCTGGCGCTCATCTTTGTCACGGTACGGCTTGTTCTGGAGGACTGCATCCCTATGGTACCGGAATCAATGATCAATGTTCCCTCCTTTTGTATAAGACCGCTCTCCACGCCCGCCTGTGCACCAGACAGCGCCTTCCCTGACGCCTGGCAATAGAAAAACGGCACTCTTATGGAAATTCCTTTTCCTTAAAAATACCGTCCCTGGTCTCTACATTATCAAATTCCAGAAAAACAGACCCTGGCCATAGGCTGCCTCCCTGTAATTTATATATCGGAACTTTTTTCATTAACTTTATACTCTGCACTGAGAATGCCCATTTTCGCGTTTCCTACGCTGCGATATATGCCGTATACATACTGCTGATCTGACTCTCGTCCAGCACATGCTTCCAGATATGCACCTCGTCGTAACTGGCCCGGAACAGCATGTCATAGCAGCTGATTCCCAGGTATGCGCACACGCTCTCCGCATCCATATTCAGTAACGACACTTCCCCGGAGCCGATCAGCTCGCTGTTCAGATACAGATAGCCCATCGCTCTCCCCTCTGCTGCTCCGGAAGCTGCAGAGGCATCCACGCATACAGTTATGTAAACCCATTCGTTCAAATTGATGCATCTCTTATGTTCCATCGAAGGCCGGATCTCACAGGAATTATTCAAAACCGCATCGATGGTATTGAAAATCGGTAAAACCTGCTCTCCCTCCTCCGTAGTCTTCCTGTTAATGGAGAGATAGCTCTGACTGCCTCCCACATCCATCAGATGGGAGCCAATCATCAGAAAAGGCGACCAGTCGAACAGCTCGTCCGCACGAAACCAGAAAGAAATCGTATAAGATTCGTTCAATGGCTCCACACCCTGGAGCGCTACACCATAACTGCCGTCAAGATAGAGTGCGTCACCCTCAACCCCATCCGTAAACAGGGGAAACACATCCTCACTCGGTTCAGGATATGTGCCATCGTTAAAATGGCCCTCATCACCGGCTCTCGTCACCACAACCGCATCAGTCAGCTTCCCGTTAAAGGAGTAACTGTAGTCCGCCTTGGGAACATTGCTCAAAAGTACATCATTGATGATTTCCATGGACGAAGAGTCAACCTCCGGCTTTTCCGGCCCCAGCTCCGGCAGTGCAACGTTCGCCAGGGCGTCTGTGGCCGTTTTGTCCGCCGGCGCACTCTCCTGCGTGTCATTATTTTGTTGAGTCCTGTTTTGCAGCGCTTCATAGATCAGCCCAGCCGCCATAAGCAGTACAATCAAGATCGAGACAAGAGGGCGCCCAATGCCCCCTGCCTCTTTTTTTACCCCATTATGCATAGTTCCCCAATACTAATTTTAAATGCTTCATTCAATCAACTCTATTGTAATTGATGAGACAGCCCTTTAAAATAATCTGCCTTTCCTCGTCCGTCAGTTCTCCCAGCGTCAAGGTAAACGGCTCAAGCGTTCCTTCCTCCACACATACGCGGTACGCCTTGACGGTATCTGCCTTCTCCTCCACCGCCTTGCGGATTCCCGGGAAAAACAGATAATCCAGATTCCCGAAAGGCAGTTCTCCCGCTTCAATCAGAAACGGCAGCATTCCCCAGTTGATCAGATTGGAGCGATAGCGTTTGGTGGCGTACTCGTTGGCGATATTGGCCCAGCCGCCAAGCACCTTCTGACAGCTTGCCGCCTGCTCTCTGGCGGAACCATCGCCCGGTTTCACTGCAAAGATTGTGGAACCGAACCCGGTATTTTCATGGGACGCATCTGCATACGTTTTCTTTACCGCTTCCATCACCGGCTTCACATCGGGATGCGCCTGACAGGGATGTTCTCCCTGCATTCTTGCTTTCTCCGCCCGCTGGATGTCCTTGGCTCTTCCCACATACTCGGGATCCTTTCTGGAAAGCGTAAACTCCGCAAGTCCCAGCGGGTTAGAGCGGTAGGAGGAAGTTTCCCCGGAAGGAATCAGCTCGTCCGTTGTGGTAACGGGATCGTGGATCTCGGACACCACCCGGAGCACCAGGTTCTCCGGCAGCGCGCCCATAGCAGGCCAGTCCTTGATGTTCGGTCCAAACTGAATCTCCACGCTCTCATCCGCCACGCCTTTGGAATCAAAGACACGGTTCTTATAAATATTGGCATCAAAGTGATATTTATATTTTCCGATTTCACCGTCAAACTCGGTGGCCGGCGTAAGCACGCCCCTGTTAGCCGCCGTGGCTGCGATCGATCTGGCGTCCATGAGTGCCACGGATGAAATCTGGCCGTTCTGCAGCTTGGATCCCTCCCTGTTGGGGAAGTTTCTGGTGGAATGACGGATGCTGAACGCATTGTTGGCCGGCGTATCGCCCGCACCGAAGCAGGGGCCGCAGAACGCCGTCTTAAGCACCGCGCCCGTCTCTAAAATCGCCGCCGCGCAGCCGTTTTTAATCAGCTCCATATACACGGGCATGGAGGCCGGATACACGCTCAAAGTAAAACCGTCCGCACCTGTGTAGGAACCCCGCAGAATGTCCGCCGCCGCACAGATATTTTCAAATCCGCCGCCCGCACAGCCCGCGATGATGCCCTGATCCACCATAAATTTACCGTCCACCACCTTATCCTGTAAAGAATAAGGCACCGCGCCGTCCAGACTGACCTTGGCCCGCTCCTCCACATCGTGGAGCACGTCTTTCAGGTTTGCGTTTACTTCATCTATGGTGTAAGTGTTGCTCGGATGGAAAGGCATGGCAATCATGGGACGGATCTTCGACAGATCCACGGTAATCATGCCATCATAGTACGCCACCGTTCCCGGATTTAACTCCCTGTATTCCTCTTTCCTGCCGTGGGTGTCATAAAAGTCCTTTATCTCGTCATCTGTCCGCCAGATGGAAGACAGACAGGTCGTCTCCGTGGTCATCACGTCAATGCCGATACGGAAATCTGCACTCAGTGCCGATACGCCCGGCCCGACAAACTCCATCACCTTATTTTTCACATAACCGTTACCGAACACCGCTCCGATGATGGCCAGCGCCACGTCCTGGGGACCGACGCCCTTCACGGGCTCGCCTGTCAGGTACACGCCCACCACACCGGGCATGTTGATATCGTAAGTCTGAGACAGGAGCTGCTTTACAAGCTCCGGCCCTCCCTCGCCCATCGCCATCGTGCCGAGCGCGCCATATCTTGTATGGGAATCGGAACCAAGAATCATCCTGCCGCCGCCCGAAAGCATTTCTCTCGCATACTGGTGGATCACTGCCTGATGGGGCGGCACATAAACGCCGCCGTACCGCTTGGCGCAGGTAAGGCCGAACATGTGGTCATCCTCGTTGATCGTGCCTCCCACCGCACACAGGGAATTGTGGCAGTTGGTGAGCACATAGGGAATGGGAAATCTGGTAAGCCCCGAAGCCCTCGCCGTCTGGATGATCCCCACGAAAGTAATGTCGTGGGACGTCAGTTTATCAAATTTAATCTTTAATTTCTCCATATTGCCGGAGGTGTTATGAGATTCCAGAATACCGTATGCAATCGTATTCTTCGCCGCCTCACTGCTGGAAATTTCCTGTCCTGTCTTATTTTTAATCTGCGCCGCCGCATCCGCGCCGTCAGGCACGATCTCCGTCCCGTTCAGCAGATATGCGCCGCCCTGTGTCAATTGAATCATCCCGGTTCCTCCATGTCTGTGTAAATCTTTCCGTAATTCTCTGTTTATAACTACCTAAATTATTATAAAGGATATGATCCACATGTGCAACACACTTCCCAATAACTGTTTTTTCTTGCGCCATGCGGACTCGTTTTCCCTCTTCCTTCTTTATAGAATCATCCTTATCGCTGCCAGAAATCATCCTTCCAGATACTTTATATAATACCCGTAGTCCTCCTTCTTACAGTTGACCCGCATCCGCACTCCGTCCTCCTCGTATTCCGTCTCAAATACCACCGCATTCTCATTCAGATAGGACACCGCCCTGCCGTCCGTGTAAGGAATCAGAAGCGTACACTCCCTATACCCGCCGGCAAGCTTTTCCTCGATCAGACAGACCAGCTCCTCCATTCCGATCCGCTTTTTTGCGGACAGATATATGGCGTCCTCCGTCGTCACAGGCAGATGTTCTATAAGCCGCGCTTCCTCCACCCCGGAGAGCCCCGGCAGCGCATCCGTGGAAACCAGATCCGACTTATTATAGATATAGAGCATGGGAACGCCGTCCGCCTGCAGTTTCTTTAAGGTCTGATTGGTGACGGTGATCTGCTCCTTATAATGCTCATCGCTGTAATCCACTACCTGTATGAGAAGATCCGCCTCTTTCGCCTCCTCCAGCGTAGACTGAAAAGCCTCCACCAGATTATGCGGCAGTTTGTGAATAAAGCCGACCGTATCCGAAAGCAGGAACGCGTGATGCTCCGGGGGCGCAATCTTTCGCACGGTCGTGTCCAGCGTGGCAAAGAGCATGTCCTTCTCAAAGACACGCTTCTCCTCCTGCGCTTCCCCCTCATCCGCGCCGTAAAGATCAAGCATGGCGTTCAGCAGCGTGGATTTTCCCGCGTTGGTATATCCTACCAGAGCCACCCTGGGAAGTCCCGACTTCACGCGGCGTTTTCTCTGGGTCTCCCGCTCATTTCCCACTTCCTTCAGTTCCCGCCGAAGCTCTGTCAGCCGCTTTTCCAGCACACGCCTGTCCAGCTCCAGCTTTTTCTCCCCGGCGCCCCTGCTGCTCATGGAACCGCTTGCGCCGCCCTGACGGGAGAGCGCTGCATGAAGCCCCACAAGTCTGGGCAGCATGTACTGCAGTCTTGCCACTTCCACCTGCAGTTTGGCCTCCCGGGATCTGGCCCTTCTCGCAAAGATATCCAGAATCAGCGCGCTCCTGTCGAGAATCGGTTTCTCCAGCCGCTCCTGCAGGTTCCGCATCTGCATGGGGGATAGGGAATTGTCAAAAATGATGACATCTGCTCCCAGATCCTGCGCCAACCCTTTTACCTCGTCCACCTTGCCTGTGCCGATATAAAAAGCCTTGTGCACCGTCTCAAGGGTCTGGGACGTCACGCCCGCCACTTCCATATCGCAGGCCTCTGCCAATGCCCCAAGTTCCTCCAATGACGTGAGATAGTCCTCCCCGTCATTCAAATTTGCACCTACCAACAAAACCTGCTCCATCGTTCCCTCCCTGTAACAAAACTTTTAAACAATTACCTGCTAAAAATCCTCCAACTCCTTCAAGAACTCCCGAAAGGCTTCCTTCGCCCGCTCGATCGTGCCGGGCTCATAGGAATTAAGCGCCTGCTCGTACTTATGAAGCTCCTGGGATATGAGATATCTTTTGTCACCCAGGCTTTCCTCATACATCCGCTCACCCAGCGTGAGCAGATACTTGTTCTCCTCCCTGTCTCTCGGATGGATCTTTAAATAGGACAGCGTCTCAAAGCGCGAGGCAATCTCCTCCGGGGTCATATCCGCATTTTTACCGCCGAAAACCTGTTTCTCCTTCTTCCCGGTGGACACCACCTTCACTTCCACCTCCAAAATGGAATTGATATCATAAGTGTAGGTCACATCCACGGCCTCCTCCCCCGCCGCAGCGGAAGGCACCTCGATATTCAGCTCACCCAGGGAAAGGTTATTGCGCGCAAAGCGGCTCTCTCCCTGCAGCACATTGACCCGGATCTTCGTCTGGTCATCCCGCACCGTGTAGAGCCGTTCCGTGCGGCTCGCAGGAATGATTGTATTCCTCTCGATTATGGGGCAGAATACACCGTTCTCAAAGTACCCCTTCTCCCACTCCCTGACTACCTCCGTGCCGAGTGTAAAGGGGCATACATCTGTAAGAATGACCTCTTTGATCGCCTCTTTCCGCTCCTTCATGGCACCCTGAATGGCCGCGCCAAGCGCCACCGCCTCGTCTGGATTGATATTGGTATCGGGGATCACCCGAAACAGTTTACTCACGAACCTTCGGATCACGGGACTTTTGGTAGCCCCACCCACCAGCACCACCTTGTCGATATCAGCCAGACGGATATGTGCATCCGAGAGGCTGCGCCGCACGGGCTGTCTGATCTTTTCAAGCAGTTCCTCACAGGCATTCTCATAAGCAGAAAGTTCCACCGTAAAAGAAAATACCTCCTCCCCGATTTTACATTCCATAACAGAAGTCTTCCCCTCCGAGAAGCCGGTTTTACATTTATCCGCCTGCTTATGGATATGCCGCAGGGTCTTTGCATCCAGGGAAAGCCTGTCAAATTGCGGATATTTTTCGAAGAACATCTCCTCCAGCACATTCGTGAAATCCTCGCCGCCGAGGAAATTATCTCCCGCCACGGCGCGTACCTCCAGAATGCTGTCGATCCGCTCCAGTACAGACACATCGAAGGTTCCCCCGCCCAGATCGAACACCAGAAACCGCATATGCCCCTGACTCTGATACAGGCCGTAGGCGATCGCCGCCGCCGTGGGCTCGCTGATAATCCGCTCCACCTTAAGCCCCGCCAGCTCCCCGGCCCTTCTTGTGGCACGCCGCCTCTCATCATTGAAATAGGCCGGCACACTGATGACAGCCTCCTCCACAGGCTCTCCCAGAAAGCTCTCCGCATCTTCCTTAAGCGCCCGGAGAACAAAGGAAGAGAGCTCTTCCGCCGTAAATGTCTTATGCAGTAAATTAAATTTTCGGCCGCTCCCCATATCCCGCTTGAATACAGAAGCCGCACTGCCCGGATAAAGAAGTCCTCGCTCCACCGCCAGGTCACCCACATAAATCTGTTCTTCCTCGTCCATGCTCACCACAGAGGGCGTCAGCCGCTTTCCAAGCCGGTTTGGTATGATCTGCGGCCCTTTCTCCGTGAAATAAGCAGCCAGACTGTTGGTCGTTCCCAAGTCAATTCCAATAATCATTTTTTCCTCCCTGTCAGAGCAGCTGCCTGCTCAGACTTACTATTCTATCTGTGATATCCCTTCGCTCTTACTATTTTTCCGTTTTTTTGCCTTCTTATTTCACAGGATTCCCTTTCCTGTGAAACAAGCGTGCCACAAGCCCCTGTTTCTGCCCCGCATCCTTCGTCTTTCCCCCGTCTTCCGACCGCATGTGTCCGCCGGGTTTCCCGGGAAAACCGCTGTCTCCACTGCGTATGATCTCCAGCAGGAATCCCGCCTCCGTCATTTTTATATCTCTTCTCAGCGTCTCCTCAAACAGCGCAGCCGCCCTCTCAAATTCCCCTTCACAGTAATAGTAGCAGCCAAGCCAGAAAGAAGCCTCATAGCATTTTTTGCACTCGCAGCCAGGGCACGGCCTTTGTTGTTCCATCTTTTCAAATGCCTGCTTCGCCTTCTCCTTTTCTCCAAGCATCAGATCGCACCAGGCAAGCCACCCGCTGTGCAGAGGCGCATATTGGGGAGAAAACCTGTAATCTTCCGGCTCAATATTTCTTTTTGCAAGACAGTCGAGCGCCTTTTTCGCATGGCGCTCTGCTTTCTCACGCTCCCCTATCATATAATAGCATGCTCCCGTGCGCCATTCCATCTGGAATTTTCTCTCCCAATTCTCCCCGTACAGCGCCGCCGCATCCTGATATTTTTTTGCCCCTTCCGCAAAATAGCACGCTTCCGTCAGATGATCCGCCCATTCCCGGTACATCTCCGCCAGCTCCTCTTTGTTCGCCGCGCGCCCAAGCCAGGATTTTTTCATCTCATCAAAAATGGCCAGGCCTTCCTGCACTTTGCCCATAGCGAGCAGGGCATAGGACACATCGGCATAATACTCCTTTGTGTCACCGGCCTGCTTCCGCCTTTCTTCCTCCACCCGCAGCGCTTCCTCCGGGCATCCCATATCCCGATAGCAGTCGTCCAGTGTATCCCACAGATCCGCATCCGCCGGGAAAACTGCCAGCCCCTCTCTGCAGCAGGCTATGGCCTTCTCGTAATCTCCCAGGCCCCGGCAGCAATCCGCCATACCCCTGTATGCCTTGACCGACGTGTCCTTTTCCTTCATAGTCTCCACCGCCTGTCGGTAAGCCTCATAACCCTTTGCAAACTGCCTGTCATTTTTGTAGGCAACGCCGATATTCTCCCAGAGGATATACCTTTCCTCCTCCGGAACGGTTCCGACTGCAAGGGCCTCCTCATAGTCCGCCACGGCAAGCGCGGTCTCCATTGCGCTCACATACAGATTCCCCCTGTCCCAGAGACGATATCCCCGGTTTTCAGTAATCTCCATCTGCTTATTGATATAGCGAAGCGCCATGTCATAATCAGCCTTCTTGTACTCCATGTCGTACAATTTTTCATAGCAGCGGTAAAGCCTTAAATTCGTGTCCCGGTAAGTTTCGTCCTGTTCCACCGCCTTTACAAAGTAGTGCACAGCCTGCCGCCACTGCGCCGCAATCTGACAGCAGACACCCATTCCGAAATAAAACTCCGTATGATGATAGACCCCCTCCACCTTCTTATACTGTTCAAACGCCTTGTCGAACTGCTCCGCATCGCGCAGGAGATTGCCAAGCACAAGCACATAATAAGACTCCTCCGGATCCAGTCTGACAGCCTCCCGCACAAGGCTGATAGCCGTGTCAAGCTCTTCTTCCCCTTCAAACAAAAGCCCCTTCTCAAACACAAGCTCGGCCCGGTCAATGGTGTCCTTCTCCTCCTCCAGTTCCTCAGCCGCCCTCTCTTCTTCCGCTGACTCTGCAAGCAGCGCATCCAGTATTTCCATAGGCCGCTTCCTGCTCTCTGCATCCTCAGAAAGCATCCGCAGAATCTTTGCCTCCTGAAAACGCATCTTCCTGGAAAACTCCACCTTGTTTTCCCTGGCTCTCTCTATAACGCCCAGCGCATCCTTATACTGATTATGGTCATAAAAGATCATAGCCGCATAGAGGTACGGTCTGTCAAAGCCTGCATAAATTTCTATTGCCCGGTAATAATCGTCCACCACCTGCTGGGCCCTGCGCATATGGTAACAGGCCTCCTGTCTGACCAGATAAGCCGGATAAAACTCGTCATCCTCTGAAAGAACCTCATCGCAGACCTCCGTCGCCCTCTCGTATTCCTTAAAGGAAAGATACCTGTCCGCCAGATAGTATTTACAGTCGATACGGGTTCTGGCATCCGACTCCATCTCAATGGCCGTCTTCGTCTCCCGCTCTCCCTCTTCCCGCCTTTTTGTACAGAAGTAGCAGACGCCGAGGAGGCGGTGACTCTGGGACGCTTTCGACGCCCGTTTCTCCTCGTCTTCCACTCTCTCCTCCACACATTTCAAGTGGGCCTGGTAGACGGGAATAGCCTCCTCATAGCGATCCATCCGATATAGACTCCAGGCCTTTAATTCAAGCCCTTCCTCCGCCGCTTCCAGTTCACTGTCCTCTGAAAGCAGGGTGAGAATGTCCTCATACTGCTCCAGATCAAACAGCCGCCATCCCAGATACGTTCTCAGTTCCTTATCCGAAAGTTCCTCATAAGCTGCGCCCTTGTCAAGCGCCTCCCGCAACGCGGGAACCAGCTCGTTATTGATTTCCTTCTGCCTCTCCAGAAGCTCCTCATCACGCCGGTTCACCTTAATCAGTTCATCTACATATTTGCCGGCCCGATACCATTCTTTCCGATCCGCCAGACAGTGCATGGCAAAATATTTCGCCATATAATAATCGGGCTCTTCGGAGAGCACTTCCTCCCACTGCGCAAGACCCTTATCCTCATCTCCCGTATCGTAAAAGATTTTTCCCGTCCAGACCCGCACATAGCTGTCCTTCGGATACCGCTCCATCAGCTTCTGCGCCAGCTCCTGTCCTTTTTCGCTCTCCTCCATGCGGATATACAGACGCAGTCGCTCCACGTCCTCATAGGGATGGTAAATACCGTGCCTTTTCATATCCGAAAGGCTCTGAGAAACACCCTCCCTCTCATCGTTCTCCAATTGGTTTTTGATCTGAAAAAATTCCCGGATATAGGTATCCGCTTCCTCGTCTCCCTCCGGCGTATACCCGTCCTGTACCTCGAACAGACTGTAGTCGAGAAAATCCTCCGTGTTGACATGGTACTCAATATGTTTTAAAAAATTCATATGGAATTCCTCTTTCAGCGCATCGAAATCGTCCCGCACATGAAATACCTGGTCTATCAGCACCCAGACTGTCCGGGGCAGAAGGGCATGCCCGGAAAGGAAACCGAGAAGCTGTTCTCTCGCCTCCAGAAAGGTGTCAAAACCGCCGCAGACCGGGTCGTCAAACAGCTCCTTCCAGTTGTCCGCCTCCCTGCGGGAAAGGATATCCCGGTAAGTCTTCCGCACACGCTGCATCCACAGCCCGATCTCATCCTCCGGCTGCTCCTCCTCCATCTCCTCCTCACGCTGTCTGGCGAAGCGGAGCGCCTCCTCATAGGCCTCCCGCAGACGCTTAAAACCCTCCGGGTCGTCCTCCGGGTTCGTATCCTTTAGCAGCGTAAGGTACCCCTGTCTGATGATTCCTTCTTCCCTCGTTTCTGAAAGTCCCAGTATCTGAAATGCCAGTTTTTTATCCATAAGTATGCCGCTCCTCTCCGTTGTCCGTCCCTTTTATCATAGCACATACCTGCCGCAAAATCGAGTAAAGCCTCCTTCGCACATGACAAAGGAGGCTCTCCATTCTATGATATCTATTTATTTCTCAATTCTTTTCCCCGAAGCAACCGCTGTCGTCACAGCCTCCTTCGGGATCACAACCTTATCCAGCTTCCAGATATCATCCACATACTCCTGAATGGTTCTGTCGGAAGTAAACTTGCCGGAGCAGGCCACGTTTAAGATGGCGCTCTTCGCCCATCCCTTTTCATCCCGGTAGGCAGCTTCCACCTTTTTCTGTGCCTCTGCGTAAGCTTTGAAATCCTTCAGGATAAAATAGGTGTCCGCTTTTGCGGTGCTCTGCGTATTTAACAGAGAATTGTACAGGGAGCGGAACATATCCGGATCTCCGGGCGCGTAGGTACCGTTGATCAGCTGCATCAGCACCTTTCTCACGTCAGGGTCATTGTTGAAAATATCTGTGGGGTGATAACCGCCGTAATTCTCGTAGCGGATCACTTCGTCGGAGGACAGACCGAAAATAAATGCGTTCTCCTCGCCCACTTCCTCCACAATCTCCACGTTCGCACCGTCCATCGTGCCGATGGTCAGCGCGCCGTTCAACATAAACTTCATGTTTCCTGTGCCGGATGCCTCCTTGCTGGCCGTGGAAATCTGCTCGGACACATCCGCCGCCGCAAAGATAAGCTCCGCGTTGGACACACGGTAGTTCTCGATAAACACTACTTTGATCTTTCCGTTGATGGCAGGATCATTGTTCACCACATCCGCCACGGAATTGATCAGCTTGATGGTAAGTTTCGCATTCTTATAGCCTGCTGCCGCCTTCGCGCCGAAGATGAAAGTCCTGGGATAGAAATCCATATCCGGGTGCTCTTTCAGCTCATTGTAGAGATACATCACATGAAGGATGTTCAAAAGCTGACGCTTATACTCGTGCAGACGTTTTACCTGTACATCAAAGATGGAACGGGGATCTACCTCGATACCGTTGTGCTCCATGATGTACTCAGCCAGACGCACTTTGTTCTGGTACTTGATATTCATAAACTCCTGTTGCGCTTTCTCATCGTCAGCATAGATTTTCAGTTTGTTGATCTTCGGCAGATCCGTAATCCAGTCATTTCCTACATGCGCGGTCACCCAGTCCGCCAGAAGCGGATTCGCATGCAGCAGGAATCTTCTCTGGGTGATGCCGTTTGTCTTGTTGTTGAACTTCTCAGGCATCATCTCATAGAAATCCTTCAGCTCCTGATTTTTCAGAATTTCCGTATGTAACCTTGCCACACCGTTCACGGAGTAACCGGCAGCGATCGCCAGATGCGCCATCTTCACCTGTCCGTCATAGATGATCGCCATTTTTCTGACTTTCTCATGGTTTCCGGGATACATCTGCTCAATTCTCGCGATAAAGCGGCGGTTGATCTCCTCCACGATCTGGTATACTCTGGGCAGCAGTCTGGAGAACAGTTCAATGGGCCATTTCTCCAACGCCTCGGACATAATCGTGTGGTTCGTGTACGCGCATGTCCTGGTCGTCACCTCCCATGCCTCGTCCCATGTCAGATAATATTCGTCCATCAGAATGCGCATCAGCTCCGCAACTGCAACGGTGGGATGGGTATCATTTAACTGGAAAGTCACCTTCTCATGGAACTTTCTGATGTCGTCATGGTTTCTCATATACTTCGCCACTGCCGTCTGCACCGATGCAGAGATGAAGAAATACTGCTGTTTTAAGCGAAGCTCTTTGCCCGCGTAGTGATTGTCGTTAGGGTAGAGTACCTCCACAATATTTCTGGCCAGATTTTCCTGCTCCACCGCCTTCTGGTAATCACCCTTGTCAAAGGAGTCGAGCTGGAAGCAGTTCACCGGCTCTGCATCCCAGATCCGAAGGGTATTGACAACACCGCTGCCGTAGCCGACAACCGGCAGGTCATAGGGAACCGCCGTCACTGCCTGATAGCCCTCCTGCTTAAAGTTGCTTCTGCCGTTCTCATCCACATAGACATTCACATAGCCGCCGAAGCGCACTTCTTTCGCATACTCCGGCCGGCGCAGTTCAAAGGGATTGCCGTCCTTGAGCCAGTTATCCGGCACCTCCACCTGATAACCGTCGCGGATTTCCTGCTTGAACATGCCGTAGCGATACCGGATGCCGCAGCCGTAAGCTTCATAGCCGAGCGTTGCCAGAGAATCCAAAAAGCAGGCTGCCAGACGTCCCAGACCGCCGTTACCCAGCGCTGCGTCAGGCTCCTGATCCTCCACCACATTGATGTCGATGCCAAGCTCCTCGAGCGCCTGTGAAAAGGCTTTGTATGCCTGCAGATTGATCATATTGTTGCCCAGCGCCCTGCCCATCAGAAATTCCATAGACAGATAATAAACCATTTTCGGATCCTGTCTCTCAAACTCCTTCTGGGACTTTAACCACTGATCCACAATGGCGTCCTTGACCGCATAGGAAACCGCCTGAAAGATCTGCTGGTCAGTCGCTTCCTCCAGCGTCTTTCTGTAAAGGGTTTTTACATTGTAAAGGACGCTTCTCTTAAAAAGCTCTGTATCAAAAGTTGTCGTAGGTGCTTTTTTAATCATCTCTCTCCTCCTCGTTAACCCTGCTGTCAGATTAGGTTTGTTTACATTCATTTCCATTATATCCTGTATTTTTCCGTTTGACCATATAAAGATTGAAATTTACCGTTTCCGTTCGGAAAACTTCATGGTTTTATACTTCTGCGCGGTTCGCTGCCGGCAGCTATATTTTCTGAATACCGATCGTCACGGTCTCCCCGTTCACATTCCATTCCCTGGAAACCGCCAGATTTTCTCCCGTGCCGATACTTTCAGCCAGCACCTTTCCGGCAATCACGGCCTCATTCTTCGCAGCGATCTGCGCCACTTTCTCATTGCCATTCAGGGAGACTCTGATGTGATCCATCACCTCAAAATCCGCATCCTTTCTCATGGTCTGGATTTTGCTTATGATCTCGTACACAAAGCCTTCCTCGATCAGCTCTTCCGACAGGTTCGTGTCGAGCACCACACTCACATAGTTGTCGGCCTCCGCCACGAAACCGTCCTTCTGCGCCATGTCGATCAGCAGATCCTCCTCGGCAAGGGAAACTTCCACACCGTCCACGTCAAATTTCAACGCCCCCTGTGATTTCAGAGTCTCCATCGCCGCACTGCCGTCCACTGCGGACAGATACGCCTTGATGCCGCCGAGCTGTCTGCCGTACTTCGGACCCACCGTCTTAAGCTGGGGCTTGAAGCTGTAAGTCGTAAATGCTGACACGTCATCGGAAAATACAATCCGCTTCACATTCAGCTCGTCCCTGACGATGTCCTGACAAAACTCGTCGAGAACCGTCTCAGCCTTCACATACATGGTGCCGATGGGCTGGCGGTTCTTGATGTTCGCCGCATTGCGGGCCGCCCGGCCCATGACAACGATCTTTAATACCTCCTGCATGGATTCTTCCAGTTTCTGGTCAATCATGCCCTCATCCGCCGTCGGGAAATCGCACAGATGAATGCTTTCCGGCGCGTCTTTGTCGATGCTGCACACCAGGTTGCGGTAAATTTCCTCTGTCATAAAAGGAATCATGGGCGCTGCGCACTTACTGATCTTCACAAGCGCTGTGTAAAGAGTCATATATGCGTTGATCTTGTCCTGCTCCATACCCTTCGCCCAGAACCGCTCACGGCTTCTTCTCACATACCAGTTGCTCATCTCATCCACAAAGTTGTCTAACACCCTCGCCGCCTCGGGGATTCTGTAATGGTCCAGATGATCGTCCACTTCCTTGATGGCCGTGTTCAGCTTTGAAAGCAGCCACTTATCCATCACGGGAAGTTTGTCATATTCCAGGCTGTATTTCGTCGCGTCAAAATTGTCGATATTCGCATACAGCACGAAGAAAGCATAAGTATTCCACAAAGTGCCAAGGAACTTGCGCTGCCCCTCCTGCACTGCCTTTCCGTGGAAACGGTTTGGCAGCCAGGGGGCCGAATTGATATAGAAATACCAGCGGATCGCATCCGCGCCGTACGTTTCAAGCGCCTCGAAAGGATCTACCGCGTTGCCCTTGCTCTTACTCATCTTCTGGCCGTTCTCATCCTGCACATGCCCAAGCACGATCACGTTCTCAAAGGGGGCTTTGTTGAACAGGAGCGTGGACTCCGCCATAAGGGAGTAAAACCAGCCACGGGTCTGATCCACCGCCTCAGAGATAAACTGCGCCGGGAACTGGCTGTCGAAAAGCTCCTTATTCTCAAACGGATAGTGGTGCTGTGCAAAAGGCATAGCCCCTGAGTCAAACCAGCAGTCGATCACCTCCGGCACACGCTTCATGGTTCCTCCGCACTCGGGGCATGTACAGGTAATCTCATCAATGTAAGGTCTGTGCAGCTCCACGGTCTGTGCAGCCGCATTGCCGCTCATCTTCTCCAATTCCTCTCTGGAACCGATGGCATCCATATGGCCGCAGCCTTCACACTCCCACACATTTAAGGGTGTGCCCCAGTAACGGTTTCTGGAAATACCCCAGTCCTGAATATTTTCAAGCCAGTTACCGAAACGCCCCTCGCCGATGGACTCGGGAATCCAGTTCACCGTCTTATTATTCCGCACCAGATCGTCCCGCACCGCCGTCATTTTAATAAACCAGGACTCGCGTGCATAGTAGATCAGCGGCGTGTCACAGCGCCAGCAGAACGGGTAGTCATGCTCAAACTTGGGCGCGTCAAAAAGTTTTCCTTCTTTGTCCAGATCCTTAATCACTTCCGGGTCGGCCTTCTTCACAAACAGACCGGCGTAGGGTGTCTCCTCCGTCATGTTTCCCTTGCCGTCCACAAACTGTACGAAAGGCAGATCATATTTCCGGCCAACCTGCGCATCATCCTCACCGAATGCGGGAGCGATATGCACGATGCCGGTACCGTCCGTCATGGTAACATAGCTGTCGCACGTCACATAATGGGCTTTCTTTTTCTGTCTGGAAGCCTCCTTTCCCGCACAGGCAAACAGCGGCTCGTACTCCTTGTATTCCAGGTCGGTGCCCACATAAGTCTCCAGCACCTCATAAGCCGGCGTGTCGTCCGTTGCCAGTTTGCCGAGCACCGTATCCAGAAGCGCCTGCGCCATATAATAGGTATAACCGTCCGCCGCCTTCACCTTCACATAGGTCTCCACAGGGTTCACGCAGAGCGCCACATTGGAGGGCAGTGTCCAGGGCGTGGTTGTCCATGCCAGGAAATAGGCATCCTCACCCACCACCTTAAACCGGGCGATGGCGGAGCGTTCCTTCACCGCCTTGTAGCCCTGTGCCACCTCGTGAGAAGACAGGGGCGTGCCGCAGCGCGGGCAGTAGGGCACGATCTTAAAACCCTTGTACAGCAGTTTTTTATCCCAGATCTGCTTGAGCGCCCACCACTCAGATTCAATAAAGTCATCGTGATACGTCACATAAGGATCGTCCATATCCGCCCAGAAGCCGACCGTGCCGGAGAAATCCTCCCACATGCCCTTGTACTTCCAGACAGATTCCTTGCACTTACTGATAAACGGATCAAGGCCGTACTCCTCGATCTGCTCCTTGCCGTCTAAGCCAAGCAGCTTTTCCACTTCCAGCTCCACCGGCAGTCCGTGGGTGTCCCACCCCGCCTTACGCGGCACCATATACCCCTTCATGGTGCGGTATCTCGGAATCATGTCCTTGATGACACGCGTCAGGACATGTCCGATATGGGGCTTGCCATTGGCCGTCGGCGGCCCGTCATAAAACGTGTAAGTGGGGCCGTCCTTCCGGGAGTCCATGCTTTTCCGGAAGATAGCATTGTCCTTCCAGAAAAGACACACCTCTTTCTCCCTGTCCACAAAATTCAGATTTGCGTCAACTTTCTGATACATAGTGTCCTTCCTTTCAATTTTTCTAGTTTCCTGCGTATAAGCAGATTCGAGATGCTTTGCATCTCTCATTCGCGTTGCTCGCATAAGCTGCCCCAGTCAGTCTTGTATGCAAGCATACATCCTGTCTGTGTCATCTTCTGACTCCGCTTATACGCGCAAAAAACCCTCGTCCCGTAAAAGGACGAGGGTAAATTTCTCGTGATACCACCTGTTACGACGTACCGCCATCGTGGATGGCTATACGGTTCCCGATAACGGCGGGGCGCCGTCAGAGCCTACTGTTCCACCGCCTGCACTGCGCGTTCTCCGAAAGGGATTCCATCCGGGCAGCTCAGCTCCCTGCCCTCCGCGCGACCGCATATGCGGCAAAAGTTCAGTCTGAAACTCAGAAGTGATCTTCCCCGGTTTTCTACTCGTGCCGGTCTTCCACCCCCACCGGCTCGCTGTGACTTTAAAAAATCGGGTACTGTCTTCCTCAATGTCTCTGCCTATTATAACTGCTTATCATTTTGGCATTGAAAAGCGGGATTGTCAAGTGGAATCTTCATCCCTGTCAAAAGCGGATCGGTTCCACCTCCTCACTGAGCGGTTTCATCTCATATTCCGGCAGCTTGTCCAGCAGCTCTTCCAGACAAAGCCCGGTGCTGCCTACCACATCATGGGCCAGCAGGACAACCTTATTGCGCCCAAGCGTGGTCGATACGCCGTTTTCTATCAGCTGCTTCGGATCCGGGTTGATGACCGCGTCCTCCAGACTGGCATTCCAGTCATAATATATGTAACCCCTGTCCGTCATCTCGCGGATGATAGCCTTACCCGTTTTCTGATTGTAGGCATTGACGCTGCCGCCCGGAAAGCGGAACAGGTTTGTCTCCACACCTGTCACTTCGTACACGGTCTGTCTTGCCTTTTCGAAATCCGTCACATAGCTGTCCACACTCTCATATAAGGCGTCGTAATCATGGTTATCGCAGTGAATGCCGACAGTATGTCCCTCCGCCACAATCTGACGGGCCATCTCCGGATATCTTCTCACATTCTCTCCCACCAGAAAAAAAGTAGCCTTGATGTTCCTTTCCCGCAGGATATCGAGTATCTTTCTGGTATTTTCCACAGAAGGACCGTCGTCAAAGGTCAGGTACATGGTCTTTGGATGAAAATAGTAGGCGATACCCTGCACGATGCCGTCTGCGATCTGCTGCCGGTACTCCTCCAGACTGAGTTTCCTGCGCTCCGCCCTGTTGGATAGAAATCCCGTCTCAATGAGACAAGAGGGCATGGAAGTGTTACCCGTCACATAAAAGTCCGCATCGCTCCGCAGTTCCCGCTCCACGGCACTTGTGCTCTTTAAGGTCTGCTGTCTGATCAGCAGCGCCAGTCTCCTGCTGTCCGGCCGGCCGTCGTCCTCCGTGTACCACACTTCCATTCCGTTCACCCCGCTGCCCTCCTCTGTGGCGTTCTGATGAATGCTGACAAAGATATCCGCTCCCGACCGATTCGCCTCCTCCACCCGCGTTTCCTTCGCAATATAGACATCCGTCTCTCTGGACATGATCACACGGTAACCCTGTTCCCTCAACTGATCCCTCACAAGCAGCGCAATGGCAAGATTCAGGTCTTTTTCCCGAACGCCCTCTCTGGCGCAGCCCTCGTCCGCGCCGCCGTGTCCCGGATCCAGATAGATCGTAGGAATATGCACCGTCACCGGCCCGCTCTCGTCCCCGCTTACAATCGCCGCCGGCGCCGCTGTCATGGCGATGGAAAGAACGGCTTCCTGCGCCCGGATCACCTCTCTCATTCCCTCGTCCAAAGGCCGGTCCACCGCCATTGTCTCCTCCGCACTCCAGAACTTTTCCGCCAGCAGCCGGATGCCGCCCGCCGCGGTAAGACGCGCGGCTGTCATTGCCGCCAGACAAACTATGCACACGGAAACGCCCAGCCCATATATCCTCCTGAACAGCCGCCTTTTTCTCTGCTCCCTCGTCTCATAGCCGCAGACATATTCCCATGTAAACGATGACTCTCCGTACATTTCTGATGCTCCTCTCTCGTATACTGTACTTTTATTCGAGTATACCGGCCGGCTGCATCAGAATTTCATCTAAGTTGCATCAAAAAGCCATCATATTTGCATCAAAGTTGCATCATCGGGACACTTTCAGAAAAAGCTCGTTAATCCCCTCGTAAAACCCAAGCGTCACCACCGTCTGTCCGCTTCCCATGCCCGCGAAGACATATTTGCGGAAATAGGGTGTCGTCTCTAAAAGCGGGTTGTCCGACTCATAGGGCAACGGTTCGCCGAGTCCCATATACACCGCCCATTCCGCCACCAGCGCATCTGCGTCGATGTCCTCCCACAGGAGCGGTGTCCTCACATAAAACTCATATATTTTTCCGTCATCCGCATCAATACAGGCGTCCATCAGCCTGTTCGCCTTATCCGCGTTTTTCTGGGAATTGGAGAGGGTCATCTTCCAGATGGCCACATTGTTGCGCGGCTCCAGCACATCAATCGCCGAGTAGAGCGTCACATCGTAGGAGGACGCGTCCACCTCCCTCACCTGCTCCGGCAGGATTCCCTTTTCCTTAAGCAGTGCAAGCCCCTCATTGCATGTGGCATAGATCTGTTCGTCCGTGATCTCCCTGCCGGACGGTCCCCTGCGGTTTACCACAAAGGCGTAGGCTCCTTCCAGCTCCTGATACGCCACTTCCGCATCCGCCTCATGCGCTATGGCGCTCGTCTCGCTCTCGGGAAACGTCTGGCTGCTCAGACAGCATGACAGAATATAGAGCTTTTCATTGCTGTTCATCTGGTAGCGGTATCCCTCCCCGGCGTTTTCCACACTTTCTGTATGAGGCCTGTCCAGAATCCCCTGATCCTTATACTCCGCCAATGCCTCCGGCCCCCAGATGGACAGAAACATGGCCAGCGCCGCCAACAGCGGAACCGTCAGATAATATATCTTACTTTTCATATGTACTGTTCTCCACGAATGCGTAGTTGCAAAATGTATCCCTATTACCTTCTCCATACCGTGCCGGTGCCTCCGCGACCATAGACAAATTCTGCGGCAACTCATATGTATAAGCGCCCGTCTCACCCAAAGCCTTTATGTCCTTCTTCCTCATCTCCCGATACACAACCTCTGCCAACACACTCATTATTGCATTATACTTAGCCGTATCCTCAAACAAACTCTGATACGATTCCTGCGCTTCTATATACCCGTCCTGTGCTGCCACCCCAAACGCTTTGGGGAAAATACTTTCCACAAATATCTGCGGGTCAGAAGACTGCGCCATCTTTTTCAACTTCTTATCAGAAAGCAGTTTATCCCGGAGTGCTGACAGAATAACTTTATCTCCCTCTGTAAAATTTCCCTTAAATTTCTCATTGATTTTCGCAATCACCTCATCCAAAGGTGTTTTTTCATCCATTCCCTTGACACCTTTGTGCTTCGCCGGAACATATACAGTCTTTGCTTCATCCAAAGCAATTTCACCCTGAAACGTCTTTTGCAGCTTATAATATTCCAGTTTCAGCTTACCCTCCAAGTCAATCAACTCTACAGGGTCTTTCGGCAATAAACCAATTAAGTATGAGCAAAATACATATTCCTTCTGCAACTCTTTATCAAACATCCGAAGTATCTGCGATATGTAACTATACCATTTAATCAAATTCCGTATCTGTCTGCGGAACTGGTATCTCTCATTTTGAGTCTTTTTATTATAACGGTTAGAAACAGGAAGTAAAATGCTGCTCATCCGCCCCATTGCCCTATCGTCCTGCCTGTCCTTTTTGTAATACTCATCTGTAAAAGCTTTCATATCCTCATCCGAGTAAATACCATACGCCCGCAATTCTCTCTGTGTCTGATACAACAAATCTGCATTTACTTCTTCCTGTAAAAAAGTTTCCTGATAGAATGGCTGAAACGCATCCTTGATATCCTCCGCCTTATTTACAAAATCTAATACAAAAGTATCTGTCTTGCCCTCGCAGGTGCGGTTCAATCGGGATAATGTCTGTACTGCTTTCACATTCTTTAACTTCTTGTCCACAATCATCGTATGCAAAAGCGGCTCGTCAAACCCTGTCTGATATTTTTCCGCTACAATCAATACATTAAAATTGTCATGGAACTCCGCTTTCGTCTGATTCTCCGAGATATGAGAACCATCTTTGCGTACATTCAGCTTTGATTCCGTATATTCCTCTCCCTCATCGTCAATCGCACCGGAAAACGCCACCAGAATATCCACATCATCATATTTCTTTTCCTCAATGTATCGTTTGATTTCGTGGTAATAACGGACAGCAGCCAGTCTGGATGATGTAATCACCATCATTTTTCCTTTGCCGTCAATCTTATGCCTTGTGGTATCTCTGAATGTCTCCACAATAATCTGTGATTTCTGACTGATATTATAAGGATGCAATTCCTGATACTTACGGATGGCCTTTGCCGCCCTGCTGGACGGAACATCAGGATTATCTGTCATAGTTTTTGCAATTCTAAAACAGGTATTATAGGTCATATAGTTTTGAAGGACATCCAGAATAAATTTCTCCTCAATCGCCTGTCTCATGCTATACACATGGAACGGATGAAACGATCCGTCCTCCTGTTCCTGCCCAAACATTTCCAGTGTGGTCGCCTTTGGTGTAGCAGTAAACGCAAAAAAGGACAAATTCTTATGCTTGCCTTGCGCAATCATTTCTTTTACGAGCCTGTCCTCCGGATCAACTTCCTCCTCCGCTAATCCCTCCCGCTCCGCATACTCCCGCAAGGCTTCTTCTGTATCTGCCAGCGCCGTCTTCAATTTAAGTGCAGAACTGCCCGTCTGAGAAGAATGTGCCTCATCTACAATCACGGCAAAGCATCTTCCATTTGCCCTATCAACTTCCGTGTAAATAACTGGAAACTTTTGCAGAGTCGTAACAATAATGCGCACACCATCATTAATTGCATTTTTCAAATCCTGAGAATTTTTATCTTCTCCTATGGTTTCTATAGCACCCAACTTATGGTCAAATCCCGCAATTGTCTCCTGAAGCTGCGCGTCTAAAACAGTGCGGTCCGTCACGACAATCACACTGGAAAAAACCGACTTATTGTTTTCATTGAAAAGCGATGCAAGGCGATATGCTGTCCACGCAATCGAATTGGATTTGCCGGAACCTGCACTATGTTGAATCAAATAATTCCTGCCTGCGCCATTTTCTCGCACATCTGCAATCAGTTTCCAAACAACATCTAACTGATGGTAGCGAGGAAATATCAATGTTTTCTTTTTCTGCAAATTGATAAACTTTTGGATAATATCCAGCATACAGTCTTTCTGAAATACAATTTCCCAAAGATATGCCGTAGGATACCCGTTCGGATTGGGCGGATTACCCGCTCCGCCATCTGAACCAGCTCCATTAGAGCCTTGATTGAAAGGTAAAAAATGAGTGTCTTTTCCTGCCAGTCTCGTTGTCATCCAGACTTCCGTATGGTCTACACAGAAATATGCTAAAATTCTCTTATTAAACTGAAAACATATATCTCGTGGGTCTCTGTCATACATCCATTGGGTCTTGGCATTATCCGCATTCTGTCCTGTGTACTGGTTTTTCAGTTCAAAAGCGAACACTGGAATCCCATTTACCACAAGCACCATATCCACTGACTTTTTCGTATCAGCAGAATAATACCATTGCCGGTAGCATTCCACTTCATTTTCCGCATACTGAATCCCTGCTGTATCGTTCAATGCAGATTCGGGTTTAAAATAGCAGACTTTAAAGGTAGTTCCTCTATGTTTGAATCCGTTCCGTAAAACATGCAGCACGCCGTCCATATCACAGGCATTGTTAAAAGCAACACAAAATTTGCGCACAGGGTCTATGTCATTTTGCCGTTCAAATGCCTCCCACTCTCTTGGCTGGGTACGCTTTATAAAAGAAATCAGTTTATTCGGATATAAACCCAGCTTCGGATTATATGTTCCGTTTCCCTTTGTATATCCGCCTTCGGCTGATATGAGAAAAGCCTCAATATCTGATTCAAACTGCTTTTCTGTGGTAACTGTTATACCCATGTTTTCCTCCGCAAATCGCTCTCTCATAAAAATTGCTACATGTAGCGACTTTTACTCTTTTCGCTGCTCCAGTTGTATTTTTGCTCTTTGAATTGCCAAACGCAGCTTTTCTTCTAGTTCTTCCTTTGGCGGCATAGCTGTCAAGTATTGTGCTACCCTGATATCTCCCTTATCCAGTTCAAGCAATTCAATTACTTCATCTGACTTCTCTGCACATAATATTAATGCAATTGGCGTTTCTTCGTTCTCCATCCGTTCATATTTATTAAGCCATCGCAAATATAGTTCGACTTGTGCCTTATATTCCGGTTCAAATTCTCCGATTTTCAATTCCACTACAACAAGTCTTTTCAATTTTCTATGAAAGAACAACAAATCTATCTTGTAATCTTTTCCGTCTATAGTAACCTTTTTCTGCCGCGCCATAAAAGCAAAATCCGTTCCCATCTCCAAAATAAATTTTTCCAATTCTGCCAAAATTGCGTTTTCTAAGTCTTTTTCACTATAAGTATCCTGCAATCCTAAGAAATCTAATATGCAAGGATCTCTATAAAACATATCTACCGTCATCATATCTTTTTCTTCTAAAAGTTGAATATCCTTCCTGATTGTTTCTTCAGGGCGCTTGGAAATCGCCGTTCTTTCATATAACATTGACTTTTTTCGTTCTCTTAATACTCTTACACTCCATCTTTCATTTTTACATAAAATAGCATAAAAATCTCTTTTCAGTTCGTCATTAACAGGCAACAACTCCTTAAAATGAGACCATGTCAATTGTTGCGACAGTGTAGCAACTTTTTCAAAATCAGGAAATTCTTCATAAAATTGTATCATCCGAAAAACAGAACTCATTTCGTAAGAACGTCCATATTGAAACTCTAAATCTTTGCTCATATTTTTCACAATTGATTTTCCATATTCTGCCTTTTGTCCATTCAAAATATTATCCTTGAGTTCTTGTCCTATATGCCAAAACAAATATACGGTCTGAAAATTAGCAGTCTCAAATACTTTATATTTTGCTGTTTCAATCATTTTCACAATTTTATCATATGTCTGATTATAATTTTCCGGCAAAACCAATTTGTTTTCCATTTAAATCTCCCTTTTATCCAATTTCCTAAACTCTGTTTCGGCAATTTCTTTTATGTTTAGCAATTCTGTGGCACTTCCTTTTTTCCTGTCACATATTCGTAAATTAAAGATTTTTTGTAATTCTCTATCTCGGATAGGTATTGTTCTTTCTTTGCAATAAGTTCATCTATTACTAAACACTTTTTCTTAAGATAATTCACTATCTCCCTCTGCTCTTCCACTGGTGGAACCGGTATTATAATACTTTTTAAATCTTCCTTCGACACCTTTAATCTACAAGTATTTACCCGGTCATCTCCCCGAACAATCGCATATATACCCTTTCCCAGACTATATAGCACTCTCAACATAGTTTTACTTCTAAATATATACTCACAATATTTTGCTGTCACATGATCTTCTAATTCATCATAAAAAGTATAGTATACCGGACTTACACATCCAAAATAATCTGATACCCCTGTTGCACCTACAATCATATTCATACTATTCATTACCAAATCGCCCTCATAGGCTAATTTATACTGTTCAAAATCATCTTTAAATCTATCCAAATTTGTTGTTTTCTCTGCATAAAGAGTCACTCCCAAATCAATGGACAAAGATAAACGCTCTACCGATTTTATGGGGCTATTTTTTTCTTGGCGTTCCTTAAGTACATGACGAAACGGAACAAGCTCCCATTCAATAGGTATCTCTCCAATCCACTCAACTCCACTATCTTTCATTTCTCTGCCACTTCTTATTCCTTTGGTGACAGCCTGTGTAATAACAGCTTGCTTTAACTTTTTATATTCCTCTATACCTGCACGAGTTTTTTTAGTAATGTATTCAATCTCTATACAACATACATTCAAAAAATTAACTATATTATCCTGCTCTTCTAATGAAGGAAACACCATTTTTTCTATTGCTAACATAGCTGTTAAATCCAAATTCTGAATTCCTGTTGTCTGCTTTATATAGTTCCAAACATATCCGTACGCATAAAAAGTAGCGAAAACATATTGCATAAATTGAGGGGAAATCATCTTTCTGCATCTAAGTCTATCACAGAAATTTGCATATACAGCCTTATATTCTTTATCAAAAATAACTGTTCTTCCTACAGGAGTCTTCTCTCCTCCGCCAGATTTTTCAATCACAATATCATTTTTTTGCAAAATTAGCTTTTCAATAATCTCTTCCCTATAGTTCCTTTTTGTCAATAGCTCTTCCTCTGTATCTTTAAACTTAAACATAGCATAATTAAAATCTGCTACTCTTAAGCAAACTATATCTTTCTCATCCCCATGCGCTTCATACCCCCATGCACCGCAATCTCTTCGAGTAATACAACTTTTCATTCTTGCACATTTCCAGTCTCTTGGTATCTCCCCAATC
>Ga0137308_100999_pt1 | contig 33816 bp, 36 predicted proteins | sample Inofrocosms_June_FD_97181 | JGI IMG/M metagenome (GOLD analysis project Ga0137308, IMG submission 97181) | Mouse cecal microbial communities from Vienna, Austria - N-Acetylneuraminic and N-Acetylglucosamine D2O microcosms_June | ecosystem: Host-associated > Mammals > Digestive system > Large...
GGATTGTCAAGATGCAGGAGAGATTCCGAGAGTACATATAAGAGAGAGGAGGTCACAGGGAACATGGAGTATACTTCTAACTATGAGAGACAATGTGAAGAGTGGAGGAAGAAGTTTCTGACAATGGACCAGGAGGATATATGCAGGCGGCTTCCGGAGATTTATTTAACGGAAGAAAAGCTGGAATTGTGGCATTTCGGAAGGTTGTTTACAGTTGACAGGAAGGATGGGAGAATCTGTGTGTCTTCGGACAATAAACCGGTGGATGCCATGCCTAAGATGAATATTTATACACTTTTCTGGCATGCGGCACAGAATGGGGTACATACTGGGAAATGGGTTCCCTATCAGGAATTGAAAGGCGCTTCACCCTTTGAGGCGGCGTTCAAGAAAGGTATTTTACAGCCTATTGCCCTGACTTTTTCCGGAAAGGAAGAACTTCTGGAGCGGGCAGTGAAAAGTCTGCGGGGAGAGAGGGTATCAGCATCGGGATTTCTTTTAAAAGCATTTGAATGTATTCCGGTACGGTTGAATTTCTGGGATGCAGATGAGGAGTTTCCGGCTCAGGCCAACCTGTTGTTTGACAGCAGTGCCACGGATTTTAATCATGAGGAGAGCATTGCCACCATTGCAACGGAAGGGATGTATCAGCTGGCGGATGTGGCAGGGCTGCAGCTTGCAGGAAGTCCATTTATTCGGTTTTAGCACCGGTGACGGCCCGCCGCAGGCGGAAGAATCCTGCACAGCAGGATTCTTTCATACAGGACTTTCTTAGAAAATAACCTGCAGCGGCAGGCGGGTGATATCCTCAGGTTTGATGCCGAATTTCTCTACGCTGAGTTTGTCGATTTCTTCAGCCAGCACAGCATAGGCGCCGGGATATGTGGAGCCGGGTCCTCCCTGGGTGATACAAGGGATAAAGTATTTGGTTCCGCATTCTTCTACGGCTTTGCGTGCCGCCTTTGCGCAGTCTTCACGAGTCCAGCCTTCGAAATCCATAGATTTGTTGTCAATGTCGCCCATGAATGAAATCTGGCCGCCATATTTTTTGATCAGCTCCGGTACGTTGTTGGATTCCATGCAGCCCTGCCAGATATCAATGCCCATTTCAATCATATAGGGAACCAGTGTTGCGGCATAGCTGTCAGCGTGGTGGACAATCAGTTCCACTCCGTGGTCATGATAATACTTATAAATTTCTTTGTAGGAATCCAGGAAAAATTCTGCAAACATATCCGGGCTCATGAAAGTGCTCTTTTCACCACCCCAGTCATCGTGGTGCAGAATTGCGTCGGGATGCAGGTTTGAGCAGATTCCTTCAGCCAGTTCCAGCTCCCACTCTGTCAGATATTTGATCAGGTCGTGCATCTCATCCGGGTTGGTGATGTAATACATCAAAGCATTTTGTATTTCACAGAGATGGTGGGTCTGTTCGAAAATACCAGGAGCGATAAAGGATGCTTTATAGCTCTGCGTCCCGTCCACCGCGTCGTACTGTGCTTTGAAATTGTCCCATTCCTCCTGAGAAAATTTCAGAGAGGGGGCATGAACATAATCACGCCAGTGCTCAATGTCTTTGACTACGATTTTTTCCGGGGTATGTACCGGGAATGCGCCAGGTGTTCCCTGAGGGAAAGAATTTGTGACGCCCCAGGCGTTTACCACGTTTTCCTGTCCCGGCGCCAGCAGCGCATTGGAATGCATAATATAAGGGTGGAACATAAGCTGGATAGCCTCATATTGGTTGACGTAACGTTCTGGGTTTCCTCCGCGTATTACTTCCTGCAGATTCTGTTTTGCAGTTAACATAGCAAGTACCTCCTGAATTTTTGTTATAATTATAATAATTTTTCGATAGAAATGTCAAGTTTTTTGGAAGTTTGTACAGAAAAATTCCCGCGTTTCATATCTGGCAGATGATATATTGTGCATAATAGTGAAAACCATATTGCCGTATGCTTAAAAAATTATGGTTTACTTTTTATAAAGAGGTGGTTTAGAATAGATAAAGAAATTTTGGAAAATCTTTAGTATATGCTTTCAGGTGGATTTTCCGAGAATAATCTATACTCAAGAGCATACGTATTTGCCAAATGATTTGCTGTTTTGCTTGAAATAGTGAAGACTTGCTGGCAAATCATTTGGCTCGCGGGTATAAGAAACTATAGAAAAATGACTGATATAGATTGCATATGGAGGGATTGCCAATGACACAGATAAAAGAGAGCGCATTAGAATTGATCGGAAGGACGCCCATGTTGAAACTGAATGGATATACCAGGAAGGCAGGTATCACAAATACTGTGATCCTTGCGAAACTGGAATATCTGAATCCGGCAGGTTCTGTGAAGGACCGGACTGCGCTGGCCATGATTGAGGATGCACAGAGGAAAGGTATTTTAAAAGAGGGAGCCGTTATTATTGAGCCCACCAGTGGGAATACGGGAATCGGCATTGCGTCAGTGGCGGCGGCGAAAGGATGCCGGGCCATTTTCACCATGCCGGATACCATGAGTGTGGAGCGGAGAAATCTTCTGAAAGCCTATGGGGCGGAGATTGTTCTCACAGAAGGGGCAAAAGGGATGAAAGGCGCCATTGCAAAGGCGGAAGAATTGGCGGAGGAAATTCCCGGGGCGGTGATTTTAGGGCAATTTGTGAACCCTGCAAATTCTGCCGTACATAGGGAGTCAACAGGGCCGGAAATATGGGAACAGACAGGGGGACGCATGGATATCTTTGTGGCATGTGTGGGGACCGGCGGTACAATTACCGGTGTTGGTGAGTATCTAAAAGAAAAAAATCCAAACATCCAGATTGTGGCAGTGGAACCGTCAGGAAGTCCTGTACTCTCCAGGGGAGAAGCCGGCCCCCATAAAATCCAGGGAATCGGGGCAGGGTTCGTCCCGGAAGTGTTGAATACGGATATCTATGATGAGATTATCACCGTCGAGGATGACGATGCATTTGCAGAAGGGAAGGCATTTGCAGTCAGCGAGGGGATTTTAGTGGGGATTTCTTCCGGCGCAGCGCTGAAAGCGGCGTCTGTCCTTGCAGGCAGGCCGGAGAATACAGGTAAAACCATTGTTGCCCTGCTTCCCGATTCGGGTGACCGGTATTTATCGACTCCGTTGTTTAGTGATTGATCTATTTATGCTTTGCCGCACTGGTTTTTATAAATCCGCCAATGTTTTTTCACCGAAAATACATTTCCAGTCTGCATCAAAAGCGTCTACTGCATTGGTGATATGAGGCTGTGTGAGAGCTGCTTCTAAGATGGAGGGGTCCATGGTGGCTGTATGGGCGCCGGCAAGGAAAGCCCGGTCTATCTGTCCGGCATTTTTGAAGCTGGCTGCCAGGATTTCGGTGGGATAGTGATAAAGCTGAATCATCTCTGCCAGTGCAGCGATGATCTCCTCTGAATTCAGCCCCATATTTTCCATGCGGTTGAAATAGGGCGCTATACAGTCGGCGCCTGCCTCCATGGCCAGAAAACCCTGCTGGCTGCTGTAAATGGCAGTGCCGGTTACATGGACGTTTTGAGCTTTGAGCTTTTTGATGGCGCGGATGCCTTCTAAAGTTACCGGAACTTTGACATAGACATCCGCGTCTATTTTTGTGAGAAGAGTGTCAGCGTCCCGGATCATCCCTTCGGTATCCAGGGCTGTTACCTGTATATGGAGAGGACGTTCTGGGCCGATGATGGAACGGATTTCATTCATGTGGGCGAAAAAGTTGATTTTCCCTTCTTTTTTTACAATAGAAGGGTTGGATGTTACTCCCGCAATGGGAAAAATATCGCAGAAACGTGTGATGTCAGCAAGGCTGGCTGTGTCTAATAAGTATTTCATTGAAAACCTCCTAAAATAGTCAGTGCGTTTTTATTGATTTGTATATTTCAGGCGATGGTTACGGTGATTCCCTGTTTTTCCAGGAAATCTTTTTCAGATGGTGCAATTTTGTCGTCTGTGATAATCTGGTATACATCCTCCAGTTTCAGAAAGTAAACGGAACCTGGCTGGGTGAACTTTTCAGAGCCTGCCAGCACATAAGTGTGGTCAGCAGAGGCAATCAAGGCACTTAAAGTATCGGAGCGTATCAAGTCTTCTCCTGTAAAACCATAGGTGCGGGAATAGCCGTCTGTTCCGGTGAAAATCTTGTCCACATGAAAGGATGCAGCGGCGCTTTTGGTCAGCGGGCCAACCAGTGACTGGCCGTGTGGCTGCAGCGTTCCGCCCAGGAGGATCAGCTGAATGTTGGTGTATGAGCTTATGTATCCTGCAAGGTACATGGAATTTGTTATGATTGTGATGTTTTGTTTTGTCTTTGCCAGTTCTTCGGCAAACAGGGCGCAGGTGGAACCGGATTCGATCATCAGGGTCTCACCGTCCTGAACACATGCGGCTGCCGCTTTGGCGATTCTCTGTTTGGTGTCCAGATGAAAGGCCATTCTGTAATTAATATCTCCAGGGCTGTTGGGCACTGCATAGCCCCGTTCCCTTTTTATAATTCCCCGTTCTGATAAGTATTCCAGATCTTTGCGTACAGTTACTTTTGAGGTATGAAGATACTCGGCCAGGACAGCGACTTCGGTCTTTCCGTGTTTTGTAACGTATTCAAGAAGTGCAGTGTGCCGTTCTTTCATGACTTTCATGAGCATCCTCCTGTATTTTGGTATGATGATCAGCCCGTTAAATGACGCTTTAATCATATGATATACTAGCACAAGGATGTTGTTATGTCAATAAATAAGTTTCGTACGAAAGTAAAAATATTTTATATATTTACAAATCGAGTTTCTTATAGTAGAATGAATTACAGAATAGTTCCTATAGGAATTGTTAAGAATTAACTTTGCATGTGACACGGTATCAATTTTTTTATGCAGGGCGGAGGAAATGACGGATGAAAAGTGCAGTTTTTTATGGGAAACACCACCTGCGGGTGGAGGAGGTTCATGTTCCCACCCCAGGGCCGAAAGAAGTGCTGATACAGATAAAAGCCTGCGGTGTATGCGGAACCGATGTACATATTTATGAGGGAGACAAGGGTGCGGCGGAGGTAAATCCCCCCACGATACTGGGACATGAGTTCTCCGGGGTGATTACCAAGACTGGGTGTGAGGTGCAGAAATTCCACATTGGAAACCGGGTGTGCATCGACCCCAATGCTTACTGCGGTTGCTGCAGTTACTGCAGGGACGGGCAGGTGCATTTCTGTGAACATATGACAGGATATGGCACCACAGTGGATGGGGGATTCGCAGAATACTGCGTGGTGAGGGAAAGCCAGGTATACGCTCTGGGAGAGCATACCACTTTTGAACAGGGAGCCATGGCAGAGCCTGCGGCCTGCTGTCTCCACGGCATTGACTTGTGCCAGATCACACCTGGGGAACAGGTGGTGGTCATCGGCGGAGGTATGATCGGACTGCTGATGCTCCAGCTGGCAAGGCTGGCAGGAGCTTCCAGGACTGCACTTTTAGAGCCATCAGAGGAAAAGCGCAGGATGGGCAGGAAGCTGGGAGCGGATATCTGTATTGACCCGTTGAAGGAGGATGTGAAAAGGAGTCTAAAGCAGGCGGGAATGACATGGATTCATACAGTTATTGAATGTGCCGGACTTCCAGGGACCATGGAGCAGGCAGTGGAGCTGGCGGGAAAACGGGGAAAAGTGATGCTGTATGGGCTGACGAAACCGGATGCGCAAATCAGTCTGAAGCCCTTTGAGGTTTTTCAAAAGGAATTGACGATTATGGGCTCTTACATCAATCCCTGTACCCAGCAAAGAGCGCTGCAGCTGATTGATTCCGGACGGCTGGATGTACAGTCAATGGTGTGCAAAACTATCACGCTGGAACAGCTGGAAGATGTGCTGAGTGATCCTGCGCTGAGAGCAAAGGGAAAGTATCTTGTGATTCCGTAAATGTACTCTCGGAATCTCTTTGTGCCGGATTTCGCAGGAGAGATTTCAAGAGTACATCATAAAAAGTTAGGAGTGGAGTAAATGAATTTGGACGCAGGCATCAGGGAGGAGATTATAGGATTCGCACAAAAGTGTAAGATTCGTAAGGTGATTTTGTTTGGGTCCAGGGCCCGGGGGGATAATAAAGAACGCAGTGATATTGACCTGGCTGTTTCTGGGGGGGATATCACAGAATTTCGTCTGGCAGTAGACGATGAAATCCGTACACTTTTAATGTTCGATGTGGTGGACCTGGATGGCCCTGTCCCAAAAACATTGTCAGATTCCATAGAAAAAGAAGGTATTATATTGTATGAAAAAATTTGAGAATTTTTCATCTGCTCTTGAGAATTTAAAGCTCTGCAGAAATTATTCAGCGCCATATGATGTGGTGACTGAGACAGGACTTGTGAACTTGTTTTCCATTTGTTTTGAACAGGCATGGAAAGCAATGAAAAGTGTTTTGGAAAGTCATGGTTACCATGAGGGCAGAACCGGTTCTCCTAAAATGATTATAAAATTGGCATATAAGGCAGGAATGATACAAGATGAAAAAGGGTGGCTGGAACTTCTTGACAGACGCAATGAAGTTTCCCATTCTTATAATGAAGAGGTGGCTGCCGCGATTATTGAAAAGACTAAGGAAACATATCTTCTATTGTTTGAGATATTAGAAAAGGAGATAAAGGACAAATGGCTGTAAAGAAGGAAGGGCTGACGTGGGAAAATATTTAATTGCGCATGATCTGGGGACGTCCAGTAATAAGGCATCACTTTTTTCAACAGAAGGCAGGTTGATCAGAAGCCATACGGTGCCCTATGATGTGCACTTTTTTGGCAAGAATTGTGCCCAGCAGAATCCCGAGGACTGGTGGAATGCGGTCTGCGGGGCCACAAGAAAAATTATTGAGGGAATTGCACCGGAGGATGTGCTGGGGATTTCTTTTTCTTCTCAGATGCAGGCGTGTATTGTGGTGGATCGGGAAGGAAGGGCGCTGCGGCCTGCTATGATCTGGGCGGATCTTCGGGCTCAGGAGCAGGCTGGGCAGCTGGAAGACAAGGTGGGATTTGACCGGATGTATGAATTAAACGGCCATCGTGTCAGCGCCAGCTACAGCATTGAGAAGCTGATGTGGGTCCGGGACCATGAACCGGAGATATACCAAAAGACTTATAAAATGCTTCTGGCAAAGGACTATATTATCTGCCGTCTCACTGGTGAGTTTGTGACAGACTATTCGGAGGCGTCCGGTACCGACGCATTTGATTTAAAGAGGGGACAGTGGTCCCAGGAAATACTGGATGCCGCTGATATCCAGCGGGAAAAGCTGCCAAAACTTCATGCGTCTTGTGATGTGATTGGGACTTTGAGAGAAAGTGCGGCCAGGGATCTGGGGCTTAGCAAAAACACGAAGGTGGTGTGCGGCGGCGGGGATGGCCCCTGCTCCGCTCTGGGTGCGGGAAGTATTAAGAATGGGCAGATGTTTCTTTCTTTTGGCACATCGGCGTGGATTGCAGGGACATCTGATCAGGTATTTCTGGACAAGAATAAGACCCTGATCTGCTTTGGACATGTGATTCAGGGGAAATACATGCCCTGCGGGACTATGCAGGCAGCAGGCAGTTCTTATTCTTATATCAGAAATGCCCTCTGCCAAGAGGAAGAAAGGAAGGCGGTACAACAGGGGCAATCGGTTTATGAGGTAATGAACCAGATGGTAATGGAGTCTCCTGCAGGAGCCAAAGGGCTGGTATTTCTCCCCTATCTGCTGGGTGAGCGCAGCCCCAGATGGAATCCGGACACTTCGGGGAGCTTTCTGGGCATAAAAATGGAGCATGAAAAATGTGATTATGTGAGGGCAGTGCTGGAGGGTGTTGCCATGAATCTGGACCTGATTCTGAGAGCCCAGCGGGAGAAAGGACAGGTTACAGACCTGGTGCTCACAGGCGGGGGAGCGAAAGGAGATGTGCTGGCACAGATTCTGGCGGACGTGTTGGGTGTCACCCTTCATCGGCTGGACCATGTGGAAAGCGCTGCTTCCATTGCCGCGGCGGTCATTGCAGGTGTAGGTGTGGGAGCCTTTGATGATTTTTCTGTTGTAGATCAATTTGTGAAACGGGAAAGGACATTTGAGCCTGATCCTGGAAAGAAGGAAGTATATGACAGGCAGAAGCGTCTGTTTGAGGCTGGTTATCAGGGGCTGAAAGATTATTATCAAATGGAATCGCAAGTTTGACAGAGTTAAATTTTTTGGAAGGAGTATAGTTATGGAGAGAGTGAATCCGGCTCTGGTTCCACAGAGAAAGTTAAGCAATGGTATGGTAATTCCTGGGATTGGAATGGGAACGTTTGGAAATGACAAGTATGATTCCGATCAGGTTTCAGAGGCCGTGTACGGGGCTATTCAGGCAGGTTATCGTCTCTTTGACGGGGCGGCGGCTTATGGAAATGAGAAGGAGATCGGGAAGGTTTATGCCCGGGCGTTTAAAGAAGGGATGGTACAGCGCCAGGATCTCACAATTATGACAAAGGTGTGGAACAATATGCATGGGCAGGGGGATGTGCTGGTGGCATGTGCACAGAGCCTGCGGGACCTTCAGATTGATTATGCAGACATTTATATGGTTCACTGGCCGTTTCCCAATCATCATGAACCGGGAGCGCATCTGGAAGGCAGGGACCCCAGCCATGTGCCGTTTTCTCTGGAGGAATACATGACAGTCTGGAGACAGATGGAGAAACTGGTGGATATGGGGCTGGTGAGAGGACTGGGTATGTCCAATGTGACCATCACGAAGATGGAACAGATTCTGCCTCTGTGCCGGATTAAACCGGTGGTTCTGGAGGTGGAGATCAATCCCACCTTCCAGCAGCCGAAACTTTTTGATTACTGCAAAGCCCACGGGATTCTTCCAATTGCCTACAGTCCGCTGGGTTCTCCGTGCCGTCCTGAGCGTGACACAGCTCCTGGTGACCTGGTTACATTTGAGATGCCGGAGCTTTTGGAGATTGCAAAGGCGCATAACTGCCATCCGGCGGTAATCTGTGTGAAATGGGCTGTGCAGAGAGGGCAGGTTCCCATTCCGTTTTCCGTATTTGAAAATGAGTACGTGGGAAATCTGAAATGTACCACAGAGGACTTTCTGACAGATGAAGAAATGGAAACCTTGAGAAAGGCGGACAGGAATTTCCGGCTTCTGAAAGGCCAGGTGTTCTTATGGGAAGGCGCCAAGGACTGGCGGGATATCTGGGATCGGGAATAGGAGATGAGTGAAAAGATGAACTATAGTTTTTACGGCTGGGAGCATGCACTTGTCCCAGCCATAACAGAGGAATATGAGGGAATCCAGACACCTCAAGACTTATATGATGCGCTTTCTTCTATCTGGTGTGAATATACCTGCGCGCCCAGGCTGCGGGGAGACTGGACCAGAGAAAACCGGACCCTGGGCCAGTGTTCCATCACGGCGTTTCTGGTGCAGGATATTTTCGGCGGAAAAGTCTATGGAATACTTCGCCCCGGCGGGAACTACCATTGCTATAACGTAGTGGACGGATGTGTGTTTGACCTGACCAGTGAGCAGTTCGGGGATGAAATGTTATGCTATGAGGATAATCCGGAACAGCTTAGGGAGGTACATTTTGCAAAGGAAGAGAAGCGGCAGAGGTATGAGTATCTCAAAGGTGAGCTGAAGAAACGTTATGGTTTGTTAAATGTCTGGGAATTGTAAAAGATTAACATGGCTTTGTCATATTCAATTTGTAAGTCCATGACTATATACTCGATGATATCCTGAATATTATATTCGATAAGCTGTTCCTTTTTTGTCACTATAAAATACCTGCTTTCTTTAATAAACGTATTGCTTTTTCTGTATGGAATGAATATTGACTGGTAGTCTTTTTGAAGATCATTTTGTTCACCACGGTTGCGAGTGTTCCTCCGTTTTTTTGGCAGATGGTCATCATATCTTCCAGGGCATCATCAAGAGATAATGTATGTTCGATATCATAGTTTTCTTTTAAAAATTCGATTGCTTTATATTGGAATAAAAATTGAAATGATTCCGTTAGATTAAGACCATATTTTTTTGCAAATTCGCTGACGCATGCAACAGTATAGTTTATTTTTTTCCTTTCTTCACTCACAATGTAACTCCTGTTCTAGACATAGTAATTTTTATACACTATTATATCATTGAAATTTATATTTTTCTATATGGTATTTGAAAAGTGTTTCCTATTGACAAGACATTTGTCGCAAGTTTATACTTCATCAGCAAAGGAGTATCATTTATGAACAAAAACATGCAGCATCCGGCAGAGCAGCTGGCCCAGATTATGAAAAGGATTTACGACTGCCGTCTCACAACAACGTCTGGCGGTAATCTGTCCATCAAAGATGAAAATGGTGATGTGTGGATCACCCCGGGCGCCATTGACAAAGGCACCCTGACGAAAGAGGATATGGTCTGTATAAAGCCGGATGGAACTTTCATCGGCAGGCATAAGCCGAGCAGTGAATATCCGTTTCATTTGAAAATCTATGAGACCAGGAAAGAGTTAAAAGCAGTTCTTCATGCGCACCCGTCTGCCCTGGTGGCATTTTCCATTGTCAGAAGGATTCCCGATACCACGCTGATGCCGCAGGTATATTTAAAGTGCGGTAAAGCGGGAATGGCTCCGTATGCCATGACAGGCAGCCATGAGCTGGGGGACCGGATTGCAGAAGTCTTCCGGGAAGGACATCAGGTAGTCATGCTGGAAAACCATGGCGTTGTGGTGGGGGCCAAGAGTCTGCAGGAGGCTTTTGGAATATTTGAGACTATGGAATACTCTGCCAGGACGCAGATTCACGGGGAAATGATAGGAACGCTCCATGGACTGGGGACAGAGGTGCTGAAGAAGTGCAGGGACGCAGCGGTCTTTGAGATGGAGTCTTTTGAGCCTGGGGAATATTCTGCAGAGGAACAGGCGGCAAGGGAAGAAGTCTGTTCTTTTGCGGCCAGGGCATATCGCCAGGGGCTGATCACCTGTGTGCAGGGGTCCTTTTCCCGCAGGGTGAATGAGAGACGCTTCGTGATCACCCCTATGTACAAAGACCGGCTGTATTTAAATCCCGGGGTTCTGGCGGCAGTGGAAGACGGCAAAAAAGAAGCGGGCAGGGATTTAGGCTGGATGACAGCGGTGCATCAGGCCATTTACCGGAAACACCCTGAAGTACACAGCGTGATCATGTGCCAGCCCCAGCATACCATGGCTTTTACCGTCACAGATGAGCCTTTAGATTCTAAAACCATACCGGAGAGTTATATTATGATGCGGGATATTCCACGGATTCCCGGTCCGGCATTTCTGGCAGAACCAGAAGAAATTGCCCGGGCATTCAATAAGAGTACACCGGTGGTAATGGTGGAGAATGACTGTCTGATTGTAACGGGAGAGAGCATGCTGAATGCCTTTGACCGATTGGAGGTTACGGAGTACAGCGCCATGTCCATTATCATGTCGAAAAATCTGGGTAAAATTGTCCCTATTGATGAAAAGGGGCTGGAGGATATTCGAAAAGGATTCTGCTTAGAGTAAATGGGAGATTTGGCAAAAGGAAGGAGGCATAGGGGGCTATGAAGTTTGATTTTGACAAAGTAATCCAGCGGAAAGGCACAAACAGCCTGAAGTATGATTTTGCAGAGGAATATGGGAAACCAGCGGACGCTCTGCCCCTGTGGGTTGCAGACATGGATTTTCAGACGGCGCCGCCGATTTTAAAACGGCTGGAGCAGCTGGTACAGCATGGGATTTTTGGGTATACGGATCATAAAGAAGACTATGTACAGGCGGTGAAAAACTGGTATCAACACCGTTTTGCATGGGACATCCAGGGAGAATGGATAGTAAAAATGCCGGGAGTGGTGGCGGCTCTTGCCATGGCTGTGCGGGCTTTCACGAAAGAAGGGGACAGTGTTTTGATTCAGCGTCCAGTGTACCATCCATTCAGCTCTGTGGTGGAGACAAATCGAAGGAATCTGGTGAATAATCCGCTGAAACTGGTAAACGGGTACTATGAGATTGATTTTGATGATTTTGAAAAGAAAATCGTAGAGCATCAGGTGAAGCTTTTTATTCTGTGCAGTCCCCATAATCCGGTGGGCAGAGTATGGAAAGAATGGGAGCTTAAAAGAATGGGGGATATCTGCCTGAAGTACAAAGTCTTGGTGGCCAGTGATGAGATTCACAGTGATTTTGTATGGCAGGGATTTCGACACAGAGTATTCGCATCCTTATCCCCGGCTTACCAGGAAATCACAATTACCTGTACAGCCCCCAGCAAGACCTTTAATCTGGCCGGACTTCAGGCGGCAAACGTGATGATCGCTGACCCGCAGCTGAGGGAAAAATTCCGGCAGGAGAGCTGGTCGTCCGGATACAGTGAGCTCAATGCCATGGGGCTCGCCGCCTGCCAGGCCGCTTATGAGGAAGGCGGAGAGTGGCTGGAAGAGTTGAAGGAATATATCTGGGGAAATTATCTGTTTCTGAAAGAATATCTGGAGGCAAAAATGCCGCAGATTACGCCGGGAGTGCTGGAGGGCACCTATCTGGCGTGGCTGGATTTCAGGAATCTGGGGCTCGGGGAAGAAAAACTGGAAGAAATGATTGTGAACCAGGCCCGAGTATGGTTCAATAGGGGAACTGTGTTTGGACCGGAGGGAGAAGGCTTTCAGCGGGTGAACATTGCCTGTCCCCGTCCGGTGCTTGCGGAGGCCCTGAAACGGCTGGAACAGGCAGTGAATCACAGATAACATTCAATGTCCGGCAGGTTTCTTTTCTTTTAGTTCTTTTTCGGTGGTCAGGTCAGCATGCATCAGCGCGGCGAAGATGAATCCCAGGGGGAGCAGGGTGATCCAGATGGCCTTTCCCAGCAGCAGGCGGCAGAAAACTGTGCCCATGGTGGTGCCGAACAGGAAAGAGACAAGTATTTCGGAGTGGGCAAAGAGCTTTTTATGATCGGATTTATGGCCTGTGTACAGGCTCTTTGCCTCGTGGGCAAGTCCTACGCCCACCTGCCGGATATGGTTGGTGACAAAGGTGGTGGCCATGGGGACGCCCTCGGACTGGCGGAAGGTATTGTACTGCATGGAGGCGATAAAGTTAATGGCAATCTGGGAGATCTGTACAGGCGCTGATTCCGGCAGAAATCCCAGAAATAATACCACTGCCATCTCTATGGCAATCAGCAGGGTATCCCAGCGTATCTGCAGATGGTGTTTCACTGGATTTGGAAGCAGTTCAGAGAGGAACGCCCCTGCTGTGTAGGCAGAAATGGGTATGAGATAATACAGGGCCTCCTGCCACTGGCCTGCTCCCAAAGCCATGCCCATCAGGACAATATTTCCGGTTTGTGCATTACAGAAGATATTTCCCCGGAGCAGATAGGTGAAAGCCCCAAAGAATCCTGCCACTCCAGTGAGCACCAGATAAAACCAGCGCCTTTCGCACAGTAAAATGTAATTTTCTTTTTGAACTGTTTTCTGTTTTTTTCTGTTCATTTCTACAAATCTCCTGAATGGCTGTTTAGTAACTGTAATCAATAACTGCTGAATGAGGCGGTGCGGCGGCAGCGCCGGTTAAAGCCAGCGCGGCACTGGCAGAAGCCAGCTGGTTCTGCTGTTGTCTACGTATTTTCCACCTGACTCTTTTGTGGCTGGAGAAAGAAGGACAGGGCCAGCCACTGCCGGGTCTGTTCATTTTCAAAGTTTAGATTGGTCAGCTCCTGGATTCTCCGCAGTCTGTGCAAAAAAGTCGATCTGTGAATATACATAGTATTGGCAGCAGCGGATGCACTGAATTTCTGCCAGGTGAATACACGCAGAGTTTCCACCAGGCATGTGTTATATTTTTGGTCATGTACCCGCAGGATATTTATGGAACTGTGCTCTAGTTCTATGGGGGGATATTTGGCAGTCATCGCAGCTTTTAAGTATTGCAGGATATAATCACTGAAATGATAAGACCAGAGCATGGGGTGGTTCTGCAGTCCGTAATACAGAGCATCTTCTGCCTCATCTGCCAGCATGGACAGGCGGAAGATATTTTTATGTTCATTGCTTATACCGGCTCTGCACAGGTTTTCTCTGAGAAAAATGGCCAGAATCTGAGTGAAATCCTGGGGATTCTTTTCAATAGATATATTTCTGATACAGAAAACATTTTCTTCTATCCGAAGCGCACAGCAGGAAGGAAACTGTTCTTCAATAGAAATACAGAGAAAATCCAGAGAGTCTGAATTCTTCGTCAGGTTTTCCTGGTGGATTTTTAATACTTGATAGAAGTGTTCGGTATTCCAGCTGCAGCTGTCCAGTATCTTCTGCAGAATGGGCGGCTGGATCTCTCCGCCCTGCAGGAGATTCTCCATTGCGAAAAGAAACTGCCGGCTTTTTCGCTGGCGCTGTTTGTTTTTGTAATGAAAGATATACAGTTTTTCCGCGTATTCAGCAATATATTGGAACAGCCGCAGTTTTCCGGAAGCAAATGTTCCGTCTGGAAAAATTCCTAAAAGGCGTGCCAGATATCTGTCTTCCAGGAAAAAATTGTAGTAATACAGCAGTCCGTTGTAGAGACCGGGATAGGGCGTTGCATGATGAGTAAGGAAGCTTTCCGGGAATTCCTGCTGTGAATTCAGCAAAGCCATCATTTCTTCCGGTGGGGTGTCGTAAATCCCCAGGGGATCGTTTTCTTCTTTTTGAAGTGTGATGAAGTCAAAAGCATTTTTTCCGGCCGCTATGGCAATTTCCATCTCCATGTATTTGGCGAGACTTTTCAGCATTTCTTCTGGCAGCTGATGTTTTTCAGCGGCTTCATGGAGCCTTTCGTGCCATTCTTCAAATTCCGCAAAAATAGAAACAGCGTGGTTAATCAATTCATTTTCATCAACTGGCTGGAAAAGAGCAGCGATGTTGCCTTCGGGCATTGGTACATGGGCGGGTATGCGAAAAAGCAGTATGGCACATCCAGTGTACGCATCAGCTTTTTTTACATAGTCATTCCATGATAAAAGATGCAGGTAATCCCTGTTTATGTCAGCGCTGCCGGGCAGGCAGATGCTTTTCAGACGTCTTCCTGCCGTGTAGCCGCGGCATGGAACCAAAGAGTACGTTTCTTCCAGCTTGAGACAAAATATATCAAAAGTCATTGTGTGATGCATATCATGTGTCCTCTGTACAGCAAATTTTACTAAAAATACGGATGTTTTTCACTCTTTGCCTATTCGTACAAATTGTATCAATTCCCCAGCTATTTGTCAACATCTGTCGCATTCCCAAATGGATAAGACCGTGATATAGTTTTTATAGCATAAGCATGTGTATAGTGAAGCATATGCCGGAACTTTCGGGACCGCTCTGATGATCGGGGCGATTTTGGGGTCCATTTTTATGCCGCCTTTTGTTTTAGGAAGTAAGAGGACAGCGGTTTTTCTTTTGGGGGCAGGATTGCTGGCAGCCCTGGGTATGTCGGTGATCCCTGTGGGGACAGCCGCACTCATTTACGCAGGCTCTTTTATCAATGGGTTTCTGCGCTCAGGGGTTATAGCGGTTATGATGGCCCTGCCGGTTATGTTTCCGGAAATCGGCGCCCGGTATGCGGGCACTGCAGGCGGACTTGCGGTTACAATGGAATTGATTGGAGCCGTTGTGATACCTACTTATATTATTGTGCCTCTGGGAAAAGGAAATTTGATTACTTATTTTGTACTGGGTGCACTGTGCGTTGTGATTTCATCCGTGTTCTGTTTCCTGGCAGCAAAGGGTGCAGGCGGACATCAGCCGTGACAAGATGGGAAAGATAGAGAGGAAAATGAGAAATGATTACAAGTAAAGAAAATTTATTTTTGGCTCTGGAACATAAGAAACCAGAATGGGTTCCTTCACAGGCGGAGATGATTATGTGCGGAGGCGCAGAGGAGACTTTTGAGAACGGTCCGCTGGGAGGGGGGAAAGACGGATTCGGAGTAGAATGGATAGCCACCAGGTCCTCTGGAGGGCAGGGAACACCGGCTCCCAATCAGTGTCAATTTGAAGATGTTGCTGAGTGGGAAGACAAAGTTGTATTTCCGGACCTGGACGCATATGATTGGGAAAGCGCGGCAAAAGCACAGCTGGCTGCGGGAAATCCGGAGATTCAGCTGGTGGAATATCAGTGCTGGAACTGGTCGTTTCTGCGCCTGACCCATTTGATGGGGTTTGAAAATGCTCTTTGTGCGATGATTGAAGATCCGGAAGCGTGTCTGGCATTTTTCGATGCAGTGGCAGATTACAAGATTCGTCTGGCAGAGCGGGCGGCTCATTACTTTAAGCCGGACATGATTACTTCCTTTGATGATGTGGCGACAGAGAGAGGGTTATTTATGGCGCCGGATGTATATCGGGAACTGATTAAGCCGAGCCATACGAAAGTGAATCAGGCAATCAGGGAAATGGGGATTCTCCCGGCTGTCCATTGCTGTGGAAACTGTGAGGAAATTATTCCGGACTTTATTGATGAGGGCAATGTGGCATGGAGTTCAGCCCAGCCAGTGAATGATATTGAAGGAATTCTTCGTAAATATGGGGATAAGATAACCGTAATCGGCGGTTACGATACCAATGGGAAACCGGCTCAGTCCAGTGCCTCCCTGGAGGAAATCAAAGCGGAGGTACACAGAGCTATAGACGCGTATGCACCGTATGGGAGTTATGTGTTCTTTGGTTTCCGGTTAGTGGACAGCACAGACCCAGAAGAAATCATGAAATCCATGATACCGATTTTTGAGGAAGCCAAAAAGTACGGAAAATCATTTTACAGCACAATGGGAAAATAGTATGAGAGTACTGATTATCGGAGGTTTTCTGGGTTCAGGAAAGACTACGGCGCTTATGCAGCTGGCTCAATATCTGGGAAATAAAAATGCAGGGGACAGCACATCTGCGCAGATTCCGGCTGTATCTGCTGTTCCAGTTCCGCTCAGCTTGTGGAGCAGGTGCAGGGCATCAAAGAAGAGTACAATCCCCAATGGCTGCTTATAGAAACCACTGGTCTGGCATACCCGGATTCTGTCTGGAAGACGCTTTATACGGAATTACAGATAGATGCCGTAATTCTCACGCTGATTGACGCCGGCCGCTGGACACGTCTTGTGAAAGCCATGCCGCAGTTTGCCGCATCACAGATAAAAAAAGCGAATCTGATTATCATCAATAAAATTGACTTGGTTACTGGCCATCAGCTGCTTCAGATACGGGAATCTTTGCAAGAACTGCATGTGACAGCCCAAATTTGTGAGAAATCTATAAAAGATAATCTGGGTGCAGCATTTTGGGAAGAACAGATGAAAAGATGGGAGGCTGGCCATGTGTGAACATTCAGAATCACTATTACATTCAGAAGGCCATGAGCATTGCTGCAGCCATGATCACGGGCATGTGCATGAAGGGGAGAAAGAGCTGTTGGGAATACATATTTCTTATCACGGGGAAGCGGTGATTTTCAGCGCAGTAAGAGAGTTTCCAATATTATATGAAAAAGTGCAGACAGCCGTGAAGAAAGCGCTGAAGGAACTTGCCGTCTGGGTGGATAAGAATGGATGGCTGGCGGGGCATATCAAAGGATATGTGACAGATGAGCCAAGATCTGCCATGGTGTCGGCTGTGGGTAATGAATGCAGTGTGATAGAAAGTATACACCCGGTTGTAAAACTGGAATTGGCTTGTATAGTTCTCTTTGCAGATGAAGGAAAAATGTGTGAAAAGATAAATCAAATATTAAAAGATATAGAAAGGGTTTAAAGAAAAACTCCGGGATGTTCTGTCCCGGAGTTTTCCTATATGGGCAGACAAATTGACAAAAAACAGCTGTGAAGATATAATTGACATAGATCTAATCAACGGACACACTTTGCACGCCTCATAAATTTATGTAGAAATGACAAAAATCATCTCACAAAATCAGGAACAAAGAGACTTCGAGAATATGGATAGGAAACAAGGAGGAGAAAAATATGCAGCATGGAATTTATTACGCATACTGGGAGAGAGAATGGGACGGGGATTATCAGCATTATGTGAAAAAGGCCGCCGGTCTGGGATTTGATATTTTGGAAATCGCCGCCGGGCCGCTGCCACAGTATACGGATGAGAAATTGAGCAGTTTGAAAAAATGTGCCCAGGAGCATAATATCCGTCTCACAGTGGGATATGGGCCGGACCCGAAAAATAATATTGCTTCTGCTGACCCGGATGTGCGGGCTCATGGTCTGGAATTTTATAAAGATCTGTTCTGCCGGATGGAGAAAATCGACGCTGATTTAATCGGCGGGGCCATTTATTCCTGCTGGCCCATTGACTACAGCAGACCGGTAGATAAAAAAGGCGACTGGGAGCGGGGAGTGGAAGGCATTGCGAAATTAGCAAAAATAGGTCTGGACTATGGGGTAAAGACCATCGGCATGGAGGTTCTGAACCGGTTTGAGAACCATGTGCTGAATACATCGAAAGAAGGGACAGCATTTGTAAAGGCTGTCCGCCAGCTGGAACCTGCGGCCGTAAATGTAAAAGTGATGTTGGATACCTTCCATATGAATATTGAGGAGCAGAGCATCGGAGATGCCATCCGGACGGCGGGAGATCTGCTGGGCCATTTCCACACTGGGGAGTGCAACCGGATGGTCCCCGGACAGGGCAGGACGCCGTGGAGAGAGATTCACGATGCCTTAAAAGATATTGGATATGACGGGGCCGTGGTGATGGAACCTTTTGTGATTCCAGGCGGAACCGTGGGCAGAGATATTAAGATCTGGAGAGAGATTGTAGAGGATACTTCAGAAGAAGCACTTGACCGGGATGTGAAAAATGCGTTGATTTTTCAGAGATATATGCTGGAACGGTGATGTTCAGATAGGCTGCTATAGGCGGAAAAAGTCAAAAAAAGTTGCAAAAAAATACAGTTTTGTTATAATTATACCTAGATACAACAAAATTTTTCATAGATTTCCCTTACAATATTTTCTGCGGAGGTGTTGTATGGGCGTGGGAAAATTATGGCAGGGGATGATTATGGATAGGCAAATGCAAAAGATGAAAGAAATATGTAAAAATATACAGGGTGAAAATCATGAAAAAAGATATGTGCTTGAAGATATGCCCAGTGTCACTAAGATAATATTAGGCGGTCTTGGTATCAAAAAGGTTCCGGTTCCTATTGTTGCTATTATGAAATCATTGGAATTCCAAGTTGTATCAGGGAAAATGGAAGATGAAATCTCAGGAATAGTGGCAATTGATGATACTTTAAAAAAGGAATTCAAATCAGACAAGGTAATCGCCATAAATTCCAAAGATAATATTGGACACCAGAGATTTACTATGGCACATGAGTTAGCCCACTATTTATTTGACTTTGATGTTTCAAATAGGATTACCTATTACAATGCATACAATACAAAAGAGGATGAATCAGAGAGCGAGAGGCGTGCAAATTACTTTGCTGCGAATTTATTGATGCCGGAAGGGGTTTTTAGAGAAAAATTTAAGCAGGCAGCTGTAGAAAATAATTTATACTTGACTGTTGATAATTTATCCAATATATTCCAGGTGTCCCACGAGGCGGTTAAACGGAGAATAGCTGAATTATCACTGCAGGTATGAGGGATTTTCAATGGATGCAGAAAAATTATTTCATCAGTTTGTGAAGAATGCGTATTCGGATATTAGCAGTGATGACGAATTGCAAAATGATGACCGTATAAGAATGAAAGAGCGGAATAAGAAATATAGTGAAGTTCTGGATGCGTATGTTACAAATACTAAAAAAGTGCTTGGAGTAAAATTAGTATTCAGAATTATATTTCTGCTTGTATCCATAGGTGCAATGGTTGGCACATTTGTTGTATTTTGTGTTGTTCTATGGTGGGCAGCCAATGGAAAAATCGAAGCAGGATATCTGGAAACAGTGGTAACTATCATATCGTCAATGGCTGCTATGATGACGGTTTTTATCGTATTGCCTAAGATTATGACAAAATATTTGTTTGATGTTGAAGAAGAAAAGAATATATATAATATAGTAAAGCAAATACAAGATTATGATCAGGTCATACGTGAAAACTTGAGGTGAGGGCGTAATAGTCATTTACATATTTTATACAGCATATAGGCATAAATTTAGAAAAGCCGTGGGGTTTCCACGGCTTTTGAGAATTTTATAGAAAAGTATATGTCCAGAATATGATAAAGGTGGTGGCATAATCAGTGAAATTTCTACATTTATCAGATCTTCATCTTGGAAAGCGGGTAAACGAATTTTCCATGGCAGAAGACCAGAAATACATATTGGATCAAATCATAGAAATCACAGAAGAAGAGAACCCGGACGGTATTTTCATCGCGGGGGATGTGTATGATAAATCGGTGCCCTCCGTGGAGGCAGTAGGGCTTTTTAATGATTTTCTCAATCAGATGGCACAAAGGCATCAGCGGGTGTTTGTAATCAGCGGGAACCACGATTCACCGGAACGGCTGGCATTTGCTTCAGAACTGATCAGCCACAGCGGCATTTATATTTCCCCTGTCTACGACGGCTGTGTGGAGCCCATTTCCCTGGAGGATACATATGGAACGGTGAATATCTTCCTGCTTCCCTTTATCAAGCCGGTGCATGTGCGCAGGGCGTTTCCGGACGAGCCTGCGGAGTCCTATACAGACGCCCTTCGTACAGCAGTCTCTCATATGGAGGTGGACGAAAGCCAGCGGAATGTTCTCATAGCCCATCAGTTTGTCACAGGGGCGAAGCGTTCTGAGTCGGAGGAAATTTCTGTGGGCGGTATGGACAATGTGGATGTGTCGGTGTTTGATGTCTTTGACTATGTGGCCCTGGGGCATATCCACAGGCCTCAGCATATAGGCAGGGAGAGTGTGCGCTATTGCGGCACGCCGCTGAAGTATTCTTTTTCTGAGGCAGCCCACTGCAAATCCGTCACCATTGCAGAACTCCTGGAAAAGGGGAATCTGCAGATTCGGACCAGAGAGCTGATTCCCCAGCGTGATATGAGGGAACTGAAGGGAACTTATGAGGAACTGGCCAGCAGAGAAAATTATGCAGGGACGGCATTGGAGGATTACATTCATATCACCCTCACGGATGAAGATGATATTCTGGATGCCATGGCAAAGCTGCGGGTCATATATCCCAATCTGATGAAGCTGGATTATGACAATAAGCGCACCCGGGGGAGCACAGAGATTACTGAGGAAGAGGATAGAAGGGGGAAGACGCCCCTGGAACTTCTGGAGGAATTTTACAGACAGCAGAATCATCAGGATATGAGCGAAGAACAGATTGCATTTGCGTCAGGCCTGATTGAGAAAATATGGGAGGAGAAAATATGAGGCCGTTAAAACTGGTGATGTCAGCGTTTGGACCCTATGCGGGAAGAGTGGAGCTTTCCATGGAGCGTCTGGGAGAGTGCGGGCTGTATCTGATAGCTGGAGATACCGGGGCGGGCAAAACCACCATTTTTGATGCCATTACATTTGCCCTCTACGGAGATGCCAGCGGGGAAAACCGGGAGCCCTCCATGCTCCGTTCCAAATATGCGTCTTCTGATACCCCCACAGAGGTGGAGCTGACCTTTTCCCATGGGGGAAAAGAGTATCAGATCAAAAGAAATCCAGAATACGAGCGCCCGGCAAAGAGAGGAAATAAAATCACCAAAGAACTGGCAAATGTAGAGCTGATTGGCCCAGATGGGAAAGTCATTACGAAGAAAAGGGAAGTGGATACAGCTGTGCGGGAGATCCTGGGGGTGGACAGAAGGCAGTATTCCCAGATCGTCATGCTGGCACAGGGGGATTTTATGAAGCTGCTTCTGGCAGATACCATGGAACGGCAGAAAATTTTCCGGGAATTGTTTCAGACCAGGTACTACCAGACTCTGCAGTTGAAAATCAAGGACCAGAGAAAAGAAGTGTACGGGCAGTGCCAGAACGCCAGAAGCAGCGTGCAGCAGTATATCAGCCAGATAGTCTGTGATGAGAACGAGGACTGTATGCCAAAGGTGGAAAAGGCCAGAGACGGGGAGCTTCCCATGGCAGAGGTTATGGAGCTGCTGGAAACTTTGTGCCAGAAGGATGCCGCAGCAGAGGACGAGACAGATCAGGCAATGACTGAACTGGAGGAGAATCTGAAAAAAGTAAACAGCAGCATCGTCAAAGCAGAAGAATACGAGAAAACGAAAAAAAGCCTGGAGGAAATCAAAGAGCAGGAAAACGAAAATGCCCGGAAGCTGGAGCAGACCCAGCAGGCACTTCAGCTGGAAGAAGGGAAAAAAGCCCGTCAGGAAGAAATCCAGAGACAGCAGGCCATGCTGGAGGAAGAACTGCCGGAATATGACCGTCTGGAAAAAATGAACCAGGAGCTTAGGAAGCTGGCCAGAACGCTGGAAAAAGACAGAAAGGACGCTGGGGAGAAGCTGAAAAAACTGGAGCAGGGACGGGAGGAGCTTGAAAGACAAAAAGAGGAGAGGGCTTCCCTGGCTCATGCGGGAGAGCTAAGAGAACGGCTGTTCCGCCAGAAGGAAAACGCAAAGGAATATGAAGAACTGAATCGAAAACTCCAAGAGGCTGAAAAGGGCCGTCAGGAGGCTGAAGAATTATTAGAACAGGCAGAACAGGTACTTCAAGAGGAAGAGAAAAAAGAAACCCGGCGGGAAGAAATTCAAAAACAGCTGACCCTGCTGGAAAAGGAACTGCCCCAATACAGCCGCCTGGAGGAAATGTGTCAAAAGCAGCAGGAGTTGGAGAAGACCTGCGGGAAACAACAGAAGGATGAAAAGAAAAAGAAGCAGGAGCTGGATGCCATACGGGAGAATCTGAAGGCTCTGAGAGAAGAACAGGCCCTGCTGGCCCATGCAGGGGAAGAAAAAGAAAAACTCCTCCGCCAGAAGGAACAGGAGGAGGCAAAAAAGAAAAGCCTGGAATCCCTCAGGAAGGCTCTGAAGAAATATGACTCGCAAAGGGAAGAACTGGGGGAGCGGCAGCAGGTATATGAGAAGGCGCAGGAACAGGCAGAGGGATTGTCACAGACGTATTCCAGGATGAACCGGGCCTTTCTGGACGGACAGGCCGGGATTCTGGCCTCCGGACTGAACGAAGGGGAAGCCTGTCCCGTCTGCGGTTCTGAACACCACCCCTGTCTGGCGGCTGTTCAGGAGGAAGTGCCCACAGAAGAAGCGCTGGAACAGGCAAAACATGATTATGAAAAAGCCCGGGAGACAGCGGAGAGCGCCAGCAAAAAAGCCGGAGAAATCAGAGGAAAACTTTCTGAGCAGGAGGAACAGCTGCGGGAGATGGCGGAAACATTCATAGGCCCTGGGGAATCTCTGCCTGAGGATTCGGAAATGGGAAAGCTGCTGTCTGCATCTAGGAAAAAAATTGGGGAATTGAAAAAGCAGATTGACGGCGAAGAAAAAAGAGCCCAGCAAAAAGAAGAACTGGATGGGCAGATTCCCGAACAGGAGGAAAAAGAAAAGCAGCTGGAGAATCAGACTGCACAGCTGAAAGAAGTCATTGCTGCTTCACAAAGCCAGAGAGATTCCCTGGCAGAACAGGTCCGGTCACTGGAGGAGAGTTTAACCTTTTCGAGAGCGGCAGAGGCTGAGGAAAATAAGAAAAAGCTGTCCCAGGAGCTGAAGAAACTGCAGAGAGCCTTTGAAGATGCAAAAGAACATCATAAAAAATGCAGTGATGCAAAAATCGCGGCAGAAACTCAGCTGCATTCCCTGCATACCCAGCTGGAAGATGGGGAAAATACAGGAAAATGGAAAGATATGCCAGAGGGTCTGGAGAAAGAGCCGCTGCTTCTGGCGCTGAGGGAAATGATTGCATCACTGCAAAAGCAGATTGAAGAAGAAAATGACCGGGTAAAGCGAAGAGAAGAACTGGAACAGAAAATACCGGCAGAAGAAAATGCTTTAGAACAGCTGGAAAATGGACACAGAGCTTTGACACAGCGGATTACATCCCATGAGGCGCAGGAGAAACTTCAGACTGCTCAGATGAAAGAGCTGGCTGAGAAACTTCGTTTTACAGGCGTAAAAGAAGCAAAAGCCGGTCTGCAGAAGCTGTCAGAGGAACTGGAAATACTGAAAAAGGCCTGGAAAGAGGCAGAGGACGCATTCAAACAATACAAAAGCGCCGCAGATGACCTGAGAGGCCAGACCCAGTCTCTGGAGAAAAGATTGGAAGGGGCAGAGGCCATTGATAAATCAAAGGAGCTGGAGAAACAATCCCAGCTGGCAGTCAGGAAAAAAGAGATTTTGGAGAGGCAGAAACGAATCCATGCAAGACGGACTGCCAACGAGAACATTTACGCCAGTTTACAGAAAAAGTCCCAAGAACTGGAAAGTCTGGAAAACCGGTATCAGTGGCTGAACACTTTGTCCTGCACTGTGAATGGAGACCTTACAGGGAAAAGCAAGATCATGCTGGAGACGTATATTCAGATGAATTATTTTGACCGGGTGATCAGGCGGGCCAATCTGAGACTTATGATCATGTCCGGCGGGCAGTATGAATTGAAACGCAGGGAGGTGCCTGGCAGCAGCAAGAGCCAGAGCGGACTGGACCTTGGGGTGATTGACCATTATAATGGCACTGAGCGCAGTGTGAAAACATTGTCCGGCGGGGAATCTTTTATCGCGTCTTTGTCCCTGGCGCTGGGACTGTCAGATGAAGTCCAGTCGTCTGCCGGGGGAATACAGATGGAGACCATGTTTGTGGACGAAGGCTTCGGTTCCCTGGACCCGGATGCACTTCAGCAGGCATATGCCGCCCTGGCCAGCCTCACAGACGGAAACCGCCTTGTGGGGATTATCTCCCATGTGGGAGAGCTGAAGGAGAGGATTGACAGGCAGATTGTAGTCACCAAGGATAAGACTGGCGGGAGCAGGGCTGAGATATGGGTGTAAGTTTACAGCCCCGAACAACACGAGATATGTTGTCCGGGGCTGTTTTTTATACAGTTCCTAACAGGAGGGAGTGTCAGACGACTGCCGTACAATCAGTTTGGTACAAAGCTGGATTTTATAGATAGTGGAATCGCCAGGGCAGTCCAGCAGGTGCTTCATCTGCCTGACGGCGGTACGTCCGATCATTTCTTTCGGTACACTGACAGATGTCAGTGGAGGATTGGACATGGATGTCAGATAAGCGTCATCAAAGCCGATGAGCGAGATATCTTCCGGAATACGCCAGCCGGACTGCTGCAATGCCTGCATTGCTCCCAGTGTGAGAGAATCGTTGGCGGCGGCAAAAGCGGTGGGCAGCGGTGGGCGGGTGTCTAAAATTTTCTGCATTTGATTTTCAGCAAGCTTTAAATGAGGCGGGAGTTTGAACGTATATTCTGGAAAATAGGATAAGCCGTATTGCCGCAGTGCGGACTGAAACGACTGGAAACGGGTGGGAATTGCTCCGTTTCCGGCGGTGCTTGTCAGATATCCTATTTTTGTATGTCCAAGTTTATGAAGATGCTGAACCGCCTGAAATATCCCGCCTTCGTTGTCGATATTGACACAGTGAATGGGGCAGGAAGGAAAATGTGCGTCTATGGTGATCAGTGGACAGTGAGATTGCAATAAGACAGGGACTGACTCCTGTTCAAGTTCACTCCCAAACAACAGAATGCCGGAAAAAGTTTTAGCAGCATGGCGTATGGTGCTGTCCAAAGAAGATACGTCTGCATTGGCAATACTGAGCTGAAAGCCATATTCGGCGGCCTGGTATTCGATTCCATTCATAATTTCAACAAAAAAATCATAGCGTGGGTCGAACTGTTCATGTTTTGCGCCGCAATAGCGCAGGAACATAAGACGCACAGTCTCTCTGGAACTTCTTGTCTGACGGATTTCATATCCATTTTCTAATAACAGCTGTGCCACCCGCTGGCGTGTGTCTGTTTTGACCCCTGGTCTGCCGTTTAACACAAGAGAAACAGTGGCTGGTGAAACATTGGCGGCCTGGGCGATTTCTCTGACGTTCATGATATTCTCCTTCTATGAGAGATGGTGTAATAATCCTATTATAGCGTTACTCATTACAAAATACAAGACAGTTGTTTGATAAACAAATTACAAATTCTACTTTTCTGCATAAGATAAAATTATATATTTAAGCCAAAAATTACACAGAATTACAGAAGAATATTGACATAATATACAAAATATGATTAAATATAGTTAAACATATCCAATAAGTTTAATTAAAATTTAAATACTGATTGTGAAACGGGAGTTTTTTCATTGGCTAAAAAACTGTAAAAAGGAGAAGATAAAATCTATGAAATTGCAATTTGGCATGGTAGGCGGAGGCAACGGAGCCTTTATCGGAAATGTTCACAGGAAAGGGGCACAGATGGACGATCTGGCGGAACTGGCGGCTGGATGCTTTTCCCGGAACACAGATAAAAACCAGGAGACAGCGGAAGCGTGGAATGTGAAAGACCCTTCCCGCATTTACTCCAGCTGGAAGGAAATGGCAGACAAGGAAGCCCAGAGGGAAAACAAAATTGATTTTGTAGTGATTGTGACCCCCACCAATACCCATTATGAAATCGCAAAATATTATCTGGAAGCAGGTTTTCATGTTGTCTGTGACAAACCCATTGCATTGACAGCCAAGGAAGGCGCTGAATTAAAACATATTGCCGATAAAAATGATCTGCAGTTCGGAGTAACCTATACATATGCATCTTATGCAGTAATCCGCCAGGCACGGGAAATGATTGATGCGGGAAAGATTGGACAGATTTTGAAAATCGAGGCGGAATATCCTCAGGACTGGGTGCTGAAAGATGCTGCACTCAATCCGGATGCTTCGTCTGTATGGCGCCTTGACCCGAAACAGGCCGGGCCATCTGCCTGCTGTGCGGATATCGGGACTCATCTGGAGGCTTTGATTAAGCAGATGACAGGGCTTCATCCCAAACGGGTATTGGCGCGCTTGAATCATATCAAAGGTTCTATATTGGAACATGATCTTGATGCGTTTTTGGAATTTGAAAATCAGATTCCGGGGCATATATGGGCATCACAGGTGGCAGCAGGAAATGACTGCGGGGTTAAAATCAGGGTGTTTGGAGATCAGGGCAGTCTGGAGTGGACACACCAGCGGCAGATGGAACTTAGATATGCTCCATTGACCCAGCCCACGCAGATCCTTCTGGCAAATAACCTTTATAATTATGATGCATGCAGGGAACAGTGCCGTCTTCCGGTGGGTCATCCGGAGGGATTCCATGAGGCGTTTGGAAATATTTACCGCGGATACTGTCTGCACCTGCTGGAAAAGAAAACAGGAGAAAGCGCAGGAGATTTCCGGTACCCTACAATTGATGACGGAATTGCCGGACTTCGGTTCGTAGATGCCTGTCTGAAGTCAGATGCAGGAGGCAATATCTGGGTGGAAGTGGAATAAAAATAAACATGAGCTGTTATGACATATTCACATAACAGCTCATGTTTATTTTCATACAGTTTCAGAGCAGAATTTAAGAATACGTATATTCAGCGTTCTGCCTCCTGTATGTATCGTTATCTTTCTGGCGCAGTTCATTTTCAACTTGTGACAGCTTTTTCTTCAGTTCCTGTATTTTTGTCTCATCTGTTTCAGAATTCAACTGTGATTTTAGTTCCTTTTGTTTTTTCTTTAATTTTTCAATTTCCCGGTCAACTTTATCTGTATTACAGGTACATTTTTCTACTGTTTTATCATTAGATGCCTTCTCCTGTGGGCCTGATGCTTTTTTGTCCGCATTGCCGGCCTTTGAAGCATCTGATGTCCGTTCAGGGTCATCAAAATAGATTTTAGGTTTACCGTCTTCGTCTTTTCCCAGCCAGTAGCGTCCGGCAGGGTCTTCCTTTTTCTCAGGGATATATTCGTCTGTCACGGGGGTTAAAGGGCGGTCTTTGGATTCGTCTTCTGGCTGATGGACTTTCGATGGTTCTTTTACATGATCAATGGCTGCAGGCGGGGGTGTTGTACCGGAAATCATATTAGAAATAGGTTTCATTTGCTTCTCCTCCAATTCTGAAAAAAATCATAGTCTGCTGTTCTTTTTGCAGTCAGCAGCATGTTTTACAAAAATTCTGCTGTTGAGCAATCATACCGCTGCCGCTACTGTAATTTCAGTTTACCGATCCTTAGCAGAATTTTCAAGGCTTTTGAATTGAAATGCTCTGTGGATGTAATGAGATGTTTAACAATACATTGAGAGAAAAATGCTGTTCTTTTTTCTCTGTCAGCACAGCTCCATGATACTTTTCAGCCACTGCTTTGATGTTGGAAAGTCCGGTTCCCATGGGGGGAAGAGGCCCCTTTTGGCAGGTATTATCAAATTCCAGCAGATAGAAATCACCCTGCCGTTTCCCGCTGATGCAAATAGACATGGTGCCGCCGGTGGATTGACAGGCGCTGACAGCGTTGTCCAGGGCATTTGCGAAAATAATGCACAGGTCAAGGTCATCAATCATACAGGGGGTTGGTAAAACCAGGGAGATTTCCACTGCTATCTCTTTTGCCTGCGCCAGCCCCATTTTTTCACTCAGCAGAATATCTACCACAGGATTACCAGTCTGATAGGAAAAGGATAAGGAGGACGAGGTTATTTCCAGTTTCTGAAGATAGTCTTTGGCCTCTTTTGATTTTCCGCTGTTCAGCAGGCCGCTTAAAATGGTCAGGTGGTTTCTGATATCATGGCGGAATGCTTTGGTCTGTTCATAGCGAATCTGTGCTTCTGATATATATACCTTTTGTGCCTGGGCAGCCTGTGCCAGAGAAGCCAATATGGTCTGGGCCTGAAATCCATGGCAGATGCGTCTGTAGGCATACAAAGTACAGAAAAGTGCACCCAGCCCCAGGGACTGCAGGAACAGCAGGGCAAAATGTTTCCCGGATTCTGACAGGGAAAGGGTGGAAGAAAACTGGGTATAAGATGTCTGCACAATGTACAGTTCCGCGGTAAAAAAGAACATGACCGGGAATAACAGCAGTCCAAGGGCAGACGCCTGACAGTCATTTTCCAGAGATACAAGTTTTAAAATAGTGATGTAACAGACGGCGCTGATGCCAAAAGCGGAGGCTACTGCCAGAAGTACCAGCAGGTATAGCAGCGGCCTTCCGATAAAATGGGGGAATAACAGTGCCTCCGCCGAGTTGACAATACCGGAGGAAAGCTGCAGGACTGAGACAGCGAGAATGGAGGCGGTCCAGGATACAGACCGGCGGTTTCCCAGGGCAAGGCGGTTCATCCCGTACAAGATCAGCAGTTCCGCGCCAATGACGGCTACCCAGAAGATGGAAAGCCTGCCAGCAATCCATTCAAGAGCAAAAAGAAGGAAAAGGTATGCGGCAAAATGCCATAATTTTTCCTTTTTTCCGGTAAAGCGGCTGACAAAGAAAAGATGCATGGCGCTCTGCACTGCAAGGCAGAGTCCGTTCAAACACACAGTAAAATAATCCATATCAGAATCCCCTTTCCTTCATGTGGCGCAGAAGCGCCTGTGTCAAATCACGTTCCCGCAATCTGGATACAGGAATTTCGCCCCCTTGTGATAAAGAGATCTGGCCGGCATGGCATCCACGGACATAATCCAGATTGACCAGATAGCTCCTGTGGCATTTGAAGAAACGCCCGTCCACGTGCTGCTCCAGATCCTCCAGCTTATTATAATAATCCACGACTTTCCCATTATTTTGGTGAATATAGATTTTCCGGCCCTGTACTTCACAATATATAATTTGTGACAGTGGGATTACTTGGCAGGAAATTCCTTTCTGGATGACGATATTTTTGGCTGTCCTCTGTGCCAAGGTCCTGACTGCCCGGTCCATGGTCCGATTAAAATGGATGCTGTCCAGGGGTTTGAGAAGATAGTCGAATGCTTCCACTTCGAAGGCATCATAGACATATTCTTTCAGAATCGTCACAAAAACCAGCAGACTGTGATTCTTTCGCTCCCGCAGAGCCCGGGCGGTTTCCATTCCGTCCGGCTGCCGCATCTGAATATCCAGAAAAATCAAATCAAAATCGCAAGTGCTGTCCAAAAGAGAACGGCCGTCGGGAAAACTGTTGACACAATAAGAAGTTATATTATTTTCTTCCATATATAGGGAAAGATGGTGAGAGATTTCTCTCGTCATAAAGGGCTCGTCGTCGCAAATTGCAAATTTTATCACATTTATCACCGTGTTTTCTTATCAGAATACCAGATATGAGGAAAAAGAACAATCCGATTGTGGTGAAATATCTTGAAATTGTAATGAGTTGTAATAAGAGGAACTTCCAGATATGTTTTGAGACAGAAGCGTACTTTGTGAGCATTGTGAAAATCGTAATATTTGCAGTTGTGTCCCCATCACGGCAGATGCTATAATACAAATAGAAGCGCTGGATAGGAATGTCAGAATTTTTACAGAAAAGGGCAGTGATGAGAATCAGGAAGAGGACAAAAGATGAAAAGTGAAAAGTTTAAGTCTACCTATATGGAATACCATCATATGGTTATTCATCTCGCATACGATATACTGCAGGACTATGATCTGGCACATCATGTCTGCCAGGAAGTTTTTATAGAATTGAGCGAGAAGATAGAAAGTATGGATCAGGAGCGTATCAAAGGCTGGCTTTTACGCTGCGCAAAGAGAAAGTCAATTGAGTCAGCTGGAAAGGGCTGCCGGAAAAATAAAGTCTCTGTAAGTGCAGAGGAATAGAGAAATGAGCGACTATTTCCCAGCGCCGCAGGTTTGGACAAATAAGAAAACAGAGCTCAAAACCGTGTTGGATGCGCTCCTTATTTTTTTATGGTATATTTGTAAGGAACTTATCCAAGAAGAATGTATAAAAGAAACGGAATGAAAATGGGGAAAAACCTTAAATTTGATAACCTAAACGAATGGATAAATGGGGAATATGACCGGGAGACAAAGAACATAGAGGACAGTCTTAGTAATGACGGTTCTTTTGACCCGGACAAAAAAGACAGTGAAGAACTATTCCAATGTATCCAATCCCGGATTAGAGAAAAAGAGGAGCAGGAGATAAAAAGCGAAGTTCAAGGAAAAAGGAAGGTAATAACCAGGCAGAGAGTTGGAAAGTGTGCGGCTTTCTTTTGCACGGCAGTTACAGGTGTTTTCTTGGCAAGTATGACCAGTGAGGCAAATCGATCGTATTTTATGTATAAGATGCAGTATTTGGTTGGGAATGAGGTGGTGGTAGATGAAGGTAATGAGGAAGATGGGAAAGATATTGTAGAGTGGAAAAAGGCAGGGGAAATCAGTCAGGATATCGAGGATAAATTGGGTATTTTGGTTCCTGATTTTCAATATATGCTGGAATTGCGCACAAATGTGACATATAATATACAATATGGTGATTCGATTGCAACTATTGAGTATAAATATGATAATATTATTGTTAATTTGCGGATGTTTAACAGAAATCGAACGGATATTTCAGGCATAGACTTTCAAGGAAAGGGAATAAAAGAATTGTCTTTGATGAACGATACAGTTAAAATGACAGTATCAGAAATAAAAGGACTGGAAGATAAACAAGCGACATTAGCGGCGCAGTGGGAATATAAAGAAGGTTATTATCAGCTGAGTGGAAAGGTTGAAAAGGAAGAATTTCTTAAAATTTTAAAAAGTATTGCTTATTAAAGAGTTATTTCTTACAGTTCCTTATTATTGTATTGGAGATGATGTCCCGGTACTGATCTTATGCCGCATTGGGTCACACAGCGGTCTGTTTGAAAAAAGAACTTTATTTACCGCCGTATGGGGTGTACTCTGTATGGCGGTTTTCCTGGTATAGGTCTTATCTATTTCAATGCCAATCATCAGTGTTGGATTTTTTAAGATATTCCCGACAAAAATTATTTTGCTATTATAATTTGTTTATGTTATATTTATAATGTGAACTTATTCAAAAGAATGTATAAAAGAGATGGGACGAAAATGAGGAAAAATTTTAAATTTGATAAACTAGATGAATGGATAAAAGCGGAATATGACCGGGAGACGAAGGAAATAGAGGACAGCCTTAGTGATGACGGTTCTTTCGACCCCAACAAAATAGACAGCCAGGAACTATACCAACGTATTCAATCCCGTATTAAGGAAAAGGAGGAACAGGAAACAAAAAGTGAAGTACAAGAAAAAAGGCGGGTAATAACCAGGCAGAGAGTTGGAAAGTGTGCGGCTCTTTTTTGTGTGGCGGTTACGGGCGTCTTCTTGGCAAGTATGACCAGTGAAGCAAATCGATCGTATTTTATGTATAAGATGCAGTATTTGATTGGGGATGAGGCGGAGGCAGATGTAGGCAGTGAGGCGGATAGTAATAATATTGTAAAGAAAAAAAGACAAGAAAAAATTGGAGAGGAAATAGAAAGCCAATTAGGCGTTTTGGTTCCCTATTTTGAGTATGGGCTGCAATTGGATGTAGATGATGCATATAATATTGAACCTGAAAATGCAGTTGCAGCTATTGAATATCAATATAGTGATAATGTTATAAATTTAAAAATGGTTAATAGAAATGCAACAGATACTGTTGGTCTGGATTTTCGAGGAAAAGAAATAGCAGAATTAAAACTTAAGAGAGAGACAATCATTATACATGTTATGAAAACAAGAGATGATAAAGATGAGGAGGATGTTTTAACAGCACAATGGGAATATCAAAATGGAAACTATCAGTTGACTGGAAAAGTAAAGAAAAGTGAATTTATAAAAATTCTTAAAAGTATTAGTTATTAAGAAGTTATTATTTTATTTTTCTGACGTATTTATTGTGTAGCGTAAGTATCATGGAAAGAGAAGAATCAATGAGGCATAAATTTTATAAGAAGTTGGCTTTGTTTTTAGTGCTGGTTACGGCCTTAGTTACAGTTTTCACGTCTGGTACTTTAATCTACGGTGCGCCCAATGGTACATCTTTATATGAAGATATTACAGAAATCTCAGATAAAAGTACTGTTTTAACCAGAGGTAATTATTTAAACTATGGTGCGGTAACGTTGACCAAACTTGATTCGATGAAAGTCCGAATTTCAGGTGAGACTGCGGCTCATAAAGTTTGTGATTCGTTGTTTGTAGATTTATATTTATACCGCAGTAAAGATGGGATAAACTATGAAAACTATCGGGAATGGTCTTTTGAGAAAAGCAATGGCAGTTATTTTTGGAAAGTACTAGAGGTTATAGTGCCTTCGGGATATTATTATGCTATAGCTGGTATCCATACGGCAGTTTTTAATGGCGAAGCTGAAATGACCAGAGCATACGCAGAGGGGCTTTGGGTAAATTAGCCATTAACTTTCTGTTACGTGAATTAGTATTTTTCAGATACAATCTGAATTACGGTATGTATCATCCATGACATACATCCATTTGCGTGTGGATTTTTCTTTCGAATAACATGACAGCCTAAATATAAAAGTAAAAACAGAAAAAGTAAAGGCCGCCAAAGAAAATGCAATGAACAGCTTTCACAGCAAAAAAGGAAAATACTTACGCTGCTGGCTGTGTTGAGAATGGTAAGTTTTAAAATTTACAAGTTCACTGCAGGTTCCGGCAATTACTTGTAAAAAGCCTGCCGGACGCAACCGGCAGGTATTTTGGGTTAATTATTCAGCAGATTGGCTATATCATAGAAGCTGATATGGAAATCCTCTCTGCGTGCCTGCCATCCGGAAGAGCATAGATATCATCAATAGTATAAATTTTTTCATGGGTTAACGCCTGTGCCATGATAACACATCTTTTCTGGTACTA
>Ga0137308_101000_pt1 | contig 33748 bp, 24 predicted proteins | sample Inofrocosms_June_FD_97181 | JGI IMG/M metagenome (GOLD analysis project Ga0137308, IMG submission 97181) | Mouse cecal microbial communities from Vienna, Austria - N-Acetylneuraminic and N-Acetylglucosamine D2O microcosms_June | ecosystem: Host-associated > Mammals > Digestive system > Large...
AAATTTGTCCTTTTTCAGTATTTTCAGCAATATATGTACCAAAAGTATTTATAACACCCTCTCTATGCCTGTTCCAATCTAAAAGAACAACTTCCTTTATCCTATCCACCGGATAAACTATGGTCAGTCCGCTATTTTCGGTCTGTACCATTTTAGTCTCCTGAGTTTGCTGACTAATTAGGACATCTCTATAGGGAATATATGCACTTAACACCCCTAGCAATTTTGCCGGCATATAATTTACTCCTATTGTCGTAAATATATTTTCAGGTTTACTTATTATAGGTCCACCAGAATTACCAGGAAATGCCTGCGCATCAACTAAAAAGTATTTTGCTTTTTCTGGTTGCACAAATGCATCTGTTAATCTGGATATGCATCCCATTCTGCATATAGGTGTCTTGAAGTCACTCACTAAATTCATCGGAAAACCAAGTGCATATACCAACCAGCCCTCATCTATTCCCTGCATTTTCATTGTATATACATCTAACGATTCTGTCTCAATGTTTATTGCACCCCAAATAGAGCTATCATTAATTAAACACTGTGGATTCAATTGTATTGCAATAATATCAACTTCGGCATCCGGATGTTCTGTATATGTTTTTCTTCCCAAGCCATCTATTAATTGAATTTCATAGTCTTTAACAAAAGTTCCTGATATACTATTAAATCTAACGTAAACCGTATTCTTGCCATTTAAAACATGCTTATTGGTAATCAAATAAATCGTTGATGTTTGTATATTATTAGGCTCTTGCATACTTACTAAAAAACCTGTTCCAATCCACAATTTTTCTATATATCCATTACATTGTTGTTCTACACCTATTGCTACAACAGCATTAACAAAATTATTAGGTATTATCGACATATTTATCTCTCCCTGCCAATATTCTTCATAAAATTTCTATTTTCAATAGAATTGCAAAATTACATTTGTCATCAATATAATTGACCTACTCATAATTTTATATTCTTTTCTCAAAAGCGTAATATTGAAAAATATTTTAAACATATCACACTTTATAACACTTTTAATCTAATCACACTCCACATATATCAAAGCATTACTCTTTCGCATACATATTAAAAAGCATCACTCTAACCTGTATCTGTTGCCCAGGATTCTGTGTCGATATCATGCAACATTTAAATTCATTCTTATCCAATATTTGCACTTGGCGCATCTCTGGTAGGGCTCTTAATGCTTCTTCCGCAGTTTGAAGTATTGCCAAAAAATCTTTTTTCCGAACAAAATAAATCAGCGCTGTTTTGCAATCTCTCCATGTCAAATAACTATCCAATTGTTTCAATGCATCCGCAATGGCTTTCTGCCCTGTCCACATCTTACATTCTGCTACAAAAGCTGCCCTGTTTTTTTCTTCAATACAAATATCTGTTTTCCCATTATTACGAAATGCTTCTCCTACCGCACCGCCCAAATACGTTCCATTTAAAGCCGCAAGAAGCGTATTCCGCAAATCTTCCTCTTTCATATCCTTATAAGACCTTGGTGTTCTCTCATAAGTGCTACCCATATGCTTAATTGTAGCTAATATATCCGCATAATTAGCATCACTAATACTATAAATATCTTCCTTTTTATACTCATGTGCAATAGGAACGATTTTCCTTTGTAATGGTACATGTGTTTCTGCATAAGCGGATTTCTTAACCGGAACTTCAAACATATTGGCTACCGAAAAAAACGATTCAACTTTTTTCTTTTTCTCCTCAAGAAAATGTAGAGCCTGTTTTTGCAAGGATGCATTATAAGACTCAACATCTTTATTGGCATAACTTATCCCATCACGAATATCTTTTATATCATGTTCTAATTTCTCCAATGCACTATCTTTCGCCCTTTCACCTTGCATTTCTTTCAAAGAATACTCATATCTTAATGAAACGAATCCTTGACTTATCGAAATGTTCGGATATGGTCCTAATGCAAACGTTGAAGCGCGATACTTAAATAAATCTTCCTCACCTGTAAACGGAAAATAGAATATCATAACAATTCCGTCTACTTCTGCATACTCTCTCCCATAAGAATCTCTATAAAATGGTTCAATCCACTTTTTTATTTTAGCCTGTTTAATGTGCCGCTTGCTAAATTCTTCATCCATTATTTCTACAGGTTCAATACGAAATTCCTCATACAAATTGCTAGCAAGAACTTCTAAATCATTCGCCATTATTTCTTCATTTTTGAATGCATCTATTTTTTTTACCATTTCCTGTTTATTTGCACCCAGTACAATAGCTAAATCCCAATCATTAAATGGTTGCATGCTTCATTCCACCCCCAAAGCCTTAAACACTGCATCCTCCGCACTCGCATACGGTATCAGCTGAAATGCACTCATCAAATCTGCCGGAACCGTTGCAAAATCTGCAAAGGAAGTTGATGGAATCAATACTTTCTTCGCACCACTATCCAAGCATACCTGAAGCGCATTTGCCAGTTCATCCACTTTTATCATTGTTCCGCTGATACTGATTTCCCCCATAATGGCTGTTGAACTAAGCACCGGCTTATTAAGGGCAATCGAACACAATGCAATTAAAGTCGGAAGTGCCAGCTTCCCTGTCATTCCAATTCCCTGCAAATCCTGATAATTGATAACATAATCCTTCGCTGTCGTGCTGATAGAACCGCTAATCCTATTGCCATTTGCTTTCAAATAGCTAAAAGCAGTATTTGACGCCTCTTTCGCATCCCGATCAGAACCTAGACCTGTCCTTTCAAATTTCCCTGAACCCGGTAACATTTGGCTTTCCAATCGAAATACACCTATCATTCCGGATTTGCCACGGGATACTGTATATACTTGTCCCGGATTACACAATCCCTCAGGAATCAGATTTCCACCACCCTGTTCCGGTACAGAAACATAATGTTCTGACAAATCCTCTAAATCTATGTAGGAGAAATTCACATCGTAAAACTCCATGCCACCCAGCTTTTTCAACTGTTCTTTCACCCTGCGCCGCATTTCCAAAGCAAGCTGCAATATTTCTTCTAACTCCTGCTTGGTATAAGCGCCATCCGGATATATCAGCTTGACCAGACCGCCCACCATTTTCCGAACCGCTATGGTATCTCTTTGATTTAAATTCTTTCCAAGCCTGAAATACTGGTCAAGGGCGTCTCCATACTGTTCCTTGCGTAATTCTCTTATAAACTCAGCCAAGTAATCTGTTATAAAACCATACTCATCTGTAAAGTGTTCCGGTCTGAACTTAGGAATTTCCCACCCCGGCACATAGCAATGCATTCGGTCTAAAAATGCTGTATCAGTTCCCATTTCCGGCGGAAACGGATCAAATAAGCTGGAAGTCTTTAATAGCACATCTACACTTTGATTAATGTTTCCTACAAAGACCATAGATGCGGACGCTGCCTTTTCCTCCTTGCCACGCGCAAAGGAACCGGATGCCATATAATCTTTCATAATCTGTATGCCATCCTTATCCTTAAAATGGATACCCGCCACTTCATCAAATGCTACGCAGTCCCACAAACCAACAAGCCCTACCGTTTTACGCCCCATATTATAAAACAGATTTGCCACTGTAGTCTGACCGCCGGATACTAATATACTGTTCGGGGAAATCTCCTTAAACAAATGCGATTTACCTGTACTTCTAGGTCCAAGTTCACACAAATTAAAATTATTTTCTACCAAAGGAATCATGCGTATCAAAAGTAACCACTTTTCCCGGCGAGTCAATGTATCAGGTTCCATGCCAATTGACCGCAGCATAATGTCCATCCATTCATCCTTTGAAAATTGCTTGCGTGCGCTCTTCAATTCCTCAATATCCACGTGAGGCATCTGTATCGGTGTGAGTTTGATGATTCTAATAGGCGAAACTGTCTCTTTTGATTTTTTCTTTCTGGACTGAACCGGATTTCCATCTATATCCACAATCCCAGAAAGCATATCTTCTTCCAATTTACTCTCTGATACATATTCAAGCTGAATAATGCACCAAATGCCTCCGCATAACAGGCGATCATATTTCTCCGGATACGAATCTTCTATCGGAATGCCACTCAATCCAAGATTCGAAAATTCAGCTTCGTGCTGGTCTTTGCGTATGTTCAGGGAAACCGTGACTTTATCAATAATTGTATAGTTCCCTTTTGCCCTCAATGTAGACAAAATCTTCTGCGCCTCGTCGGGACGTACAAAATTATCTGCCAGAATTTTTTTGACATTTTTTACGCCTTTCTCAATTACTTCTTCATCATCCGAGCTGCAGTATTGCCCCAATAGAAATTCAAGGACATAAACGGGAACATTAGCACCCTCCTTGATTTTCTTTGTCAGGTCTTTTCGCACAATTTTACCATCAAAATATTGACGGAGCTTACCCTTTATTATTTCACGGGTATCTTCTATTCCTTCCTCAATCCGCTCCATATGGCATCCTCCTATCCGAAGAAATCAAAATCATCCACTGCCAGAGCAATGTCTATTTGAAATTCTTCCTGTGCTTTTATCTCTCCACCTTCTTCAGCAATCACAAGATAATAAATTTCTTTGTTATCATATTTCAGCGACTTCAGGTTAAAACTGCACCGGAATGTGCGTTCCTGTCCATTTTCACTGGTCTTATCCGAAATAATTTTCTGAACATCACTGATCTGTTTTCCTTTACCATCCGTAAAATATATCTGATAAACAGCCGCCGTTCTGTTATCTCCCACTGCTTCCTTCTGATAAAAATTCAGTGAGAAAATCATATTGCTAATTTTATGTGTTGCAGAAAGCAGGCTTATTTCCACGGGCTTTGTATCGTATGCCTCCTTATTGCGCTGATATTCCTTGGATTGATTTCTCAAAAAATGATATTCTATCAGAGGAACACACAATTCCTGCAAACTAATACCTCCATGAACATAATTCAATCCGCCGCCATTCATTTTGATTCGGACATTTTCCTTGGGAGCATATGCCTCATAATCCGTATTTCCATCAAGAAATTTTACATATTGTAAATATTCCGGCTTTGAGTCTTTCATCATAATTGCATAACGTCTGCCATACTCTATGATACGATTTTTAAATCCCGCATTATCTGCCTTGTCATCCTCAGTCAAAGGACTATATGTATATAGGAATCCATGATCTGCCGTAATCATGATGTATATCCCGCCAAAGTCACTCGTAATAATCCGCACAATGTTTTTTAACTCTTCCATTGCATCATCACAGGCGGGGAAAACAAGTGTGTCTGAAGTGTGACTGGCTTCATCAATTGTATCATGATAGATGTATACCACGTTCTTCGACTTAACCCATGCACTCCGCTCCTGTCTTTTTGCAGTTACCAGATCTGTATATTTTAACGCAACACTGTCTTCCCTATCAGACTTTAATATCCTATCCCTGTCATGGCTCTCTGTATTCTTTCCATCTGCAAACACATCAACGATATTCCCCTGAAACTTTACTGACAGCTTTTCGTGTGGAAGCAATGCAGCCATTCCAAACTTTGTAATGGTAGGAAAAATGCTCTGCATACTGCTTAAATCCACCTGACTTTTTGTCTCTCTGCGCAATTGCTCTGCAAGGTCAACTGCGACTTCATACCGCAATGCATCCGAAATAATGACAAACACTCTATTATCCGCATTCTTTACCTTACTCTTATAGAAATCCGTCTGTTGTGGAACTTCCAGTATCTTTCCATATCTTTCCATTTCTTCCGCACATACTTTTGACCAGTTTTCTCCCAGTTGTCCTAAAAACCAGTTTTTATACAGCCCTTCTGCTTTTTCCATTATATGGCTGAAAAGGTCGTGAAGTTTCGCATGATACGTTTTCAGGCTCCTGCCATAACTTCTATGAAACAAGCGGTAATAAGTATCCATCTTGTAATATTCTGTCGTATATTCTTTCCAGACTCTCACCGCCTGAGCTGAATGGAAACCAGTAGTATGTTCCTTGAAAAAATCCTGCATATTCGCAACCTGCAAGATACCCTCATAAAAGTCTTTCACTTCCTCATACCACACGCAAGTACGCCGTTTTTCCACTGTCTCCCTGATTATATTTACATCTATAATACTATCTGCAATTTCTGTCATCAGCTTTATTAAAATCAACTCATGAATACAGGGAAAAGTTTCTGTATTGACAAGGTCTGCCACATCCAGTTTCATAAATTGCTCTGAGAGTTTTAATTCCTCCTCAATTCTTATTACAATCTCACGCAGTTGATCTGCATCTGTACTATGCAGCCACTCTGATACAAAATCATAGCAATATGCCTGATGCGCTTCCGATACAAAATCTTTCCATTTTGACAGGTATTCCAGCTGCATGGTACGGGTTGCGCTGGTTAATAAAATATGTGCTGCCAAATGTCCCAAATTCGGAATATCCGCCACATAACCTGTACCTTTCTGTACCATATTCCAAAAGGCTTTATCTATTCCATAGTCCGTAAATCCGCAGTACATACTATTTGTCCCGGTATCTAATCCGGCACAAAGCACTTTCTTTATAATGGCATACGGTGTCACATCTACAATACCAGACAGTGCTCCCATAACAGCCATATCAAGCTGTCTTGGCACAGATGGAATATTCTTCTGCTTTGCAATCTTTTCCCTGCGGACAGCTGCCTTAAAAAACTTACGATACTCTTTCACTTGCTTCCTAAGTGCTGCTGTCTGCGGAAGTCCCATTTCATCCATCCAATTTGAAATCAAATCAGCCCGATACTCCTCGCTGTACAGCCTGATATCCAAAAGCCAGTCATCTTCCGGTTTCTCATAGGATAAAGGACAATAAACCACATAATTACCTGTGGGATCTTCCACTCCTAACAATTTCTTCACAGCAAAATAATTTGTCCCTGTAAGCGCAATCAACTTCGCATCACGCAAGACAATTTCATCCAACTTGTTTTCAAATTCCCGTTCCTCATCGCACCAGAATATAATTCTACGTTTATAAAATTCCGGTAAGGACTGCGCAAAACGCTGGTTCAAATCCTGTATCACTTTTTCCGAATCCATTCTGTTATCCCTCACTTAATCTTTGCCAATACATCCTTGAAAATCTCATAATTATGTTTTACGCCGTCGTCCAAATCAATCGCAATCATCTGATCTGCCAAATGATGTATCTTTTCTTCATATGTGTGTAGTTCGTCTGCCTGCTCCTGAATCTTTTTGAGCGATTTATTCAGTTTCACACGCTCGCTTGTTCCGGCATTTACAATGCGGTGTTCCAAGTCTGCAATCGCTGTGCGGTATCGGCTTTGCTGTTCATGCACATAATCCGTGCGGATACGGGCAATCGTATCCGGCTCGTAGCGGTGCATATAAATCAGGCATTTGAATCCGTTCTTCTTGCCGGAATCAAAAAGCCAGTATATTGGACGCTTTTGATAAATTTTGCAATGATCTTTGTAAAAATCATTGAGAAAGTAATTGCGGATTACTTCTCTTGGCTGCCCTTTTCCACCTAATGCGTCTGCGATAAATTTCAAGTTTTCTTCTAAAGTCTGTTTTCCATATACAGTGCGGATAAATGTTATAAACTTTTCTACAATATCATCCTCAAAGTATTCGTCATCGGTAATTGGGATAATATTGTCTGCATCTACTTTCCAACATTCCAATGCCTTTTTCCCTTCTATGGGCATATAATAGAACTTACTTCCCAATTCACCCAATGTATATTTGCCATCAAGCTGATAATCCTGTGTATCGGCAAATGTTCCACTATAATAGGAGAACTTGTCCTGCATACGTCCGCCTGCAAAAATTAGACCTTCCTTATCTAACGAATAACGACCAAACATGCAACCGACTGCATAAGAGATTAGACTTTTTATGTCACGTTGCAAATCGGCTTTGCGGACAGTTACGTCTTTATCTTCGACTTCTGGGGTTAGTTCGTCTTGCAATCCGTATATGTCAATGAAAATACGGTTTAATTCTTCTTCATTGGATTTTAGTTGTGTAAAACGTAAATAACATTCATTACTCCATCGAGTAAAAGCATCCTCAATATAATTCATATCCTGAATATGTTTCTTAGAATCGGTTTCCATTTCTTTTCTCGAAAAAGAGGCACAACGGATAAGCGGGTGTTGTTGGAAATCCCATGATACTTCAAAGGAATTCCAATCAAATGCTGAAAGATTGATATTATTTAAAACAATATCTTTCACTTCTTTTTCATGCACTTTATAATCTAAAAATGATATTTTACTTAGTGCAGTCTGATTCATATGCATCGTTGGACTTAATATATCCATTACCACATCGCATATTTTACTATTTAAAAGTCCTAAAATATATTCATTACTAACAATTAAACCATCGTTAAAACAAGATGGTCCTGACACATCATACACAAATCCTTTTCCATAATATCTGAAAGATGGTTTATATGTTGTGATATCAGTAAAGCCTATCATATTTTTGAAAAAAGTCTTATTTCCTGCTCCAACAGAGCGGTCACTATTTTTTACCTCTTCTCCATCATTTTTCCATCTAATCACATATTCAAGATTTCCATACCACTTACGAAAATATCCACCTTTATTTAGTTTAGCCCAAGAAAAGCGCATATTCCATTCTTCGCTTTGCCAAAGCATAATATCTTCCGTTTTTACTTCCTGCCATAATCTTAAATAATAATTGTTATCCCCTGTATGTATGCCTTGCTTTGGATATGCCACATCAGCTAAAGTAATTTTTCCTGAAAATATATAAGCAAATGCCTCCCCTACCCAATAGGCTACCACATATCCCGGTATTTTTAGATATTGTTTTTGTGAACTATTAAAAATTTTTTCTTTCTTGAGAAACATACTTTCTTTTCCCTTTTGCGTTTTGGGTTCAAGCAAACGACAGTATATCCCTTTATATCCCTTTGGCTGTTGATTTTTCATGACAAAACTGGTCGTCTGTACCACCTCGCCACTTATTTCTTCGAACGCCCTTGCCCCTAAATGTGCCATATTAATTATTGTCTGATTTGCAATCAATTTTCCTCTTAATTTTTCGAAACTAGACAAAAACATCCATGCATGTTGCGTAATCATGGCCTGAAATCCATATTGCCTTAGCATTTTTTTACAGCATTCAATAAATACCGCAAACAAATCCACTTTACTATCTGGATAATTCTTTTTTACAAACTCACTCAATTTTATATTCCCACCACTAATTCCCATATACGGCGGATTCGTCACCACCACATCATACTTCTGCGCCAATGCCTGTGCCACCTGTACCAATGGCAGTAATTCCAATGCCCCCTCCTTATGTATAGAAATATCCTCCTTAATTTCCTCAAATCTCGCATAAATCATATCCCAATTCTGCTCTGTAACCGTAATAATGGAACCATACTCTTTCGCATCATGCATTTCTTCCATAATGATTTCCATTGCCTCTTTTAGTTCCACATTCCCATTACAAAAATATTCCAGCACATGGCTATCCACATCATTACTTTCCTGAATTGCATACACCCTTGGCTGTGGCACTTTAGGCTTTCCGTCTTCATCTTTTCTTTTCAAAAAGCGCTTATCATACTGACACGCTTTCATCATAACAGCAAAATAAGAAAGCTGTGCCGCCCGCTCATCAATATCCAAACCATAGATATTATTCTTTACAATACTGGCAGCTGCTTCCTGTGTGGTATAACCATATGATTCATAAATCTGCATCAACACATCAAACATATAAACAAGGATATGCCCGCTTCCCTGACAGGGATCAATACAACGGATATCCTCCGGTGTAAGCCGCGCATACTCTGCACGTATCTTGGCGAGTTCAGCCTCTACCTCCGGCTCCTGCTCCGCCTCCTCCAAATAATATTTCCAATTTGTTCTTAGTTCCTCATTCGGATGCCCCTCCAGCCACAAGCGCCCCAAAGAGTTCTCCACCATATAACGTACAATCCAATCCGGTGTAAAAAGCTGGGTAGCCGCCGGGATATTTTCTTTTGTTATTTTTACATTCTTTTTCAGCGCGGCAAATACTTCATCTTTTTTCTCACTATTATAATATTGGTACATCCACCCTATGATCTGTACGGCATCTTTCCAATCTTCATCCGGAATAAGCTCTATCATCCGTTCAATAACGCTTCCTTCAAGCAGCAGCTTATCCGGCAATAAAAGTTCTGTATAATCCTCTATTTTCTGAAACATTCCGGGCAGTACAGCGTTCAAAGCATTACACTGTACCACCAGCAAATATTTATATAATTCCTCGGTCTGATTGGCATCTTTGTAGGCATAAACTTTCTCCATATCCAGTCCAACTATCTCTAAGTCAATTGCCTCGTTCAAAATTTGGGGCTGAAAACGGTTATCACAATCGGTAAATATCTTCACACGATCAGGCAAATATCCGTTTACTTCCATAAAGCGCAACGCCAAGAAACGGTTAAACCATGTATAGGCAACCTCCTCTATCACTTCCTCATAACCCTTTTTCCGAATCTGCGCAATCAATGCCTGCCTTTGTTTCTTTTCAGTGTCAGATAAAATTCTGCCATTTATGCTGTCTGCGGATACATCACCATAACCATCTTCCGTAACGCCATAAAAGGTTGCCCTCTGACCAACGCGGACAATCAGTTCTCTTCTCGCCCATACTGCATATTTCTTTAACACATTTTTATCCATCGCATTCGTCTCCATTACTCCACTACGCTAAAGATCACATTCTCCATAACTGACTTTACCTGACCTTTTAAATCACCAACCACTTTAACTGCCTTTCCATGTTGATGAGCAGCGACTGCCTTATCATAGTCCTCTCTATCCAATTTCACAGTGACAGATTTCACTCTTGCATTATCACCAACATAAATAACAATGGTGCCATACTCTCTGCTATCAATAACCGGTGCCGCTTTTAATTCTATAATTTTACCGACAATTTCTGTTCTTTCGATGGTGCCATACTCTCTGCTATCAATAATTGGTGCCACTTCTAATCTTTCAATTTTATCAACAGTTTCTATTCTTTCATTCGTATATTCTGTTATCTTAGAAATAATAGTCCTGATTGGCTCGTAATAGTCATTTGTTATCAATATTCTGTTATATTTACATTGATTACTTCTTACAGTCGGCGACCATTCCGCCATAAATTCGACGGTTGTATCTTCTGTATCCATACTTAGTCCACTCAGAGCTTCATAAAAATTAGAACTTATAGGACTATCATAATTCGCTAAAGATTCCAAATTGCCAGCATCAATCTCCTGTTTGATTGTAGCAATATTTGTCAATAACCGATTGATAACTTTTCTAGTGAGTGAATTTGCACATTGTTCCTCATCTGAAAGAACGTTGATTTTTTTATACCCTACTGTCCCCGTAAAATCGACAAACGGACATATAACCGATACAACATAGCTTCCAATTTCCGTTTGTCCAAATCTGCACTGTGAAAGAAAGTTCCGAACAGGTTCGTTAATTCTTCCATAATGCATTTTTTTCGGATTAATTACATCAAGCGCCGTAGCCGCTATCAATTTCTTTGCATTGACAAATAATTGAATGGCATCATCAAACATGATATTTCCTGACTCTACCTCTTTTTTATCCAACCTTATTTTTAAAATATCTGTATTTGGATTCAATAAATACAGCATAAGCTGCTCAACAGATTTTTTTTCAACATAAGCGATCTTACAGACTGCATCATACATCGCATTCTTATAATCCCTCAACTTTTTATCAAGTGGTATTGTAACCTGTTCAAACAAATCCTCTTTTTTGTATTGAAAAATTTTAATATCATTTCTTTTGATTGGGTATAGCTCCCAATTTGTTTCTGATAGATATTTTGTCACAGCCAGAGGATTTAATTTCAATGTCATATCCACAAAATTTACAGAATATATCATAAAATCCCCTCCTCAGCCGCTTTTTTGATCAGATTTTCAATGGTGTCCGCATTTAAAATGTTTTCCTTAGGAATTTTAACTGTAACATTATCTTTATTATCAGACACTTCTTGATTCTGTAATGATAGCCAAAACATTTTTCCTTTAATCATCAATTCATCCGGCGTCCATTTCGTCCACTCTTCCATCTCTTCCGGCAGGATCAGCAATGCCAACATACTGGGCATCGTAGCAGGCATACATAAATCGTTATAATTTTTCACCTTTAACTTATACGAGATTTCCTGTTTGCCTATGCCATATTGTGATTTGGAAGATGTTGCTTTCAGTTGTACACTAATCTGCGAATTGAATGACACATTTTTATCTATATTTAAAATCTTTTTTATAACGACATCAACACTATCCTCATCATGTTCTATCCGCTCAACTGCAATTCCTCTAACGGCAGCTATTGTTTTAAGATAGCATATGCTTAAATCCTCTTTTATTTTTTCAATATCCATACCCTGCCTCCGTTATAGAATCATTCCTATTTGTTCTATTTTAATTCAATCCCATCCGAACCTTTTAACAATGTCTTTAACTGTTCTCTGAGCTTATCCACATAGATATCAATCTCGTCCTCGCTTTCAAGTCTTGCTGCCTTCAATAAGGACTGGCGGAAAATAGGCTTATATGTTTTCTTCGATGTTGTATTTGTGTTCACAGGTTTTGGCGATTCTACAGGCTTTGGCGGCTCCAATGCGCCCTCTATCTTAGACACAGCATCATCCCGATAATTCCACATTGGTATCGGATACCCTTCCATCAATGCAAGGCTCATCGTCTCTGCAATCTTCTCTTTCTGCTGTGTATAATATATATCCGACCTTTCAATGATCGTCTTTACTTTTGCGTCCCCGTTGCCTGCCTGATGAATCTCTCCCATACACTGCTGAACAATATCCAAAAGTTCTTTTCGTTTCTCAATTAACATTTTGTCATGAGACGTTTTTACTTTTGCAATTAAATCATTCAGCTGCGGAATCCTGCCATACTGATATTTCCCGCTTGTTGGCAGCATCGTAATAAGACGTATTGTACTTAAAGCAGTATTCGCTTCCTCATCCTTACGAATATAATCCAAATCATTTCGCAGCTCTGTTTCAAATTTCACTGCTGCATCAAATATACTAACCTGTGTTTTAAAGAAAGCCTCCACACTTTGCATTGCCTCCTGTGTGTCATAAAGGTTGTCTTCCATTTGAAGCACACACTCAATAAACGCCAGATTATCCTTCTGTTGTGACAATACATCCTTCACGATGGCAAGTGCATTATTAACCGCTGGTTTATCCGGATAGTTATGCCCTTCATATCTTCTGAGCAATTCCTCATAGTGAGTCCGCAGCCCCTCAAATTTTTCAATCATAAAGGCAATCAATCCATCCTCGTCTGACGGAACATCCATCTGGCTAAAATAATCCCGTAATAAATCTTTTACCGCCTTCATTCTGGCTGCTGATACTACCTGTCGTTTGGATATTTGCGTTTTTCCAATCTCACTCTTTTTGCGAAGCATATCGGGGAGTTTTGGATTATTAGGCTGCACCGTAGATCCCGCATACTTGATTGTCACTTTCTGCTCCACAACCAGCATTGCACATACTGCCGCAATATCAATCTCTTTCCACCCATAAGGAATGGACTGATAGCGACTTTGCACATCAGCCATAGAGGTGGGAAGATGTTTTCTTTCCTGCATCTCTAAATATTCTTCTACTTTAGCTGCCGCGTCACGGTTCGGTTCAGTACCAGGCAGCATATTTACTGCACCTGTAAGAATCGCAATAATATCTGCATCTGACTCTGCATTTTTTGAAATCAAACCCAATTCGCTATATACATGTGTCACCAGATATTCCAATGCCTGATCCAGTTTGTTCTTGGCATTCCCGCTGTTTATCTCAATATGTTCCCCATCTACATAAAAAGCTGCACCCTCAATTGCCTTTTCTAATTGTTCCTTTGCACTTGATTCGTATCTTTCCGCCTCATTTTGATGATTTTTGATAATATTCTTCACGGATTCCGGCAACTGTGCTATATTTCTTTGTTTCTTATATTTCCACACCTTCTCGGCACTTTCCAAATATTCGTAATATGGTGTTTCCGCAAGTACCACAATTGCCTGCTTTGCTGATTCTGCCAGCATACGAAGTTCTGTCTTCTCCGCCCACTCTGTCGCCACAGTCATAATCCTAAGACGCATACCACCTGTCAAAGCGCCTACCGCAGTATAATCTACCATCTGGTCAAAGGCAAAGTCATATTTTTCATAACGATACTTCTTCGTATAATATATTTCACCAAATATGATATGCGCAATTTTACCAACAATTGTTGAAGTATCAACCATCGTATTCGCGATTTCTTTCTGAATGTCCTGTTCTTCATCGGTAAGGAAATTATAAGTATCACCACTTCTTCCAATATAGTTCTGGCTCAACAGACGATCTAACGATCCGCTTACCTGAGCGCGCATAATGATTTTATCTACCCGGATATCATCTGCCATTAAAATAACTATATTATCAAGATTTGCCTTTATATCATCTATGTAACGGATTAAATACAGGAGTTTTAACACCGACACATCCTGCTGCTCAATTCCATCTTTATTGTCAGCCGCTCTTTGACAACGCTCAATGACACGGCGAATAGAACTGTCAAGGAACGTATGTACCGTATCATAAAACAGATAAAATGGAGCTAATGCATACTCACTCTTATCTTCTATCTTCTGTGCCGCCTCCTGAAATCCTGACAGCATAGAACGCTCCCCACCGGAAAGATGCTTGCCTGAATTACCATGCTTACGGATCTCAGAGAAAACTTTCTGCATAATAATGAACTGATATGGTACAAACGGAAAATTCTTAGCAAACTCTACAGAACTCCCATACCCTTTCATATCCAAAACAGAATCTGTAAAAGTAAAGAGATTCCGAAGCACTGAATCATTCTCGTTATATACCTTTTCCAAAGAAATAAACGCATCTTCTTTCTTACGCAGGATACGTTTTTGAATCACTTCATCCGCAGAAGACGATGTCAGAGATAATCTGGTGCTGAACCTGGCCTGAATACGTGAAAATTGATCCTGTCTTGTCTTGATAATCTCATCAATGGCTTCTTGTCCGGTGCATACCACCCATACCCTGCCGCCACATTCACTGCCAATTTTTTCTACAAGAGATTGCAGATTCATCAATAAATCAATACTGTCTCCCACATACTGTCCCACCTCGTCTACCATAAATAAAAGGTGAAAATCCTTTGGCTGTGTATCTATATATTCTTTTATTTCCAAGACAAGCTGTGCTATGCTGGTTTCCACCGTCTCTGTCCCGTCAAACCAGTTATGTGCTGCTGTCTCGCTCATTCCCAATACTTCCATTAAAGTATCAACAACATCATCCTCAAAAAACGCAAATGCATCGCGTGACTCTATCCATGATGCACCATTTTTCTCCTCAAATACTCTGCGAAATTCTGCTGTTTTACCTTGCCTTTCAATAAACTGTTCCAGCTTCGCTACCTTCAGATTTTCTCCATAAAATCCAAGGTAGTTATAGAACATTTTGGCAAACACGCGAAGAACTGCCGTTTTATCCTTATTGATAGAACCCTCAATATCTATATTAAACAATATTGTCTGATTTTTGCTGCCAATCGCCCTTGCTATAGACATAAAGGTCGCCTCATCATCAAATTTCTCGCGGAAGTAGTCCTCTACAGTTCTGCCATTTATCTCTTTATTCTCTAATAAATAAGAAAGCATTTTCAAAAAATGGGATTTACCACTTCCAAAAAAACCTGATATCCACACACCCACATCCGCTGTCGGTTCTTCAAAAGAACTGCCATAATGATTAAAAAAGTCAATCAAATGTTTGCGAATGTCTTTGGTTATGACATATTCCTTTACTTCCTGTTTCAAAACCTCGTCTGTGTTTTGGTCTACTTTAACCACTCCGTTGATTTTACGATTGATATCATCATAGAACATATTTTGAATTATCATTGGTAGCTCTCCTTCTAAACAATGTTAAACGCCCTGTAATACGGATTCGGTTCTAACTGATCAAACAGCCTTACAAATCTTCCATCATATTTCCCCGGATAAAATACCAGTATCGGTATATCCGAAAACACTGGCTGTAATGCTTCCAATAATGAATGGATTCTCATAAATGGAAATACTTCTCCTATTCCAGTGAGCATCAGCACATCCCCCGCGTTATGTGGTCCGTATTGTATCTGTTCCACAAAAGCCTTGTTATTTGCAAAACGCTGTATCTGCCGCAGCAGGTAATCCTTTCCCTTTTTTTCTTCCATAGCAGGCGCCCCGCTTGTAATGCGCTTTTCATTGCATATTTTGAGAAATATCTGATACAAATTGCATTGTATCAAATGACATTCTAATGATTGATCAACCATTAACTGCTCTATAAAGTGACGAACGGTCATCTCTTCTTTGGGATCATAACAAAAAATACGGATATTCACCTCATTGCTTAATCCCTTTCCTTCAAGAAACTCTTCCTGTTGAATTTCCTGTTTCAGATTGTCCAGTCTTTCATTTAATTCACTCATCAATTATTCTCCCTACATAAAACAATTAAATGCCGGAAGCGCTCTTTCATCATTGTTATTTCGTATTCCATTTTCCAGCACGGAACTAAGCAATACCGGATTAAGATGTTCTGATTTAATATGATCTAAATAACCATTTTCAACCAGAATTTTTATAAGTACCTGTCGAATTTTCTTAATTGTACTATCACTCCATGAAGATACAAAATCATCCTGCTCCTGTATCTGCATGAAAAATATATTGATATCCTTTTTCCCAAAGGAAAACTCCTGCAAACGATACTTTTCCCCGATAACCGTCAGCATAAAATCCCATACCAGGCGATACCTTTTCATCATCGCATATAAGCAAATCTGCTTTGCTGTATCCATTGGCTGTGTTGTGATCGCTGTCATCAAATCCCTATCACCTAACGCATATAATCTTGCAATGCAGGCTTTTGAAATAGATGCGAGTGATTTTTCCGTAGGATACTGAAACAAATTATCCTCCACAATTCGTTTCGTCACTTCACCATCATCCAGTCCTTCTACCATTAATTTTGCAGTTGTCCGCATTTCATAAAATAAAAATTGTTCTCTGGTTAATTGTCCAGAGCCTTTGTAGGGACTTGTGTTTTGTGTCTCTGACATTTGATACCTCCATGCCATTTTTCCTTTTCATTCCAAATATGTTTATGTTGACTCTGTGTCATCCACTGTTTCCACAAAGTCTACAATATCTCCAACATTGCAATGAAACACTTTACATATTTTCATAAGCACCTCGGTACTTACAATTTCGCCTTTTGACATCTTCGTTACAGTCGCCCAGCTTATGCCAGCCAACTTCTGCAAATCTTTCTTCATCATGTCATTATCAATTAATAACTTCCATAATTTTTTATAGCTTACAATCATCCTTTGTCTCCTTGTTCTTCACATGAATCAAAGTATAAATTACCAAGAATAATTATATCACAATGGTTGTTATCTCACAAGGAAATATCTTTATAATCGCAAGAATAAACTTTTAGTTCTCTATAGTATTATAGTCAGAAAAATCAATAAAGCCAAATCCCGTGCTTATCATACTGAGCTACTAAAAATATAGGAGCAGATTGCTCTGCTCCATAATTTCATAAGCAGTATATAATTGTAGTTTTTCCCATCTGCTGCGGTCTTCAAACCACAGGATGTCATCTGTGATGAAATATTCCCTTATGGTTATGGCATTGGTGGATTCCTCCGTCTCGTTTTGGTATTGTCCTGCTTAATCTCCGTGTGCTTCCTGTACAATAACCCGTGCGGTTTCTTTCTGGGCATTCATGCCGTCCGCAGTAACGATGCACTTGCGGCAGTCAAGTCTTTTCATAACTGCCTGCATTTCGGGAATCTCATTCGTTTTCTCGTTAATTCTCGTGCATGACAGGCAGACGCCCCATTCTGTGGACATTACATTAAATTCGTTCAGGTTACACAAATCTTCTGGAACTTTTGCGTGTTTCTTCGCGGTATGCCGGGTTTCCTTTCCGTCTGCCGCAATGACGTCGCGTACATAACAGTCCAGTTCTTCATTTTGATACAGATACTGGTCCAGGTGCTGCCCAGCCATTTCTATCATCTGAACCAGGATCTCTTTGAGCATTCCCTGCAGTTCATCTGGCTGGATGATGGCAAAGACCCTCTGCATCGTATCATGGGATGGGATTCCGTTCTTTAAGTCCAGATAGTTTCTTAAAGTTTCTCTTTCATCCATCGCAAAATCATAGATATCCTCCCATTCATCATTTCCGGCAAGCACACCAAAAAATACTATGCCCAGAATGTCCCTGAAGGCATGCTTCACTTTGCCCTGCTGTCTGCTGTCCGTCATCATATCGGCCTGCTGTGAATAAACATCCATGAAAATGCGGTCCAGCCCTTCTGTTTGCGAGAGGCGGATCTCCTCTATGAGCATATGAACTGTTTTTGATAAGTTTTCAAGTTTGGTATCTTTTTTTGCCATACTGTCCCCCACATACGCAAAATGCTGTTTGGAAACAGTGTATTATATATTAGTTCAAAAAGAAAGTACTCCTATCACACATTGGCAAAATATAACAAAAAAACTCAAAATATGCATGTCTTTTTCATTCATGCGTTTAATCTATCTATTGCATGTATGCTTGACAAAAATGTTTATGAGACTGGTATCAAGGTGTCTGACGAAAGTATGGATGCAATTGACATTGAATACATAGGTCCACATCATGGATGGTCATACATTATAAAAGGCTTTAAAGTTTAAGCGGTAATTTTTCTACACTCCCTTACAATGAAAAAGGCCACTCCAATCGACAAACCGGAAGTTTTCATTTAGCAAATTCCAATGATAAACCTTTAATCATGTCATTGTATACTGAACTCCCATCAAGAATAGTTCCAAATGTATCAACCCATAACGGTATATAGTCACATCTACTTGCTACCATCTGCGAACCAATATTCGTTATAGAAGCAGAATAGAATGGAATAATATTTCGAGCCAGTAATTCTTTAGTCAATCCCCTCACTAAATATGTTCCCAATCTGGCATTTCTATATTCTTCCATAACATCTATACCTATTTCCCATACACCATCTGTTGATGATTCTGCGGCACCTGCTACTCCAATAATTTTATTATTATCCTTTGCTATATAAACACCTTTTGTTGATGTAGAACCATTTTCATCAAATGCTAAGGAATTTTCAAAACCCTTCAATCCAGTAAGGGATAAAATATCTCTACCAAAAAGATGCTCGCACTCACAATTCAATGAAATCAATGCATCTTCTAGAAAGTTATCATTAGGAACATAATGTATTGTCTGCCCATAAACCAATGGAAGTTCAAATATTTCATCTCTATTCTTGCTTTGTAAAAGTTCTCGAGCTTTATAATGCAAATTCTCTGATGTACAAACCACAACACAATTTCTATAGGCTAGTATTTTGATATATGGTTGTTTTGCATTGAAGTTAACAGTATACACCGTTGATTTTCCATTTAGTTCGTCTGGACTGCAATAAAATTCCTTTGATAATAATTCTTCCATTTTCTTCTTAATAATCACCTTCATATCCATTCCTACAACCTCCGATTCATTTGATTATATCACTTCCGTTCCTCATTTACCACAAAAATATAGGACGCAGCAACCACCGCGCCCCACATTTATTATCGTTCCAACGACTTCTCAATTTTCCATTTCTGTCCTTTCAAGTCATTCTGCTTCTCATACAGATTATTGCGCTCTTTGCAGAGTTCTTTCATGCGCTCCAACTGCGCCCGCACTCCCTCCCGGCAACCCGGCTCTATCTTCTTATATTCCCCGGTCAGATTGCGGATTGTATTGTTGTTTTCTTTTATCTGTTCCGACAAACATACCCAGTCTATCAGATTTTGCACTTCCTTGTCCGTTTCGTAAAAGTCTGTAGCTGCTACGATTTTAGCGCACAGCCGCACCATAACTTTCTTTTCCATATCTGTCATTTTATAAATCCTCACTTCCCTATCGGCTCATTTCAAAAGCACGTTTCGGGCGTTTATTTGACCGTTCTGCCTGTTCTAATACCTTTGACTGTTCCACTATCGACTGCACCTGTTCCATGCCGAAATGACGCTCCAAATGCCCCAAATCAGATACTTTTTCCTGCAATCGGTCTATGGTGTCGCTCTGCTCCATGACCTTATCCGTCAAGCGGCTAATCTGTTTCTTCTGTCCGTCCACTTTGGCAGTCAACTTCTTTCCCTGCTCCGTAAGCTGTACGCACTTGATAGTCAGATTTTTAACGACTTCTTTCAATTTCTCCACAAGCGGCAAAGCCTTTTTATCCCAATATGCTTTTGCGCTCATCAATGCCCCCGGCTCTGCCAACTGCCATTTCACATCTTCATCATAGGCGTGGATATTGCGCTCCATGACTTCCTTTGACTGAACCATTTTGTTAAGTTCCTGCTGTAGCTTTTTCTGTTGTTTCTCCAACTTCTCATTGTCGGATAACAGTTTTTCTTTATCCTCTGTCAGCATTTCCGTCTGCTCTTTTAAAAGATGATTTGTTGCGATAAGTTCCGATACTTCCTGCCGGATTACTTCGCCCTCTTTGCGTATCTGTTCCGTTTCCTGCCCTGCCGCTATCTGCTGATGAAGAATATCGGATAATTCCTCTTTACTGCCGGAAATTGTCTGTTCCAGTTCCGCAACTTCTTTCTGTCGCTCTTTTTTCTCAAAATTCAAAACAGATAAATGCTTTTCATGTGTTCCTTTTTTCTCCCATTCAATGTCATACTGTAACATAATCTCCGCAAGCCGTTCTTTCTCCACCGCTACCCACTGGTTGCGTTCCGTTTCGCTCCTTGTGCCGCCCTTAAATCCAAGTTCTGCCAGTGCCTTTTTTAATGATACCCTTGTTTCAAGCCCTCTCTTGCTTCCAGTCGTATAGGGTATAAAATCTATATGCAGATGTGGTGTGGCTTCGTCCATGTGGAGATATGCTGAAAATACCCTTAGGAACTGTGATGAAATTACTTGTGACAAGTACGCCGTATAAATGTTCAGCTGCAAAGAAGAAAATCGCAGGCATAGCGGGCTATGTCAAGATTTTCTGATGACGCAGATGGACATTTAGACAAGTAATTGTCATGAGTAATTTCATCACAGTTCCTTAGTGTAGGATTGCGCCGCTGAAAATCCCGCATATATTCATCAAATATTTTTGCCGCAAGCTGTCCGTCCTCGGACTTTGCCCCCATATCGTCCTTGTTGCCTATCTGCAAAATAATCTCATGGAATGGCTTCTCCTGTTTACCGGAACAGATTTTCTCATAATAATCACCAAATATGTGGTCACTTCTGGTCTGCTTCTCGTTGTACCGGGCGAGTGCTTCATCAAATAATTCGTGGTATACATCTTTGATATTTTCGTTGCAGTATTCCACATTCATACAACTCCGCTCCGGGTCAGTGTTCTTTGCATGGAATTTTCTGCTGTTATGGTTGACAGAGCCTTTCCCTGTCATAACGCTGATAGTCCGCTTCAATCAATTTCCCTTCCTTAGCTTATTGATAACTCATAACCGTACATTTTCTTTGCCCAAAACGCCCTCGGAATACGTCCTGCCATTGTAATATACCCCTGTCCTGCAAGTTCCCTGTTCAGTTCTTTTACAATCTTGTAGGCATGAGATTTTGAACAATTTAACTCTTTGGCTATATCTTCCGCACTCATCATATAACGGTAATTTGCCACACGTTTGTCCTCCTTTCCCTTTTTAGAAAATTATTACACTATTTGTATTTAATTTTTGTACGAATTTCGTATATTCATATTATCACCTTATCCGAACAATGTCAACACTTCGTAAAAATATTTTTACGAACTTCATATCTATATTTTTTCTTTTTCATATTTTTCTCTTTTATGTTTTTCGTATATGTGGTATGATAATAAATACTATTTACGCTTTTCGTAATTATTTAACATATGAAAATAGGAGGTCACTATGGGCGATGGAAAGAAACTAAAAGAAATACTTGACAGTAAGAACACAAATGTCCGTCAGATTGCAAAGGCTACTGGAATTAGTGCTACAACACTATATTCTATTATTCAAAAGGATTCCAATATCCGATTTGACTTTGCCTTGCGGTTGGCAAATGAATTAGAAATTGATGTGAATGAGATATGCGCCGCCAGTCCGTTCTCCGGCGCTATTACCGAAGAAGAAATATATCCCACGCTCCCCGATGGACTGAATGGCGCACTTGACGGAAACAGAGTAAAAGTATATCTGAAAAATTCCCTATATCCGCTTATGTATCTGTTTGGGAAAAACAGTATGCCCGATGTGGATAACCTGTTGACGTCATTTTATCAGCTAGACGATGAAGCAAGAAAGGAAGTCGTGGAAACGATACAGTTCAAGTTACAGTATCACAAAGACCAAGAACGGGCAGAACAGGTAAAACAGATTAAAGGGTGGTAAAAAATAGTGCAAGTGAATCTAACCCCTTCACTTGCACTTACCTTATATCCTATCCATTAAATGTTTTTCTTACTCTAAGTACACTTTCAAAGATTCTACTAATTTATATACCATTGTTCCCGGATCATATTTTGATGGTTTGTATCCTCCTTTCTCAAATTGAGCCATCCTACGTTTTGCATGCTTTATTGCGACAGTTACACCACCATATATATCTACCATGCTATATATATCATCATAATTCTTTTGATATGTCCCATCACCCAAATTATTTTTCTTAAAAATTTCATCTAGCTTTGCATTCCATTGATGTCTGTGTAACGCAGAATCGCTATAATAGAAATGCAGATATAACCAATATTCAAAAGACTGATTACTCCAAGCAACATTATATCCTCTATTTATAGCTTCTTGTATTGCTTGGTCAAAGTCATCAAAATCATCCTTATCAAACACAATCCATACATTTTGATAGATGATTTTTGCATCTTTTATAATTTGGTCTGCTACTTCAACAAGCCTAGTCGTAGAACAACCTTCACCATATACATCAATAAGTGGCTGTTCTATAATATCTACTACTCCACCTACCTTCTCTTGTATAAGTTTCTGCATACCCTTAAAGTATAATGGTTCTGTACGCTCTCCCTCTGTAACAATTAAATAAGAATTTGCCTTGGGAGACTTATATTCATGCTTTCTTTGAGTTCTAGCTTCTCGCCTCTTTTTAAATAAATCATCTGAACCCATTTACTTACCCTCTCTCATACTGAATTCTTTCAACCATGGAATTCCTCCATATACCCCAGCTAAATAATCTCTTTCAAACGAAGCATCTGATCTTACTTTAAAATCTGACAAAGCGAACAATTCTGAATATCCAAATTCATCCTTTTGTACAAACAAAATCTGATCCCTTCTAAAGAACTTTTTATCTAATAAAGTAGTATCATGTGTTGTATAAATTAATTGGGCTTGCGATTCATTTTCATAAAACAAATCAATAATAAATTTCAATAAAAGTGGATGTAATTTAATATTCAATTCATCTACAAAAATAGATTTATTATAAAGAATAGCTGTACGTGCATAAATGAATAACATAATACTTTTAATCGTTCCTTCTGATTCAAAAAATAAATTCAGTGGATGTAATTCACCGTCTTTCCCCCTATGATAAGTTGTAAATTTAACTTCTTTCTCGCTATCATCATAATCAATATCTTTAATACCTGTATCAATAGCAGACAGGAAATCTACCAATGCACTTTTTTCTTCATCAATTAATCGTGGCAAAAGTGCTTCAAGAAACCGAGTATCCTCACAAAAATTTGTCGGAACAACTAATGTATCCATTACTCCAGAATAAACAATCTTAAAAATATTAGATTTTAGTTTTAACTTATTAAAAAATGTTAAAACCAAAGTTTCAACTGGAATTTGTTCCTTATATACTTCACACTCTTTTCTTACACATGAGCCAAATTCAACTTTCTCTGTTGTACGCTCAAAAACTGTTGAATGCCTTTTAGTTTGTAAATTTTTTCTATATAACCATTCCGTAACAATACAATTTGAATTATATTCAAAACCATACTTATATTCAAAATTTCCTAAAATCTGCACAATCTGAAATTCTGAGTTTTCTTTTTCATTATCAAATGAAAATGGCTGATAATATGTTTGAATAGCTGTTGCCTCCCCATCTTCAACATTATTTAAAGACTCCGCAATAATTCTTTGAAAGTATGTCATTGCCATATAAATATTTGATTTACCACTTGCATTTGCACCGTAAATTGCTGCAACTCTAAGATATTTCTCTTTTGTCTCATAGTCAATTACATTACATTGATGTTCCTTATACGCATTAATTGCTGTCATGTCTAAAATTGTCTCTTTCTTAAACGACAGAACATTTTTTAACATAAACTGTACTAACATATCATATCACCTCCTAGATAATATATAATATAGCCCTTTTTTAATTCTATGTCAATAATTTTGTGCTTTTTTCACATTTTTATGCATGTAATATTCGTTTTCTTTAGAAAAAGACCTATTATATTTAATATTAAACAAACATAACTAAACATCTTTTCCTCTTTTCAGCACCGTTTTGGCACCGCTCACACTAATTTTAATTATTTAGCACATAAAAAGGCTCCCAAGGAAAACCTTGAAAGCCTTGATTTTACTATAATTCTATTGATTACTCAATGATTGTTGCAACTCTTCCAGAACCTACCGTACGTCCGCCCTCACGTTGCTACGGTGTGTTTGTCTATATTGCAAACCATGATAAAATATAGCTTTTTTATCTGATATTGCTTTTAAAATCGGCTGATTTTTTTGAGAATCAGAAATTTTAGAAGCATTTTAGAAGCACGAGCTTGGATAAATCTTGAGTAAGTCTTGGGTAAATCTTGGATAATGCTTGGGTAAATTTACTCAAATTTATATCGCCAGCTATCGGCTGGCGAATTGCCATCTGCTATCACTAAGCCTACACCATTCACATCCAAATCATCATAAAGTGGCTGGCAATTTACATAAGGACTCCTCTCTCCATAGAACTGTCGCATATTTTTAATATTACTCTCTAATAACACACCTATTTCATCCATTTGCCTAAAATGAAATATCCATCCAACTATTTCATGGATCTATTTAATAAAATAACTTAGTCCAGGATTTAGCTCAACTTTAGTCCAAAACAAACTCAATTTAGTCCAAGAGTTGTGAGTCAGTCCAAAAACGAGTTAATTTCCCATATCCATTCTTAAATATATCTTGAATAAATCTTGAATAAATTCATATTTTCTGTTTGTCTTAAGATTTATTCGGTTCAATAGGAATTATCTGCTTAAAATTAATACCTATGTTCTTAACTTCAAACACACGTGACTCTACAATTTTATATGCCTTATCAGCACTGTCAGTATCGAAAATAATCAAATTTGTTCCTTCCGGCGATACTGCACTTTTATATCTAATTCCGTCAAATCCTTTTTGTCTTAAATATTCACAAAGATACTGAGTTGGAATATAGTCCTGTGGATTACCATAGTTCGGATATGAAAATTCCTTTGATATCGCATACAAATCACCTGATTTTGTATATTCATCTTCTTTCAGTTCATTCGTCGTATATGTAAAATCAAAAAGCAAAATATTGCTACAAATTTCAATCTTGCATACATTGAAATACTGTCCTATCTGCGAGCGCATCTCCATAATTGCTGTCTTTTCATCAGATGCCGCATATAAAAAACTGATTCCTGCAGAATTAGCACGTCCAGCTATTGCGTATTCTTTAGGTGGTGCATCACAATTTTTCTCATCAAATCCCCAAAACGGCTTTTCTTTTATTTCTGTTTCCATAATATTCTGACGCAGTTTTTCCATTTTGCTCACATCTCCGCCCAAGAAAAGAGAAATTATATTCATTGCTGAATCACTTTTAACATCTTCCAATTGTAATTTCATATCAGGAAAAAGTTCATTCAATTTTTCGTAAATCGCAACCACTTCTTTATTTTTCAAATAATCAATATTCTTATATTCCCTTGCCCTATATAAAACTGTACCCGTACATAGTTCAACAGTTGCATACAGAGAAACATTGTCTACTTTTTCCAACAATTCACTTTTAGGGAAAAAACGGCTATTATGCTTAATATCTTCCTGAAAATTTTTCCAAAGTTTCTCGTTCTCATGTTCTTGCATCAAAATTAACCAAAAAAGCATCAATGTCCAATAGTCATTATTATCTTCTAAATTATCAGAAGATCCTCCACATTCAGAAATATTTTTTTCGTTATTTTCTGTTGAACCATTTATTTCTTCTTTATTGTCTCCAGTTTCTCTTAACTCTTTCAGTGTTATCATTTTTAAATTCCACCCATAGAAAATTACTAATCGTTTTCGTTGTTAAATTCCATCTTAGTCTAAGATTTAGCTCAACTTAGCCCAATTTTAGTCTAAGACAAGTCCAACTTAGTCCAAGATTAGCTTGAATATACCCAATATAAGTGCAAAAAAAGTTCAACTTAGTCTAAGATTAGCTCAAATACCGCTACACTTATTGAAACTACAACATTTTATTGATATTTCAAAATTTAAAACCCTTTTACATGAACCAATAACCTTGTTTAAATCTTGTCTAAACCTTGTTTAATTGTCACTTATTAACCAACATCCATCTTGCTTTGTGCCCAGTGCCTTCAACATTTACTATTCCTTCTCTTTTCATTGCCTGAAGAATATTAGAAACCTTTTTTGTTTGCTGCTTTTCATCCATAATAGCAGGTAATGCTCCTTCTAACACAGCTTTTATATCAGACACTTTGGCGTTAGTCATTGTCTTTAAAGCATTAATTACCAACTGTTCATACACATCTTTGTCCAGTCCTTTATTTTTCACATATTCAACTGGTTTACCTACCATATTTGCGACTTTATATGAAACAAAAATGTGAGGATATCTACCTTCTACCAGTCCTGCTTTTCTCAACAAACTGTACTCCTCTTTGGAGATAACTTCTTTCTTTTGCACTTTGTCCAACAAAAATACTGTATGCAAATCCAAATCTCCATTACTATGAAGCAATTGTGTATAATTTCTGTCAAGAATTTTTCCGTATAATGTAACTTTTACACGATTAATATCCTCTAAATCATATGTGGGTAGCGGAAAGCATTTATCTCTTTGAATCTGATACATCATGGGTATACCCATCGCATTTGTATCTATCATATAAAGATTAACCATTGCATGACATAAAAATCCGTTCCTGTAATAAGGCGGCTTATATCCTTCTTCAAGCGCCTGCTCTACTGTTTCTGGAATAAAGTTACCTTCATTGATAAATACCAGTCTATCTTCAAATTCTTCCACATTGATTTTCCCTCGTAGTTGATAATTAGAATGAGCAATGCAATTGTTCAAAATTTCTTTCACTACATCGGGATCATACTGATCAACCTCATCCGGAAATAATGTTTGCTGCCCCGCAATATAACGATATTTTTCGTTCCTAATCTTTGCATAGGTTTTATCAACAGCCAAAAGAAGTGGCATATCAAAATGCTCATATGCTTTAGCTGAACCATCCCCATTATATAAAGTCCACGTTATTCTTGGAATAAATCCATCAAACAAATATAACGATTCTTCTTTCCCTAAAAGAATAAGTGCTGTATTTGTCACTTTTCCCTTTATTAATAGTCCAGCCTTATTCAATATCTCTATGTTAGACATTTTCTCTAGCATTTCTGTAGACTTCTTTGAAGCTTTTTGCTTTTTAATAAATAAGGTACGTGCATAATTCACTGCTTCTGGATCTAAATCATCCATATCTGCATTCTCTACAATTTCCTTCGACCAATCAACTCCAACCTGACTACGAATTAAATCCACTTTATCCATCGGCAGCGGACAAGTACTTTCATCTTCTCTTGCATAAGCAGCACCATTCCATGTGGTAGGGATACCGCGAAGCGCGGGCGGAATCTGAAAAGCAACTATTCGCTTTCCCTCTAACTCCAACTCGTATATTTCCATAAATGTTAATCTTTCATTTGTTCCAATCACAATTTCTTTTTTCAATCTTTGCAAGCTTCCATCTTTTCTGTATTCTGTTCCAATAATTTCTTTTTTATTGGTAACACCAAATATAAGCCATGCCTCTTTTCTATCTCTGATATTCGCTTCATTACCCAGCGCAGAAAAATATTTTCCAATGTCTTTAAAAGAATACTTGGTTTTTGCCTCTTTAAACTCCACAACTTCATCTTCGAAATTTTCTATCATTTGTATAACTTTTTCAATAAGATGATTTTCTGTATATATCATTATTTTCCCTTTCCCAAAATGTTCATTATTTTAGCTTTTACAACTTAAAAATTTTCTGTCTTAAATATACTTATATATTCTTTTCTGTAGCCAATTTGTCCACTTCTTCCTTATATTTAGTTAACAAATCGGCTTCATCTTTTAGTAGAAAATATAGTTGTACATAGGGTGCCATAATATTTGCATTCTTAGAATGAGAAATAACTTCTATCCAATCACAGGTAGAATCTTTTATACTTTTACTTATAACATCTGTTATTTTCTCCTTGCCCAACATTATAGAAATGTTTCCAAGAATGTTTCCTCTTGTATCTAGCGAAAATGATTTCTCAACAAATTCTTCTAAAATATTTTCTATTTCAATATAATACTTAAACGAGATATTATTTAGCATTGACATCATATACTCTCTAATCTTATCTTCAAACCTATAAAATACCGAAATGGCTGGTTCCAGTAATCCTTCTGCCATATATCTATTTTGTTCATACATATCACCCATATCTTTAAAAGCAAAATCTGCATTAAGTTTGTAGTCTGTCCTCATATCTTCTGAAACAGGAGTTGTTATGCATCTATAATATAATGTATATTGTTCAATAAATATAGAAAGAACCCTATCATACCTTAAAACCTCTTCTAGCTCGTTCTGCTTATCAACATTATGATTTTGTTTATCAATAAAAAACTGTACAAATGATACTGTAACTATTATTCCAAGTAAATTTGTTGCCATTCCAAACAAAAAATTATTAATATTATTGGCTGTCCTATCCGTAAAATTCCCCCACGATGAAAACGCAATAATCAAAAAAATTATACTTATTATCAACAAAATCATAGAAATTTTACCAGCAGCACTTTGTAACCACTTTCTAACTCTATCCATCATATTAATTCCTTTCATCCACTCATAAAATAACTACATAATGCTTTCACTTTGGCAAATATTTCACATCCTCATCTCATACTAACAAGCTCCACATACTTCTCATAATAAGCCATCAGCCTGTCAATAACCCTTTTCTTCTTCTCTGCCCTATTACCTCCACCAAAACGCGATACTGCAGGCATAATAACATCAATATCCGTTCCTGTTGTTTTCAACACACCATCCCGAAACGAATTGTCTATAAATTTATGTGTTTCTTCCATTTTTAATTTCTCTTCCTCAATAATTACAACAAGGTCATTCTCCTTCTGTTCGTCCACAAACTTTTTCCAGTCCCCATCCACTTCAGTCTGCGCGTTGATTCTTGACAGAAAATTCCTGATCAATTCCATTTTACTACGCAAATTCATACTGGAATTAACTGCCTTTTCAATCGTTACAACAATCTCTTTATTTTGGTTGCCCTCCTGCTGATATTTCTTTACCAGCATAAGAATATAGTCAATATTAATTTCCACCTGCTTTACAAGCTCAATTTCAAACACCACATCATCATTGATATTTTCTTTCCTTTCATTTCCCTTTGATTTATATTTCTGATAAAGGTCAATATACTCACTCTGGTAGTCCTGAAAATCCCGATCAGACAGAATTTCCATTCCCTCAAAATTATCAAAGGTGGAAAGAATATTCTTCATTCTAAGAATTGCCCCATAAAGCATAATGAACTCTTTCTCCGCCTTTTCCCCTCCAAATGGTACTCCTAGCGGAAACAGAGTTTTCAGCTTGTCTATTAATTCCACATAACCGTCAAAATGCTTCCCGTTCTCATCATATCCATTATAGTAGCTTTCAAAATTTTTTAATAAAACAACACTTCCTGCCTCTTTGTCACCAAAAAGTGCAATCGCATTATTTGTTTCTTCCTCCAGATTACGGAAACATACGATATTACCAAAAGTCTTAACAGAATTAAGAATACGGTTTGTCCTAGAAAATGCCTGCAATAATCCATGATATTTCAGGTTCTTGTCCACCCACAAGGTATTCAAAGTCGTCGCGTCAAATCCGGTTAGAAACATATTGACTACAATCAATATATCAATTTCCCTGTTTTTCATTCTAAGGGAAACATCTTTATAATAATTCTGGAATTTATCGCTTGATGTATCATAATTGGTTTTGAAAATCTTGTTATAATCATCAATCGCCATTTCAAGAAAATCTCTGGAACTTTTATCAAGTCCGTCTGTATTTTCTGAATTTTCATCTTCTACAAAATCATCGTTTTCTGATTCATTAACCCCATAGCTATATATCGTTGCCACTCTCAGTTTATGCGGTTGTCCTGCTGGTGCAGCTTGTGGCAGCTTATCCATCTGCCTCTTAAATTCTGTGTAATATAATTTTGCTGCATCTATGGAACTCACTGCAAATATGGAATTAAAGCCCTTCATGCGGACAGACTCTTTTATTTCTTCTACCTTGTCCCTATTCTTTACCTGACTGCTTGCTATCTCCTGCACATTCATCAACTTAGAAAAATCGAAGCTTTCCCTATTTCTCTTTGTCTTTTGGTCAAAATGTTCCAAAATATATGTTACAATCTTGGCAATTCGCTTTGACTCTAAAAGCGCCTTCTCTGTGTCAATAGCTGACACTTGCCTATCCTGTTCTTTTTCCTTATGATGCGAAGCTTCATTTTGCTTAATTGTCTTAATATAATCAATACGAAACGGCAATACATTTTCATCATTGATTGCATCTACAATTGTATATGTATGAAGTTTATCGCCAAATGCCTGTGGTGTCGTGCGTAAATCAGCATTCTTTCCGCTTCCAGCATTATCAGCAAAGATTGGTGTTCCTGTAAAACCAAAAATATGATAGTTCTTAAAATTCTTAGTAATGGCAGTATGCATATCTCCAAACTGAGAACGATGACACTCATCAAATACTAGGACAATATGCCTGCCAAATACCTCGTGTCCTTTATTTTTTCTGATAAAGTGATCCAGCTTTTGAATTGTGGTAATGATAATTTTAGCATTATCATCCTCCAACTGCTTCTTCAAAATAGCTGTTGATGTATTACTGTTGGCAGCGCCTTTTTGAAAACGGTCATATTCTTTCATAGTCTGATAGTCAAGGTCTTTACGATCAACAACAAAAAGCACTTTGTCAACAAAATCAAGCTTGCTTGCCAACTGTGCCGTCTTAAATGATGTTAATGTTTTACCGCTTCCGGTTGTATGCCAAATATAGCCTCCTGCTTCCAGCGTTCCCAATTTCTTATAATTCGTCGCAATTTCAATACGATTCAATATTTTCTCTGTAGCAGCAATCTGATATGGACGCATAACAAGCAGTAATTCTTCCGAAGTAAATACACAATATTTTGCCAATACATTTAAAATCGTATGTTTTGATAAGAAAGTTTTCGTAAAGTCTACAAGATCAGAAATAACCTTATTATTTGCATCTGCCCAAAAAGAAGTAAACTCAAAACTGTTGCTAGTCTTTTTCCCTTTATTTGTATTTTTTTCCTGCTCTTTAATATGGGCAGAACGAGTAGTATTGGAATAATACTTCGTGTGCGTTCCGTTTGAAATAACAAATATCTGCACATATTCATATAGTCCACTTCCTGCCCAAAAACTGTCACGCTGGTAACGGTTAATCTGGTTGAACGCTTCACGAATCGCAACACCCCTACGCTTCAGTTCTACATGAATGAGTGGAAAACCATTTACAAGAATTGTCACATCATATCGATTATTAAACTTTGCCTGCCTATCCGCAGGGTAGGCATCATCAGTTTGTGACACTTCATATTGGTTAATTACCTGCAAACGGTTGTTGTGGATATTCTTCTTGTCTAAAAGAGTGATGTTCTTCGTACTTCCATCATCACGCTCCATATTCTTTACTGCATCTTCCTGAATAGTGTGTGTTTTTTCTACAATTCCTTCATTGGCATTGGCTATGTATTTATGAAAAAAACGCTCCCACTCTGTATCTGTAAAGTTGTAGGAATTAAGCTGTTCTATCTTCTTGCGAAGATTCGCAATCAACTCTGCCTCAGTATGAATTTGCAAATACTCATACCCCTGTTCCGTAAGCATACGGATAAACTCTTTTTCCAAATCTGCTTCGCTCTGATAGCTGTCAGAACGCTTGCTTTCTGGTATATATTCAGATACTACTGTACTTTCATTCATGGAAGCAACCATGTTGTAATTTGGCATAATATAGTACCTCTTCTTTCGCGTTTAATAAACAGAATATGCTTTTGCATCACGATAATTTCCACATAAGAATTCGCTTACACGTTCCCTAAGAATAAAATGTTTATCCACCCATTCTAAAATTGCAAAAAAATCATTAATTTTAAAACAGACAAAAGTATCTTTATTCAGATCAAGTTCATCTCTATAAGTAAGCACATTCCTAAAAATGTCAGTTGTTTGGTTATCCAAACCACGCATCATAAATTCTGAAACACCTTTATACTCATATGGATAATACATAAACAAATTTTTAGGCTTTTTTAAATTCTTAATCAAACTGAATATTGTACTATTTTTATAACTTTCTTTTCTCAAATCTTCTATTTTACTGTCTTTAATATCTCTAAGAATATAGTCCTGCGGAATATCAGAAACCTTTTCTTTTGTTTTTGTGAATATAAAGCCTTGTGACATTTTACTATAATCCACTTCTGGCATATTTTTATTGAGTTCTCTCATTACCTCTTTACTAACTAATAACTTAAAATCTAGCTGATATGTAGAAGAAAAAACATCATCCTCCCCATGTGACTGCTCATCCATCAATCTGTAATGTTCCATAAATGAACGTTTTTGAGCAAAATACAGTGATCCATTTATCACGTCTATCAAAAAATGTTCATATGTTATTCCGGGAAATGCATTTTTTCCATTGAGCATTAAAAACTTAGGATTATCTACACCAAAAATCATTATTTGCACCTACTTTACTTTGAAATCCAATAACTTGTTACGATAATATTCATATTGTTTCTGTCTTGTCTCAATCTCTGCTGGAAGTCCTTCTGCAATATCGTTACAAAGAATGTCAAATCGGTCAAGGATACCAACAATTCGTTCCTGTTCTGCAATCTATGGAATTGGCAACATAATTTTTGTAAGTGCTTCTCCGCTGATATGCGGAACTCCTGCACCACGTTTCATTGCATTCAAAGTACCTTCCATATTTTTAAGGATATAGTACAGGTACTTTGTAATTATCAATCCTGATTTTCCCTCAAATCCAAAACCGTCTGTTACAAATATTGATTCATTCCAGTAAGACACAAAGCCAGCAGACGCACCACTTCTTGCCACAACAACAATCTCACCCCCATGGTTAGATTTATCAATATAATAAGCCGGCTCCTGACCACCAAGAATTACAGGTACATCACC
>Ga0137308_101001_pt1 | contig 33733 bp, 23 predicted proteins | sample Inofrocosms_June_FD_97181 | JGI IMG/M metagenome (GOLD analysis project Ga0137308, IMG submission 97181) | Mouse cecal microbial communities from Vienna, Austria - N-Acetylneuraminic and N-Acetylglucosamine D2O microcosms_June | ecosystem: Host-associated > Mammals > Digestive system > Large...
TTTCCTGCCAGAGAAATGGCCTGTTCTTCCAGATTCCGCGGTTCTTCGATTCCTGCCGCCCTCTTTTGCTCCTCAATCTTGGCTTTTGCTTCCTCAGGCGTCACTACGCCCCACATTTTGTTAAAAGTATACATGTTAAAGGGAAGGGAATATATCTCCCCCTTATAGTTGGCGATGGGTGAATTTGTAAATCGGTTGAACGCGGCAAACCGATTTACGTATTCCCATACTTTGGTATTATTCGTGTGAAAAATATGGGCGCCATATTTGTGGACATTTATCCCCTCTATCTTCTCCGAATAAACATTTCCTGCTATATGCGGTCTCTTATCAATGACCAGAACCTTTTTCCCGGCCTCCTTTGCCTCACGGGCAAACACCGCGCCGTATAATCCCGCACCCACAACCAAATAATCATATCTCATTTTATACTCTCCCATTTTATATACCGTCTTACTCAATTGCCCATGCGTTCCGTCAGGATGGAGCCGATATCCCCGTGGTTCGTATCAATGCCGCTACAATTTATATTTCTTTTTAAAACGGCATTCTACGGTTCTCCACATAATCGCATTTTTATATCGGCTGATTTTTGCATTTTGCAGCTTCTTATGGTACTTTCCCGGATGGATTTTCGTAAGCCATCCTACTCCTTTCAGATAGTCTCCCATCCCTTTTATGACATAATATTCATAATCCCATTTCCCCCTCGAATGGTAAAAGGATATCCTGCTTTTCCAGTCTGAGAGCACATTGGACGCATTATCATTCAGACGGAATTTCTCGTTTACAAACAATGTGTTCCTCGTATCATAATAACATATAATAGGAGTCTGTCTATATTCAAAAGTTTCGTGCCAGACCTGAACCCCTTTAATAATGACGGGAGAACGGCCGCATCTCAGCCCGTATTCCACATCATCACAATGGATAAAAAAGGGCATAATATCATTTTCCTTAACAAAATCATAGGGAAAACAGCAGAACCACCAGCCGCCGTATTCGGCGCCCGAAGCATAGTTTACCTCCTCTTCCCCTTCCACCTCTTCCGCTGTTTTGTTCTGGCCGATATGTACGATTTTACCGGAATTCCACACTTCCCCCGCAGTGGATTGGATCCTGCGGTTGTCCAGCCGGAACATTCTTCCGGCCACCGGCCTGCGGGCGTTTTCCCCGTCCACACGGCTCAGAAAATCAAAAAGCTTGTAAAAACAGGAAATCTCGAATTCCACGTCATCATCCATAAATACGACATGCGTAAACGGCAATGCCGATGAGCGGATCAGCTCAATTCCGTACTGGTAGCCGCCGGATCCGCCCGTATTGCCTTGAGGATTATGCTTCAGCTTAATGTGCTCCGATTCCGTTTCCGGAAGCTCGCACGCGTTATCAATCACATAGATATACAATGCACCTAAATAATCCGTCCGCTCTTCTCCGTCAAAAAAAAGCGACCTTTGAAAGCATTCCAATATCCGCCTTATATACTTTTCACGCTTGTAAGTACATATATTCACTGCAATGCATACTTTATTCATCCGATTCTTCCCGTATTATCTCTAACTGTTTTCAATTACCTGCAATGCCTGCTTTGATATCTCTTTCCGTTTCCTAAAATCCTATCCTGTTCTTTTCAGGCTTCCCTTCCGTCATCCCGTCATAATCTTCCTGTATTCCTCCGCTATGCCGCTGCCCAAAATCATATTTGCCGCCTTATAAGTCCGCCGGAAATCACAGAGAGAATTTAAATCTTCTCTGGTCCGCTTCAAATATTCCTCCCTGTACTCCTCCTTTATCTTGGAGAGGGCGTAACGGTGTGTCTGAATTTTGCACATCTGCAGATGATCCGTGAGCTTCTGGTTTCTCATCCCTCCCACAGAGCGGTTCAAATGCCGGAAAATATCAAAATGGACATACAGACGCTCATCATCGGCGGCAACATCCTGCCCTTCTCTTTCCAGCCGGTAGTAATACAAATATTCGGGAATCATAACCACTGATTTTGCCTGCGCAAATGTCTCGACCTTGAACGGGAGATCGTCAAATCGTCGAATGTCCGTATGGAAATTGATGTCATTTTCCTCCAGAAATTTTCTTCGATAGATTCCCCTCCAGATAGCCACTCTGCAATATGTAATCAGTTCCTTAATCTTGTCGCTGTCATAGCAGCCGTCCAGATAGGGATACCACAGAGAATCCTCCGCCGGCTTTACCGTTCCGGAATTCTCATAATATTCGTTATATCCGCACAGACTGATGTCAAAGCTGCCGCACATGGCGGCTTTCAGCAGCTTCCGGTACATATTTCCGTCAATAAAATCATCCGGATCCACAAAGCCGATATAGCGTCCGGACGCATACTCCAAGCCTGCCTGTCTGGCCGATGCGCATCCTCCGTTCTCCTTTTCGATCAACCGGATACGGGAATCCTGCTTCATCCATCTCTTGACAATGGCCGCGGACTGATCCTTGGAGCCGTCGCTGACAAAAATAAATTCCACATAATCCGCTTTCCATTCCGTAACGGTTTTTAAACACTTTTCTATATAAGGGGCAACATTGTAGACGGGAAGAATGACACTGAGCTCCTTCTCCTCTCCCCCCTTCTTTTCCCAATCAAGGAAAAGGGGGGCTTTGCCCTGCCGCCACGTCTTAAGCCCCACATTCCGGCAGAAAGTCCTGCATTCCTCCCAGAGCCGGAACGCGCTCACCGCCCCTTCTTCCACGGAACCGGACAAGTATGCCGGATGGTATTTCAGCAAGGGCAGAATATCCTCCCCGCCGCATCTTATGGGGCATAGCGCCCATGTTCCTTCCATGCCTTCAAATTGATAATAGGGCACGCATGTCAGGCTGCGGGGTGCATGAAACAGCCCCCTTGCGGCATCGTTCCTCAGTCTTTCCTCCAGAATCCCGATATCTCCGGAAGGCCATGGGCATATAATGCAGCACTGCTCTAAATCCGTATATTGAAATATTTCTTCTATTCTTTCCGGGCCGCAGTCACCCACCAAAAAGGCGGCTTTCCGTATCCCATGATGACACGCCAAAAACAACTCTAATTCTTCCATATTCCAGTTCCGTCCCTCCACTCCAACGCCCCCCGATACGGAAGCATTTTTCTTTTGCATTTTTCTTTTGCATTTTTCTTTTGCATTTTTCTTTTGCCTATTTCCGGCAACGCAAAATGCTTCCGGGCAGCATCCGGTATAAAATTTTGCGGAACAGGAGCTTTATGGTGTACTTCAGCCCGCTGTCCTTGATGCACTGGATTCCGCCGCCGATGAGATTTTTCTTTTTCCCGCCGTTTTCGGACCAATACCGGTATAAGTTCTGCCGGCCTTCGTAATCGGCCAGTCCACGCCACCCGTCTCCCCTGAGACATTCCGTTAATCCCAGCCGCTTATTCTTTTCCTCCGGCTGCAAGGACGTATCCGCCAAAAAAGCGTCCGTCATACTGCCGGGAATATCCGCATATACCCTGTGCAGCCCTTCCAGCAGCGGTTGTATGTAATCCATGTTGGTCATTTCCAACATCCACAACGTATAATTACAGATCAGATTCATAACGGCGGAACACTCTTTCTCCGTATACCCGCCTCCGGCCACCTGCCCCAATACATCCTCAAACACGGACAGTATGTCCAGTCTCCCCGCCCCCGTCTCCGCGGTAATCTGTCCGGAATTATTCTTACGGTATAGAAAGCCCGTGGCGGGCAGCGCCACACAGCTTTTGGCCAAATGCACCAGCTGGACATGGGGTCTGATATCCTCCCACTTAACGCCTTCGGGAAAAGCAAACCGGTTCTCCCGGAGAAAATCCGTCCGATAAACTTTCCGGTTTGCATTTACTTCCAGCAAATACAGCTCCGGACACGTTCGGGCATCCAGAGACAGAGGACTGCCGCCCCGCTCCGCCGCAAATATCTCATCATACAAGGGTTTATCCATCCAATACTCTACGAGACGGGATGCTTCGTTATAGCAGAAGGGCAATGTAAAAACCATGTCGGGCGCAAAGTCCAGCCGGTCAATAAATACCTCCAGCTTCTCCACAAAACGGATATCCTGCCAGTCGTCACTGTCGAGGAAACAGACATAGGGCGTTTTCACCATGGAGAGACCTGTATTCCTTGCCGCACCCAACCCCTTGTTTTCCTGACGTACATAGGTAAAAATATTCCGAAAACCGGAAACATATTTTTTACAAATTTCCTCTGTCCGATCCGTGGATCCGTCGTTTACAAGGACTACTTTAAAATTCCGGGAAGTCTGTCCGGTCAGACTGTCCAAGCACCGTTCCACATACCGCTCCACATTGTATGCCGGAACAATAATCGTTATAAAAGGGGTATCTTCTTTATACATTTCCATCCCATCTACGTGCTGCGGAGCACATTCATACAAGGGAATCTATTCCGTGGAATTTATTCCGCTGCCAAGGGTCAATAGTTGAATACGCATTTTTATCCAACTTCCCGTCATACTGCCGATAACGGCACAATCAAATCCAACGGGGCAAAACTTTAAAAGAACGTTAGGGTGTGTTTGAAAAAGCATCTCCACGCGGGGAAATCAGATCATTATAGCTTAAAACGGTTCCGGTGTATCCGAGAGCGGCAAGCCGCCTCTTTATCGCTTCATAGTTGATATCACAGATAATCATATTTCTGCTGTCCAACAGCTTGGAATCGCTCCTCTTTATAAAAGGGATGCCCTCCCAGACCGACTTTACCGAATAATTTTCCACCACATATTCAATGTGGATCCCCCAGCTTCTAAACCATGGAAGGAATACATAGGTAATCTGTGTCCTGCCGTAAAATGCACAGGAACGGATCCCCAATTCCTCCAAGTATGCCCGTATTTTCTCCTTGCCGTCCTCGATGAGCAGCTTCTTAAAATACCGTTCATATTTTAAAATTTTTTCTCCGCTGCGCTTTTCCAGCTCTGTCTGCTCCATAGAAGCCTGTAAAATATCCCCGTATTTTTTGCGGAGAGCAGTCTCGTAATCATGCTTCAGCCGAGTAAGCTCTTCCTGTTCTTCCTCCAAAGAGCCGGCACGTTTCGTAATAATATCCACCGCCTCCTGCGCGTAGTCATAATATTCCGGAACATAATGCAGCAAAGCCCTTCCCCATTTATGATGGGTATCGCCCACAACATTGTGGGGAAATTCCACGATATGGCATCCTTCCAGATACGTTTTTACATAGTCAAAGCACAGCTTCATCCGGGCATTATACTGCTCCGCGATTTTGCTTTTCCCTCCGAATACTTGAAACAGCCTGCCGTCACTGTGAAATTTTACGGCTTTAATTTCAAACAAAATAATATGTTTTTTGTCATACTGCGCCAATAACCGGTCACAGAAATCCCTCAAACAGGCATACAGCGTCTCCCTCTCCATCTCCAAAATATCAATCAACTCATACAGTTCAGGCAGCAGACCGTTTTCTATAAATCTTGCCAATAAGTCTTTGTGGCTTTCCGTAAACCACCCTCCCGTACCGGGAAAATAAAGCACATTTTTTCTGGCTTCGGCGCAATCTATTATCAGATAATCCGAAGATGCCCCCCCCAAATAGTCAAATACCTGCTTTCTCAGCTCCAAAAGCTGGCATCTTTTCACAAACCCGGATTTCCCCTCAAAAACAGTATCCTCTATCTCGGCATCCTTCCGCAAAAGAGGGGAGGCAGTGACCAATGATATGGGGCTGGGAATCTGGACATACCGGTTCACCACATATCCTCCGTCATCCGGATGCATACCGAAAGTGTCCCTCAGCACACAACACCCCAATATATTCAGCGATATCTTTCGTTCTTCCATTCTATATCTCCTCTTAATATCAGTCCTATTCTGTTTTCTTTCCCGTATCTGCCGGTGCATCGTTTTATAGTGTTCCGGCCGAAAAAATATGCGGAATATCTGCTTTAAACCATTCCTTGTTAAGACTTTCGGATGATGCCGCCGGACAGATATAGACGGATGCGTCAAACACAGTGTCTGAAGAGAGTTTCCCGATAATGACCGATAGTGAAAGGAAAACCGATTTAAGAGGTATGACCGCTTCGTCAAATGAATTCATTATAATTAAATATGGTTCCGGTAAACCCCCATTTTACAAGTTTATCTTTTATGGCCTCATATCGGATATCACAGATGATCATATTGGTACAGTTGAGCAGATTTTCATCAGTACGCTTTATCAGCGGAATATCCATCCAAACAGACACCTTGGAATAATTTTCCACCACATATTCCACCCCAATCCCCCAGCTCCTGAACCATGCCAAAAACACTTCCGTTATCCGGGTCTTCCCGTAAAAAGCGCAGGTGCGGACTCCCCTCTCTTCCAAAACTTCCTTGATTTTTTCCCTGCCGTCTTCCAGCAATATCTTCTTGAAAAATTGTTCATACTTTAACATTTTATCTGCGGCCATATTTTTCTTCTTCTGCAGATCCAAAGTACTCCTCAAAACCACGTCATGTTTCTCTTGAAATAGTTTTTCATAGGTATGTTTTAAGACTTCCAGACTCTTCTCCTCATCCGGCCTGCCGCCGGCGTTCTGCGTAATAATGTCAACCGCTTTTAAAGAGTAGTCATAATACTCCGGAACATAATGCATGTAATGCTTTAACCATTTATGGTTTGTATCTGCTATTACCCCTTTTGGAAATTCTACAATATGACATCCGTGCAAGTACGATTTGACGTAATCATAGCACAATTTGAGCTGAATATTGTTCTTCTCTATCCCTTCATGCCCCATTCGGAATGCCTGAATGCATTTTCCGTCCGTATGAAATTCCACAAACTTTGTTTCCAGCAGAATGATATGTTCCCTGTCAAACCGGTGCAGCAGCTCATCACAAAACTTTCTTAAATAGGAATACAGCTCTGTCCTGTCCATCTCCAGCGGACGAATCACCTCATACTTTTCAGGAACCAGCCCTCTCTCGATATACTTTTCCAAAAGGTCTTTGTGCCCTTCCGTAAACCATCCGTCCGTCTCCGGAAAATACAGTATATTTTTCCGAAACTCACCGCAGTCAAGCAGAAAGTAATCAGAGGTTACCCCCCCACATGTATTGGAACACTTGTTTCCTCAGCTCCAATATCTGGCACTTTTTGATAAAAGCCCTCTTCCCTTCGAAAATTTCATCATCTATTTCCGCATTTACATCATAGAGGGGGGATTTAGTAACCAACGATACGGGATTAGGTATCTGAACATACGGATTTATGATATATCCCCCTTCCTCCTCATGCACCCCGAAGGTATCCCTCACCACACAGCATCCCAATAGGCTCACAGATTTCTTTGTATTCATTCCTTTGTTACCCCTTTTCCTTCATCCGTCACCATCATTTTATTAAAAATCCTTTTTTTATTGACCTTTATCCACCTGCGGTTTCCGACTTCCATACCGTATCTACGCCGATGAAGAGCTTATGACAGGGGCATTTCCGGTTCCGGCGCTACCCCCCCCCGAAATCATTCGGGTTTGGAAGTTCTGCCTCTCTCTATTTCTGCAATAAGCAATGTATTTATCTATCTTTTGATATATCCAATCCTCCAATTTCATGGGGCAGTACGACATAGACAGGCATTTTCCCAGATCCATGGTAGTCTCCGGGAAGCCGGAAAAAGGAAGCTTCCTGCCATTCTCTTCGATGACGGCCTTACTCCCCGTCTTATTCTCCACATATCGAATCACGTCACTCATCGCAATCTCTCCCTGAGATGCAAAATTCACCACGCCTTTAAACGTGCTCTCCGACAGGAAATAGAGGAAACGGGCTTCATCCTTATTTTCCACGAAATTATAGAGGCATTCGAGCCTGCTGCTGCAGACAGGTTCTCCCTTCATTACGGCAGACACATATTGTAAAATCCGGCTGGAAGCTTTATCCCCAAAGTCGTCATCGGTTGACATGACAAAGGGTATCCGCACAATGGCATAATTTATATAGGGATATTTTTTTGCAATTAAAATCTCAGAGTTATACTTTCCCCGGGCATACCATGACTTGTCACCTGTTTTAATGTCCGTCTCGCATCGATCCTGAAACACGGGCATCTCTTCCTCAGTAAGTTTTCTTCCATTATGATAATGAGCATATACCGTAAATGATGAAACAAATATATACCGGTTAATCTTGATACAAGATAAAACAGCATCCACAGTTCCGGGCAGATAGCCGGAACAGTCAAACACCACATCGAAAAACTGCCCGCCCAAGATAGCTTTCGTTGCCGCCGTATCATTTCGGTCCAATATGATTTTCTTTACGGAGGCAAGGTCGTCCTTAATTTTATGTCTGCCCCGCACCGAAATCGTAACATCATCCCCGTTGGCAATGCATAATCTGGTAAGTTCGGAAGACATGCGTCCCGTCCCGCCTAAGATTAAGACACGCCTCCTTGCCGTACCCACCGGCAAAACAGCCCCTTCTGTCAAGGTTCTTCCACCCGGCAGAGCATCCGCTTCTGCCAAGGCTCTTCTCCCCGGCAGAGTATCCGCTTCTTCCAAAGCTCTTCTCTCCGGCAGAGCATCCGCTTCTTCCAAGGCTCTTCTCCCTGACAGAGTATCCTGTAAGTCTCCGCCTTCCGTCAGCGCATAATATTCCTCCCTCCCGCATGTTCCTATGTCTTCGGTCATCATGTCCCGGCTCCATGCGGTATTGGTGCGGAGCAGTTTCGCCGGATTCCCGCCGATGGTACAATTGTTGGGGAATTGTCCCTTCACCACGCTTTTCGCCCCGATAATGCTGCCGGTTCCCACCACCGTCCCATGCATAATAAAGGCGCCTTTAGATACCCATACGTGTTCTCCGATGACAATTTCATTTTTATGCGGGGGCTGCTTTTCATATATGGAATTTACATTCTCGCCTGTGGCAGTGTCAAAAACGGAATGACCGTCCCCCGCCCAGAGATCCACGTCATGAGAAAACATACAGTCCCTTCCGATTACAATCTTTTTCCCGGAATTGGCATGAAGCTCCAGATCCGATTCAAAGGTACAGTTTTCATGGATCAAAACGGAGGAAGTATGTTCACTGTTGTAAAGTCTGAACAACGCATCCGTAAACCGACAGCCCTTTTGGATTAAAATTTCCGTTCTGCCGTTATATCCCCTTGTGACAAAACGGTTTTCCGCAGTAAATTTGTTTCCTTCCCTAATTTCGATTACCGCATTTGCGGACAAATCAAAGGTGAGATTCTCTGTGCCCGTGACTTTGTCCCCTATGATAATATGATTGTTTCCGCCTCTGAAAACTACCTTTCCAAGCCTTCCCCCATACCCTTCAATGGTATTTCCCCATGCATCGGTATAGGCGCCGGAGGCGCAATCATACTTCTCTAAGACAATGGGTCTGGGATATCTGCAGATAAAGTCTTCAATCTCACTGTAGCCGTAAGCAGCCAGAAGCTTATAACTATCTCCATAATCCTTGGGGTCTAAAGCCGCTATATAAAATTCTCCGCTTCGTCTCTGAATCTCGGATATATGGCGCACCGTTTTCCCGTTCACAAAGGAAAGATTCTTGGCAGCGGAAAAGGCAATGTCCATCCCGAAGCAGTCCTTTAATACCTTCTCGAACTCTCCTGACCGCATCCACAATACGATTTTCCTGCCCCTTGCCTTCTCGGCTGCCGTCCGGGCCAGATAATAATACTCGTGGAGATGCTCCGGCAGTAATTTCAGCAGCTTCTTTTTCCGATACTTGTACAATTGATTCCGGTAACATCCCATGGTCAGAGAAGTAAAATCAAGCTCGTCAAAATGCCGGAAGAATTGGCTTCGGTTCTTGTGAAGGCGGTAGGGCGCCTGAATAATCCGGTTTCCCTTAACTGCCGCCTCCAAGGGCTCCTCTTTAACCTGTTTCATGGCAGGTTTTAAGGCTTCAAAAAAGGCTTCCGCCTTTTGGTTATTCACCAAGACTACAGAAGTTCCCCGTTTGTCGTAGAGTTCCTCGTCATATTTGGCAATTCCCCAGAAATCTCCTATGGTCAAATCCCCCTGACGGGGCAGCCTGTTAGACACGCAGTTGCCGCAGGCCGTATTCTTGGCAATGGATTTCAGATAGGCGATGAAGTAGGGATCCGTCTCCAAGGGCTTGGAGTACTTTGTCCCGTCGGTAAAATAAGCGTTTACCCCCGCGTGCCACCCCCACGGCTCCTTTTCCTTAAACTCCAGCCGGCTCAATTCCTTTCCGCCCAAAACGTCCCTGTGATATTTCTCAAATACCTTGGAAGACGTAATTCCATGGCACAACAGGTCGATGGTGTATAAGGTCTCATAGTCCTTCCCCAGATAGGAGTACAAACCGGCTACCTGACAGGGCATCCCCGTGAACAGAACGGTTCTTCCCTCCTGCAGATATTTTTTGATATCCGGAAAAATCCCGCCGGCATAGCTCTGCATATACTTTGAACCGCGCAAGCGCCCTAACTCTTTCTTGTCCTCTATGATGATATGCTCAACGCTGTAATCTTCCCTGTATGCCGCTCCGCAGACTACCCCCCCCCACTCTAAAATCCGCTCTGCCGCCACGGAGAACATGCCTCCCGACGAACTGACTGCCCTTGTCTCGTCATCGGCCATCATGGCAAAGCACTTGGGATCGGCATTGTTCTTGTACTCCGGATGGCAGGAAGTGCACTTTTTCAGGCAGATGCCGCAGTTAATGCACTGATTCCGGTTGATGACGGGCACTAAGAAGCCTTCCTCATCGTTCCACAGCTTGATTGCACCTCTGGGACATATGGCTTCGCAGGCTCCGCATCCGGAACAATTTCCCTCTCCCACCGTTTTCAGAACCGTATTTTCGGCATCCGTACAGCTCGCCGGTTTCTTCATAGCCCGCTTGTTTATGGGGTTTACCTTCCCGATTTGGTTCTTCTCTATCAATTCCTTCTCGCTCTTTTTGGGGAGATTGACGGCGTCATACAGCCATTGATAACATCTCCTCCTCTGGGCCTCCATTATATCCGCTATAAGCCCATAGTCAATGGGATCCAGCAGACGGGGATTGGTGATTACGTCCTTGGGGTCGGATGTCATATGATTCTCAAACCGGAAGAGCCGGGAAAGAGAGTTAAATCTGGATATCCCCCTCCCCTTATTGGTTATGGCGATAAAATTCCTTTTGAAAATCAACGCAAAAGAAGCCCCATGGCAGGAATCCGTCAGCACAAACCGGGCGTTTTTCAAATAATACAGCCAGTCCTCCACCTGAAGATTCTCAATGCAATCGGGGAGATTGGTGAGCTTTTTATTCTTTTCGAAAAGCCACGGAAGCCCGTCCAAGAGGTTCACCGCCTTTATCCCGCCGAACTGTTTCCGGAGATGCAGGATGGCTTCCGTCTTTTCCGGCGAAGGATCCAAAATATAGGAGACAATGAAGGGTTCCTCTTCCCTGTGGGATGATTTTTCGGCCAATTCGTCATAGATTTGGGGATCCGCAAGAAATACCGGATCGAGTACCTGCTCCGCCTTGATTCCGTAACAGTCCCTGCAGATCTTTACGCCGTCCTCCTCCCTTGTCCCGATTCCGTCAAAGTACCGCATATAATCCGCAATCACTTCCCGCTCGTCCGGCGGCGCAAAATCTATCTCATGCCCGAAGGATATGGCATAGGCTATTTTCTTTTTATCCGCTCCCGCGAAATCAAGGTAAAAAGCTTTCCCGAAGTTCTTGCTGATTCCGTAATTCCACACTTGATCCGACCCGATCAGAAAGGTATCGCAGACTTGATTCAACCGGTACATTTCGTTTAACCGATACCGCCTGCTTATGTTATAATGTTCCCTTCCGAATCTGCGGGAATGGTTCTCCTTTATCTCCACATCATCTTCCATTAGAATGGGCTTGTCGATCATCAGCACTGTTTTACCCATGGACGTAAGAATACGATTTAACGCATAATAAGTGGCAATGCTTCCGTAATTACATCCGCTCCACACCCCGAAGACTCCCACATCATAATGTTCTGCCCGGTTCTTTACATTTTCATTTTCCATCCGATTTCTCCTTATCAGCCTTGGTGGAATTCCCTCCAGTCAAAAATCACCCCCAGAGGAAACTCTTTATCGTACAGCAGCCTGTTATATACGTCCGGGATTTCCCTTGGGCTGACAATTTCGTTAAGCATATCCCTTGCATTCAGGCGGCCGCTTTCCATAAACCGTAATACCGTAATATAATCCCGTCTGGCAGTCCAGCGTCTCGGCGCGGAGTTATAGGGAAGTCTGGTTCCGTCATGGGCGCCGATTAACTCCACACCCTTCAAATGAATGTACCGGTACAAATCTATGGGCTGGTCCGTCACCCGGTTACAACCGTTCAGCATGACCCTCCCGTATTTGGCGGTATAGGTTAAGCAGCTGTTCAGGGCGTCAATCTGTCCCGATGTTTCGATAATGACATTCCCTCCGCGTATACCGTTTTTCTCTTCACATATGTCTTGGATCTTTTGGGTCAAATCAGGAGTATCCGGCGCAAAGCAATAGTCCGCCCCGAAATCAAGCGCCTTCTGTCTCCGGATCTCCCGGTTTCCCACCGCAATCAGAGGAACCGCGTACAAACTTGCCAGCTGCACGGCAAATAACCCCAGCATCCCCAGCCCCACCACAACCACGGATTCCCCCATCTCTATTCCGGACCGCCGCAGCGCCAGAAGAGGGAATCCGGCAAGCCGTGTAAACACTGCTTCTTCGGAGGATACCGAGTCAGGTATTAAAAAGCAATTCTTTTTATGGACAATGTTATAGCTCCCATGCCCCCCCCATGCCACAAAAACTCTGCTGCCTGCTTCCAGCCCTTTTACATTGTCTCCGGTTTTCACAACCGTACCCACGCCGGAGTAGCCCGGACAGGTAGGAAACTTATGTGCCGTATTGTTTGCGCCTGACAAATACGCCTTTTCCGTCCCCGCGGAGATCAGCGTAAAATCCACTTTCACCTGCACTTCATCGGATTTCGGCTCCCTCACCGAAAACGGCTGTAATACTGCTTTCCCCTTTTCAGCAAACCATACTCTATATCCGTCCATATCCCCTCCCGCTATCTGCTTGTCCCGGTAAACGCTTCAAAAAACATAGGTGTATCTTCCTCCGACAGGAAACGCTCCAGATTCCGGTCAAATTCTTCTTTATTAGCAGAACTAAGGTACGTAAATCCTAAAGATTTCACCCAGTCACTTGCTGCCGCTTTATGGATATGTGTAATGGAAGGCGACGCCAAATGTCTCAGCAAATCCGTCCCCGAATTATTACACATCATAATCCGGATGTTCCCCCGCATAGGCTTACTCCACACCGAATTCATATCATAGAAAAAGCTTAAATCGCTTAAGATCAGAAAGCATAAATGATTGCTGACCACAGCATGTCCCATAAAAGTGGAAGCGGAGCCGTCAATACCGTTTGTCCCCATATTGCAGAAGACCTCCACCGTGGGATTGGCGGGAAACCGGTTTGCAAACATAATGGTATTGCCTATGCCATAGTGGACACAGGAATTGTCGGGCAGATTTTTCACCGTCTGCTCTACCACATACAGCTGGGAATAGTGATCCGTTTCCGGTGTAACATACTGCTTCTCGGCTTCCTTCCAATGCTGCAGATAATCGTCATTGTTATCGCAGAGTATATCGCTCTCCGTAAAATAATCAAAAAAATACTTGGCGGAGCATTCAAAGACCCGGGACATTTTCCGGTAGGTATCCCGGATTTCCCCGTCCTCGGAAATACGCCAGTGGCCCATGGCGCGCTTCTGCGCCCTCAGCTTCGGAAGCGAAGGATCATTTAACATTCTCCTGCCGCCGACAGTGATAACCACATCCGGAGCCAGATCCCGGTCAAAAGTGTCTTGATCCATCCCCCGCAAGACAGACAGCGACAGCACGGAACGGTCACAACGGAAATTGGATAAATGATCCGTAATGATGACACAGTGGAACTTCCTTGCAAAGGCTTCCACGGATTCCTGCTCTTCCTGTGCAAGAGGATGCGCCTGCCCGTAGAGAATCATGATCCTTTTCATACCGGAAAGGCGTTTGACTTTAGAATCCCATATCTCTTTGGAATCGGACAGGGTGATGCGCTCGATCTTCCGGAAATGCCGGTCAAGCTTTAGAACCTCCGGATTCGGCTTTTCCCGCTCAATGCTGGCTATGGGCACGTTAATGTGAACCGTTCCCTTGCCGTGATGACTCATTTCCAGCAATGCGTCACAAATCAGCCGTCGGGCTTCCCAGTCTCCCAGATGTCCTGAATTGACAGGTAAGGTAACGCTCCTCTTACAAACCCTTTCGAACATATTTACCTGCGGAATGGTCTGATCCTCATTCTGTCCCAGCAGACAGGGATATCGGTCCGCCGTGATTACCACCAGCGGCACCTGCTGGTAAAAAGCTTCCGTGACCGGAGACAAGTAGTTGGACGCGGCGGTGCCCGATGTACAGCATATAGCCACGGGCTTCCGCAGTTTTAACGCTATCCCCAATGCGTAAAAGCCCGCACTTCTTTCATCAATTACGCTGTAGGTTCTGAAACAGCGGTTGGCTTCAAATAATCTTACTAAATTCAGGTTTCTGCTCCCTGCAGACAAAACCACATGTTTGATTCCGTAATCGCGGAGTAATGTTACCAGCATTTTGCACCTTGCAAAGTCCTGACTGACTTCTTGTTGTAATTCCATATACTTTACCCCCTGTTTTCCGTTTCCGGCAGCCCTAGATATTCCTGCCAAAATTCCAATCCGGTGAGTTTCTGTTTTGCATCCTCGTATCGTTTCTTTACGCTGTCCTTATTTCTCCTGTACTGCCGCATCAGCGACCCGTGCCTCCTGATCAGTCTCAGGAATTCCTTTCTCGACCGATATCGGAGGATTCCCGTCTCATCATAGGGATTGACGGCCAGAACAGCCTCCCTCATATATTGCTTCTCCGGCGCGTCAAACCAATCATATGCAATGACGGCAGGCTTATCCTTTAACAGAAAAGTGGGAAGGAGATGGCCGTTATACGTTATCCGATACCACAACCTTTTGAAGCCCTTGAGCTTTCCGTCCCGCTTATAGATTTTGTGATATTTGATTTTAATCTCCGGGGCGATCTGCCTCACATCGGATAATTTTCTTACGCGCGAAGCCTGTTTCTTCATCAGCTCCTCGCCCACAGGGCTGGTCAGAAACTCCGGCCCTTTCAGATAATCCTCTATGGCGTCAAGAAGCATATCGCATCCGGTATAATTAAATCGGTTCAGCTCAACGAAAAAGCGGTCCGAAATTCTTGCGGCATAATCCACCTCCGGCGTCACGCCGCTGACCGCCTGAATAATCAGACTGTTTCTATGCACCTGATAGAATTCCATGGGCATGTTAAACTTCACCGCAAAGCCCATGTGCCAGATACAGATGCCGTTCATGGTCAGGAACTTGGCTTGATTGGCAATGGAAAACTCCACGTCATCTCCCCGGATGAAAAGGGGAAGCGCCAGCCTGTCCAAGCTCAGCTTTGTACGGGGGATGCAGCAGTACCACCAGCCTGCATAATTATTGGGCTGATCTTCGTAAATTTTCTCGTTCCGCACGACGGAATCGGCCAAATGCATCTCCATGACCGGCTTCCTCGCCCCGAATGTGCCCTCCTTGCTGACAAAGCCCACATCCTCATGCTGAATATGCATCCTCTCGTAATAGAGCATGGCGCCGCTGACGAAATGGTCTTTGTACTCCGGTTTCAGGCAGCGCAGCAGATGAAAGGTTCTGATAATACTCTCCGGAAGGATTTTCACGTCATCATCCATCAGCAGCGCATGGGTGGCATGGAAATTCTCATCCCGGAGAGTCTCTATCATCCCCCTTGTGTAGCCTCCGGAGCCGCCTGTGTTGGGATTGGGGTAAATACGGATGTGGTCGCTGTTCCATTCCTCCGCATTCAGGGTTCTGCCGTTATCAATCACTTTGACAAAAATATGGTCTGCCACCTCTTCGTCCGTATAAATGATTTCGTTTTCCAGAAGAGTCAGATTTCTGGTAATAAAATCTTCCTTCCGGAAAGTAACCGTCACAAGAGAAATATCTACCTCGTTCAGCAGCCCGGTTTCCACATCCGCTATGTAACTGCCCTCGTATACGTACAGATCGTCAAAGGCAAAGAGCTGAAAAGAAACCACTTGACTCTTCGCATTCATGGGAATCGGAATCATAACGGTCTCTCTGCCGTCCGCTTCAAAATAGTTTTCCGAGATAATTTCTTTATTGACAATATTATTTGCCATATAGTGCCCAAACAGCTGAATGCCCACCTTTCCTTTTATGGACAGCCGCAGGTATGCATTTCTGATTTGCGTATATTTCTTCCATTTTTCCAGCGAAAAAGCATTAAAATATGTAAAGAATTCCGAATGCTCGTTTTTTCTAAGGGAATATGCCGATTCCATAGTCTCATGGGAAAGCTTGTCTCCCCTGTAAAACAGCCACCAATGCTCTGTCAAATCCTCCTTCGGAAATAGAATATTCTGTAATTTCATCAATTTATCCATCACGCTAACTCCCATCTGCAGCTCTGCCGCGACTCAAATCAATGCGGAGAATGCCGCTTTTCAGGCATTCTCCTGTGTGAGACTTAGAATTTCTCCACGAAACAGCCTCTGCTGTGAGCGGCTAGAAGAGCTTCTCACACTAACTCCCATATGTCCGCTTTGGCGGGCACTCAAATCAGGATTGTGAAATGCTCTTTTTCACACTAACTCCCATGCCGCAGCTCTGCCGCGACTCAAATCCGGATGAGAAATGCCCTCCGGCATCACAAATGATCCTTTGCGGCCAGACAAGCTTCAAGCCAACGAGCGGAACTTAGACGCAATTCCCTCAGTCTGGCGGAAACGGCTCCGTATTTAATGGGTTTTCTGCACAAATACTTTTTCTCGTGGATGTCATCTTCCGCATAAATAATTCTTTCCTCCAGCCCCAGATTCGCCAGCAGCGGAAAGTGGAATACATTCTCTTTCCGGGAAATCATCAGGATAAAAGGCTTCTCATAAACGATTGCCAACTGTGTGACGGCGGGAGAATCCGTAATAATCAAAGAACTTTTCTCCACCGCATTGAGATATTCGTCCACCGATTTATGGAAAGCATTGGCGGAATCCATGGAATAGTCCTCCACGCGGTACTTTATCGTCTTCTCGGCCATTTCCACAGCCGCATGTTTCCGGCCGTCGTATTTTTCGAAAAACGCAAAGATAAATAAGCCTTCTATTTCTCCGATATCAAAATGCGGATATCGGTCAATCAGCAATATGGGACTGCACACCTCATCCGCGGAGATTCCGAATTCCGTGTCCAGTAAGCTTAAGGTGCCTATGTCTGCAGCTCCGATTTTATCGAATCGTTTCAGCAAAAATGCCGCCGTGTTCTTCGGCCCTAGGGGAAGCCCGCAGCCGTCTCCGAAGCTTGGCGCATAGGCAATCCTTCCGGCATCCTCCCGCCCGAAATGTAAGAAGCAGGTATCCAGCGTCTCGTCTCCTCGGCATTCCCATTTCCGTTCCCCGCCGGTCAGCATTATGTCAAAAGTGTCCAAATATTCCTCTGCGCTGCTGTGTACATGCATATCCGAGGAAATGCAGCATCTGGCCCGAATATACTCGGAAATCTTAGTGTCCAGCCTTCCGCCTTCCTCATAGATTACCGGATTACAGCCCATCCCCCGAATGGTCACATAAAAAGCATAGGTCGCCAGTATCTGGCTGATATTTCCGCCGTCATTGATTGTGCATAGCAGTACATTCTGTGTTTCGCTTCCCCTCATCTGTAGATTCTCCTATTATAATTGCCGGTTTCCGTATCTGCTCCGGTTCCGCCGCTCTGTAAACTCTCTTAACTCTCTTCACCATATCCTGAAACATGCGGAGCCGTTCCGGAACCGTTTCCGCCTCCGCCTTCGCTCCCTCACTTCTGAGCCTTTGCTCTTTTTAACCGAATTGCTTTCTGTATGCTTCACAGACCGTCTTGGTGTCTCCTGCCATCTGCAGCCTGCCCTTTTCGATCCAGACCGCCTTGGTGCAGTTGGAGAGAATCGTTCCCATACCGTGAGATACCATTAATACGGTACTTCCGCCGTGGATCATCTCTTTGATTCTGGCCAGACTCTTCTTCCTGAAAAATTCGTCTCCCACACTCAAAACCTCATCCAAAATCAATATTTCCGCCGCATCTCCCGCCGTGGCAATGGCAAAGCCAAGCCTGCTGACCATGCCGCTGGAAAAGTTTTTCACCTTCTCGTCCATAAACCCGTCCAGCTCGGCAAATTCCACAATTTCATTGTAATGCTCGTCAATAAATTCTCTTGAGTACCCAATTATGGCACCGTTCAAATACACGTTTTCTCTGGCCGACAGTTCCGTATCAAATCCCGCCCCCAATGTCAGCAGCTGAATCTTTGACTGATCCACAATCACTTTTCCGCCGGTGGGTTTCAATGCTCCCGAGACAATTTTAAGCAGTGTGGACTTTCCGGAGCCGTTTGTTCCGATAATGCCGACAATCTCTCCCTTATACACATCAAAGCTTACCTCGTCCAGAGCCAGCAGATCCCTTGTGGTAATCTGCTTTTTTATTTTCTGTATCAGAAAATCCTTTAATCCGGAGGTGCTGCTGGTGGCTACTTTATATTTCATTGTCACATGATCCACTCTTATAATAGGAAGCTCTTCCGGCTCTTCTGGGGCGGTATCGAACACGGCCTCTCCTTCATAGTCCATGCCTTCAACCGAATTCGGGACTTCCGCATACTCCGGGCTTTCAACCGAATTCGGGACTTCCGCATACTCCGGGCTTTCAACCGAATTCGGGACTTCCGTATACTCCGGGCTTTCGTCCGAATTCGGGACTTCCGCATACTCCGGGTCTTCAACCGAATTCGGGACTTCCGTATACTCCGGGCTTTCGTCCGAATTCGGGACTTCCGCATACTCCGGGCTTCCGTCCGAATTCGGTTCTTGGTCATATTCCGGAAATTCGCCCGCTTCCGGTTCCTGAACATATTCCAAGAATTCGCCCGCTTCCGGTTCCTGAACATATTCCAAGAATTCGCCCGCTTCCGGTTCCTGAACATATTCCAAGAATTCGCCCGCTTCCGGTTCCCGGTCATAGTCCAAGATCTCGTCCGCTTCCGCTCTCAGGTCATAATCTAAATATTCGTCCGCCCCCGGTTCCTGATCATAGTCTAAATATTCGTCCGCACTTAGCTCCCGGCCATAATCCGGATATTCATTGTAATCCGAATCCACATCTTGATACAGCCACCGGCCGTCTTCCGGTTTTCTGCTTTTTCTTCCATATTCAGCAGATTCCCTTCCGTGATCGTATCCCTGAGCCTTATTCCCATATCTTCTTTTTCTCTTTTTTGCTTTTCGTCTGTCCATACTCTTATCACATATTAAAATTGCTGCCATGAGAATCCCAAGAAGTCCAATAAGTATGACTCCCACCGTTACCGTAACTCCAACTATATCCACATTCTTTGCACCGCTGTATTTCGCATTTACATTCTTTGCATCACATCATTCTGTTTCCTCTTAAATACAATCCACCCCGCCGCACAACTGATCAATGCCGCCAAGGATAGTTTCAGCCAAGCCGTATAATGGGGCGCCCTGCCGTACACCATACATTCCCTCGCAATATAGATGGACATATAGACCGGATTAAATCCCACCACTGTCTGCAAAGCCTCCGGCAGTGACGATACCGGGTAAAATACTGCGGTGAGATAAAGTAAAATCCGTAAAAACACCCCGTACAGATATTTAATGTCCGCAAAAAACACATACATAATAGACAACAGATACCCCACTCCCATGGTAAATACCAATGTCAGAAACACATCCAAAGGAAACAGAAGCATCGTCCACGAGGGTTTGATCCGAAAGACAAACAGCATCAAAACATAAGGGACACAGGAAAAACCTAAATTCACCAGAGAGGTATACATTCTCGACAAGACAAAGGTCTGCCGGGGAAGCTTTGCTTTGATCAGCAGCGCCTTATTATCCACAAGCGCGGACATGGCATGATTTGTCCCTTCACTGAATAAGTTCCAAAAAAGGCTGCCCGTGAGATAATACAGCGGAAAATTTTCTATGGAACGTTTGAACATATACGAAAATACCATTGTCATTACTACCATCAACAGCAGCGGGTTCAGCACGCTCCATACGATTCCCAAGCGGCTTCGGGCATATTTCCGTTTTATTTCCCTTGCCGTCAATTCTTGAATCACAAAAAAATACTGCTTTTTACTATGTATAAAAGCCCGAAGCTTTTCTCCCGCCTTTTGCGGATCTATATGAGCGGGATGCTTTATCAGAAACAGGACGATGCCCCCTGATGCACATATAGCGGCCAAAATTCCCACAGACAGGAAAAGAACATGATATTCCGGCTTCCTTACTTCCGGCGGCGCCTCTGTCCTCCACTCCTCCAGCGCCCCGTCCGAAGTACGTCGGTAATACCCTCCTGCTCCCTCCCCATTGACCGCATAAAAAATAGTATTTTCATTCAGAATCTCCTCTGTCAGACCCTCGGGTAGTGTCTGGCAGGCATTGGGGGACATAAAATAATAGACTGCCCCGTTGGAAATAAGTCTGTTCACCGGATAAAAAAGCTGCGTATCCTCCTTGAAAGCAAAGAGATAAATGTCCTTCTTTTCATCCATTGTCAAAATCACTCTGATATTCCTGCCTTGATCCGACAGAAACGTCAGATGTCTGTCCATGTAGCTGTCGGTGACTACCTTATAGTCCCACAATTCTATATCCGGCTCGTAATCGGCCAGATCAATCACATAGAGAAGGCTTCCGTCTTCTTTTTCGATAGTTCCCACAAAGGGGATGCTTGGGTTCATTCTTTCCGCCGCATATACCTTACAGCTCCCAAACCAGACCAAAAAAATCAGGAACAGCACAGCGCCATGTATTCTCTTTCTCCAGCCGTCTTTCTTATCTGTAAAAAGCATTTCTATCCCCGTGCCCTTCCTTATTTCCGAAAATACCGTATACGCTTTCCGGCTTCAAAACGGTTTCTGCACCGTCTGTTTACATTTCAATGATTTGCATACCAGCCATCTGCTCTTCCGGATATGCCGGCGGCGGAACAAGCAATCCGGAAGCTGCCGCCAAGCCGGAAAGAACCATGCAAACGGTTTTGCACCGGCTATTTGGCCATTAATAATCGCCGGAAAGCTTTCAGTTGTTTCCGCAGGTAAATAAAGCTTTTATACCGTCTGATATGCCGCCATTCGGCCCGGAGCCGCCGTTCCGGATCCGAAGCGCCGAAAGCATCCTGCCTGTATGCCGCCCCAAATGCGCTGCCCTCCAGCCATGCGCTTTCATGGATTACCGCCTTTTTCATTCCGCTGATAGTCAGCAGTTTGCTTAAAAGTCTTTGATCCTTGATCTGCTCCCAAGTAAGCTTTGCCGCTGCCTCTCTTTGACAATCGTCAAATACATCATCCGAGAAGAAATCTTTCCCGTAACAGTCATATTCTAATGCCGTTGGCTCCGACATAAATTTCCCCAACAGCCTTTCCGCAAATTCTACGCCGTTATCTTCCGTTTTTTTGCCAAAGCCATTTTCCCTTTTCCCGTCCTGCCCGCAAGAGCTGCCGCATTCCGTCCCCAGCTGATGCAGAAACAGTTCCAATGCTTCTGCATTGCGCCTCAACTGTCCCGCATTGGGATTACCCCGCTCCAGCACAATGGGGACATACTTCCCGTTTTCTTCCCCATACGCAAGGGTCATTCCCTCCTCTGCGGAGACAATAGTCTCGAAAAGAGAATTGCTGAAACGCGCTTTCCGGGCCGTCCCATGAACGGCTGAGAAGTAATACGGATGAAACCTCTCCCTCTTGGCTCCTTCCGGAAGTTCATACATTCCAAAATAATATCCTTCCACCTCTATCCCGGAATTTATGCTTTGCACCAAGCCTTCAATGGAGCATTGCAGCGTGCCCACCCAGCCGCTGTCTGCTATGGCATACCGGCTGTCCTTACACAATCCCTCCTGTTTCAGATATCCTATTGCTTTGTCATAGGCCGCCAGAGAATGCTTTCGGATATATTTCTTTAAGCTTCCGCTTACCGCAAGGCGCTCCTTAAGCCCCGTCACCTGACGGAAATTCAGAACCTTATTCTGTATCGCCTCCAGATGCAATTCTTTGATTACCAGTCTGCATTCTTCCTCTGTCAGCGCGCCTCTTCTCAGGATTTTCAGCGGCGTAACGTCAATTCCTCCGACGCAGATACTGTCTATGCACTTTTCCATGTTTAAGTGATATCCCGGAATCCTCATAGAGTATCTGGACACATGTAAATATCTGCAATCAACGGGCAGGTTCCTGTACGCAGACAGTTGTCTCCCGATTAAATACATTTGATAACCGTCACGGCTTAAGAAATACAGCCTGTCCTTACCCGCAGCTGCCGCCTGCTCCATAACCCAGTTCACAAATCCGATCAGAGAAGGGGCAAATACCATAAGATACAATCTGCTGTCAAGGGGCATTTGCTTCCCGTTCCTGCGCAGGTATTCCTCACATGCCCCCTCAAATGCATGTTGGTATACAGGGTTTTCTGCAAGAATGGCCGTGTACTCATCATATCTGGAATCTTCCCTCTGTCCCCCGCTCATATCCATACCTTTCCCACGCGCTTCCGCAAGAGTCTGTACTTTCTGCCATTCCGGTATTATCACCCCATCAGAAAACGAAAATATCTGTCCTATGGACACAGTCCTCACAAATCAATGCAGCGGAGTAAGCTCCTTAATTTGTGTCTTCCGGAGAATCGGTTCCCGGATCGGAGGCTCCCCCTTGGTTTCCGTCACCCGAAGGATTTCCCTCCCCGCCGGGATTCCCTTCTCCCGGATTTCCTTGGTTTGTGTCTCCCGGAGAATCGGTTCCCGGATCGGAGGCTCCCCCTTGGTTTCCGTCACCCGAAGGATTTCCCTCCCCGCCGGGATTCCCTTCTCCCGGATTTCCTTGGTTTGTGTCTCCCGGAGAATCGGTTCCCGGATCGGAGGCTCCCCCTTGGTTTCCGTCACCCGAAGGATTTCCCTCCCCGCCGGGATTCCCTTCTCCCGGATTTCCTTGGTTTGTGTCTCCCGGAGAATCGGTTCCCGGATCGGAGGCTCCCCCTTGGTTTCCGTCACCCGAAGGATTTCCCTCCCCGCCGGGATTCCCTTCTCCCGGATTTCCTTGGTTTGTGTCTCCCGGAGAATCGGTTCCCGGATTAGAGGCTCCCCCTTGGCTGCCGTCCTGACCGGAATTCTCTTCCCCGGTATCTTCCGAATCCGTGTCTTCCGCAGAGTCTCCGTCCGAAGTCCCGGCGCCGTTCTGGTTTCCGGGTCCCGGATAATTGCCGTCCCGGTCAGAATCCCCTTGGTCTCCGGCTCCCTGACCGGTATTTCCTTGCTGCGAACTTCCTTGACCGACATTTCCTGTCTGTGTGTTCCCTTGGCCGGAATTCCCTGTCTGCGTGTTTCCTTGCTGTGAGTTCCCTTGGCCGGAACTTCCTGTCTGTGCGTTTCCGTGCTGTGAGTTCCCTTGGCCGGAATTTCCTGTCTGCGTGTTTCCTTGCTGTGAATTCCCCTGTGGTAAGCTTCCTTGCCCTGTTTTGCCTGACTGCAAATTCCCCTGACCGGTATTTCCCTGCCGCAAGCCTCCCTGTACGGTGCCGTCCTGACCGCTGATTCCCGTCTGTCCGGTTCCGTCTCCGGCATTTGTTTGCCCGAAAAGCTCCGCCCCCGTGCCGGTTTGAGACGCACCGGAGATACCCGTTTCCGGAGGCGCTTCGTTTTCACGGAAATCAATCACCGCCTCAACGGATCTGTTCAATCCGGCAAACTGTTCGTATTCCGCCGTTGGTACGGCCGCGTCATTGACTGCACCGCAGCCTGTTAATTGGCTCACAGCCAGCAGTATTGCTAATGCAAAGTTCCGCTTTCCTTTCATTTCCAACCACTCCATCCGTAACATCCTTTTCAGGGATTAATGATTCTCTTCGCTTCATCCATGCCAGCATTCTGTCGGGCACCAGACTTGCCGCTATGGGCCTGAGTATGTACAGCCACCCTTTTGGAAACAGGATTCCCATAGACTTAAAATTTCTGTACCTGCACCGTGCTTCGTTTATACGGTGTGTGAATGTTCTCTTTTTGTAAGAAGACATATCTTCCCGATAACAAAAGAGATATTCCTGTAGATTTGCGCCTCGCAGACCGGCCTGCCGAAACCGCATAAATATTTCATAGTCTTCACACCGCAATGTCTCCTTGGAGGCGGCATAGTCATGATTGGAATCAAAAATCTCCGCCCGGTACATTACGGTGGGATGGGCATAGGGTGAATATTTCAGGTAATCCGACTCTTGCGGCCTCTCGGGCATCTGCCGCCTTCCCCAGATTCCCCCGTCATCAAAGACTTCAATATTACATCCCACCCAAGAAAACTCTTTGTTCTTATCCAGAAAATCCTTTTGTCTCTGCAGGCGGTCCGGATAGGAGATATCATCCGCATCCATCCTTGCTATATATTTTCCTCTGGCTCTATGAATACAGGCATTCAGCGAAAAAGCCAGTCCGTGGTTCTCCGTATGTCCGATTAATAATATCCGTTTATCCAATTGCTCCACTTCTTTGAGAAGCTCCGCCGCCTCGGGATAAGAGCCGTCGTCATAAATGATAAATTCAAAATCCGTAAAGCTTTGGTTCAGAACGGACTTCACGGCCGTCAAGAGCACTTCCCTGTTAAATTGGTTATAGACTCCCATAATGACAGATATCTCCGGCATGGCTCCCCCTCTGCCTATGGCTTCAGCCGGTCTGCTTTCTCATACACAGTCCGCATGATTTCCATAGTTTTCTCAACGCTGAATTTTTCCGCCGACCGTCTGCAATTCCCGGCCAGTCTCCTTCTATATGTTGAATCCTGATACAGTCCCTCTATAGCCTGTCTGAAACCCTCCACATCATCCGGCTTGCAGACAATGCCGTTGATTTCATTTTCCGCATACTCCCGGGAGCCTCTGTTGTCGGAGACTACAAGGGGTATGCCGCAGGCTAAAGCTTCCACGGCAGCAATGCCAAGCCCTTCCCGAATGGACGGAAATGCAAAAACATCCGCCGTCTGCAAAATACTTTCCATATCTGTGCGGAATCCCAGAAGCCTGACCTGTTCCTCCAAATGCTTTTCCGCAATCAGCTTTCGAAGCATTTCTTCGTTGGCTCCCTTTCCGCATAAACTATAGTAAATATCTTTGCGATTCAGCTTTGCCATGGCTTCTATGATGACCTTCTGGTTCTTATTGTCATTTAACTCGGCCGCCGTAACCATATGAAACGCATTCTCCGGAATGCCAAGCTCCCTTCGCTTTTGTGACACTGTGTCAGGCATGGGCTTAAACCGGTTCATGTCAACGCCCACACCATGAATCTGTTCCACAAATCCCCGGGGTTTTAAACGGAACTTTCTTTTTGCCCTGAGATAGTCTTCCCCGTTGATGGTCACAAGGGCATCCGTCCATCTCGCCAAAAATCTTTCCGCCGGATAGAAAAAAAGCCAGTTAAGGAGCGGCGCCCCTTGATAAAAATGCAATCCGTGAGCCGTGTAAATCACATAGGGATCCCTTTTACTGAAATGGGCGGCCATTCTGCCCGCTACTCCTCCCATAGGATTGTGACAGTGAATCATTTGAATCCCTTCCCTGTCTATAATCCCTTTCAGCTGCAGGACGGCTCTGCCGTTGCGCCTTATTTTGAGCGGACTTTTTGACACATCTATCTGGTGTAAGACAATGCCTTGCTCTTTTAACTTTTTTTCATCGAATGGATATACGGGATGATGGAAATTGGAAGCATAATGTATTTCATACCCCATCTCCTGCATGATCTTAACATCATTTTTCTCAAACTGAGGCAGGAATCCGCTTATGGTGGTTATGTATAATATTTTTTTCATGTATCCGTCAGGTTTCTTGTTACAGCCCATAGGCAGCTGCTTCCTTCACGATCTTAATTATTTATCCTGCCTCCCCCGTTCAGGGGCAGGCAGGACAACCACATGTTTCAGAAGTACAAAATGGTATGAAACGGTTAATTACTTGTTGTAGCGAATCTTGTTTGCGCATACTGCTGCGCCTACAAGGCAGATCAATGTCATAACGCCTGCCACGGGAAGTGTCTCGGCTGTCTTAGGGGATGTTGCAGGGTTTGCCGCTGCAGGTGCCCCTGAAGAATTGGTATCGTCGGAATCATCATCGGAATCTTCCGATACTTCTGCAATGATGACCTCACTGGCAACAATGGGTGAAAGCGACTTAAAGGTAGCCGTCACCTTTCCGTTTGCAACGGAACTGGGTACAATGGTCTCCCACTTGCCGCCTGTCAGATGCAGCAAAACATAAGTCTTACCCGCCGTAATCCCGCTGATGGGGATCTCAAGCGTAATGCCTTCCTCAGGAATCGCGGTTCCTTCAGGAAGTGTAATGTCAGCGGAGCCGACTACTTTGGTGCTCTCAACCGTCTTCCCTTCGGGAAGCTTTAAAGCACCTGCAGCCTCGGCTGCCTTATTCGTCGCAATCATCTCCGCCTGAAGCAATGTCTCGGGAGCTACGGGAGCCTTCTCAAGTGTAACGGCCTGACCGCCGACAGTAGTGGTAACTTCACCGACTGCCTGTGTCAGAGCTTCGGATTTCTCTGTGTATTCCACTATCTGCTCTTCCTTCATCTCCGGAGCTGCCCCTTCTGTGGTAGGGCTCTCGGCTGCACTTACGGTCATACCTAAGGTAAGAGCCAGCGCAAGGCCAAGAGCCAGCATACTGGATAATTTTTTCATTGGCGTGTTCTCCTTTCTTCATAATCATGTGGTTATATCAAGCCTCGCGGCCTAATACCGGTTCATAAAAGATTTTTAAAATCAGTTCATAGAGGGCTGTCTCATCCACATGGAATTCCTCGTACTGCTCTCCCATGACATTCTCCCCCTCCAGAGAATAGAGATTGTTTTCATCAAAATGATATCCCAGAACCTGAACGGCCAGATAACTGACCTCGTCCAAGGAGATATCCGTCACCATATATTTGCTTAAGGTATTATAGAGCGTTACCGGAAGGGTAATATCGGTTTTCAGCTTCTCCATTGCAACGGCCGCATAAGCCGTCAGATATTGCTTCTGACGTTCCAGCCTCCTTCCCGCGCCTCCCATATTCTCCGTATCTCTGTTATGCAGGTAATTGTATGCTTCCTCTCCTTTTAAGAGGATTCTGTCCCCTTCCTTGATGTCGGTGTATATCACATCCTCTATGGCCACCAGTTCCACCCCGCCCACAGCGTCATTGAGCAAAGGAACCGCTCCCATATTGACGGCGCAGTAGCCATGGATGGGCAGTTCGTAAAACAGTCTCGCCACCGCCCTCTTTGTGCGCTCACAGCTCAGTTCCGCTCCGTCGCCGTAACCGTGCTGCAGCGTAAGCTGTGCCTTTACCGTAGCCACAAAATACCCGTCTTTATCATAGGCATCTATATCTGTCATAGTGTCTCTGGGTATACTAATCACAAATATTTCTTTGGCATGAGGTTCCAGCACCAGAAGGAATATGGCATCCGATTGTCCTCCGTCCAAGCCGTTTTCCACAGGCTTTACCTCCGATTCCTTGTCTATCCCCAAAAAAAGAAAGGTCAGGATGTCTTCGTTGTAGCGATAGTGTACACCCTGATAGCGCACATCTCCTTCCTGCCAGTCCTCATCTGCCTCCGCCGCCGTCTCGTTCAATATCCCTTCCTCCGGAATCTCCAGCCTTCCCGCAGCCCCGGCCAGATTCAACAAGGGGCCATCGCCCTCCTGAAAACGATCCAGCCTGTTTTTGCCCGAGATCTGCATTCCCGCAAAGAAAGCAATCCCCGCCAAAGCCAGTAGTAAGATCACCAGCAGCACCCATGCGACAGTACGATATATCCTAACCTTCGTATGACGTGTCATATTAATCTTCATTCAGCAGCACTCCCTGTACCAAGTAGCGTCTGTCCGATTTATTTGCTACACAAGTGGAAAGCGTCACGATACGATCCTCTGTGGTCACTTCCACGTCCTCCTTCACATTGCTGTTCATAGATCTGAGAGAATAAATCCCTTCCAGATATTTCGAATAGGCATAATCATTCGTAAAATCATTATTATAAAGAATGTGTTCGCTGCCGCTCTCATAGGCGGCAAAAATCTCATAAACATACAGCCCTTCTTCCGTATAGATATACACATAGGGGTGCTCTTTAAAATATTCGCCGTCTTCAAACTTATGGAGTCCTGCAAACATGGTGCCGTTTTTCATGTTATGCCCGTAAATCACCGTATTGGGATCGGAAAAATCTTTCGCATTGTAGTCCTCCGTGTAGATACAGCCGGGATACCCCTTACTGCCGTCTAAGTTGTAATTCAGGTAATAGAGGTTATCTGTCGGATGCTGTACCACCGGATAATCCACAAGGGTATCGGGTATGTATATCCATGCATAAATGTCCTTGTTGACATTGGCCTGAAGATCCGCAAAATCCACTTCCTTCTCCGGAATCGGAATCCCCATGTCTTTCAGCGCCTGCAGCCCCTCCGCCGCCGTTTCTGCCGCATCGGCGGAAGAAGCCCCCGTTCCCTGTGTCGGAGCATTGTCCTGCCCTTGCAAGGCTTCCGAATCCTGTGCCGCCGTACCGGACGCCGCCGCAGGAGAAGACTCTCCCTGCCGGGGATTTCCCTGAGCGCTGCCCGAAGTACTCTCCGCCAGCTGCTCCAGTTGTGCTTCGGCCTGATGCTTCCTGTAAGCCTGCACGCTTAAAACGGCCAGACCGATTCCTGCCGCCGCCAAAAACAAAATCAGCATCAGCTTCCATATCTTGTTGTTTTTTCCAACGGGTTTTTGATTTTTTTCCATGGTTTTCCTATTGCTTTCCTTTTCCTGATCATCGTACTGAGCTCTTCTACAATCGGCTGCACCGCCATGCAAGAAACCCGGAGGGTTTCCTATGAAGATGCACACAATCCTGAATGTACAGCGGGTTTGACACACAGCAGCCTCGGGATTTCGTGCAAAGGAGCTCGAATCACCTCGCGGTTTCCGCATGCAAGGTTCAGAATTTTTGTAGTAAAATGTGTAAAATATGTTTTATTACATATACTCTATGTAGCCGGACATGCTTTCACAGATTTCTATAATCTATGAAGAACGGCGCAAAAGCCTTTACGGCTTGGGCTAAATACATTGCCGACCCAAATATTGACCATAAACTGCAGATAGGGTATTGAGATGCTGACGCTTTGTTTCCACGCTGGGATGGACATATCTGTTTAATGTAATATTGACATTGGAGTGCCCCAGAATCTCACTTAAGCTTTTAATATCGGCTCCCGAATCAATACAGTTGGTAGCAAAGGTATGACGGAGTATGTGAAAATTGTATCTGGGAATTTGTGCTTCCCCAAGCAGCTTGTGAAAGCGGTTCTGGTAAGTCCTTGGCTCCGTGGGCCTGTCCTCGGAAATTACATATTCGCAGTTATCATGAAATGCTCTTGCAAGCCGTGCCATTTCATCGGAAAGCGGGATTACGCGCTTTGAAAACATACTTTTAGGATCGCTTTCCATTAATTTCGTCTTTCCCGTACTTCCTTCCACGGCAATTCTCTGCACCGCACGATTGACATAGAGCAGCTTTCCGTCTATGTCAATGTCGCTCCATTTCAGGGCGCATACTTCCCCCAGTCTCAGACCCGTTGATAGACATAGCAGAATCCCGAATTTATTCATATCCATATCCGAGTATAAGATTTCGAATAACCGCGCCTGCTCCGCCAGCTTCATGACTTCAACAGGCTTTGCGGACTTTGTCGCCTTAGCCCTTGTAACGGACGCCGTCACCGCATAATGATTGTCCTGAGCATAAGCGAGCACTTGATTGATAACGCAGTAAATGCTTCGGACAAGGCTTTCCGAAGATGCCTCCCGGACATCGGCCATATTGCGTATTACTTCTGAAGTAACCCGTACCATTTTCATTTCGCCCAAGGCATCCTTGATATGTTTTTCGTAAATTTGCTTATACTTTACATAAGTGCTGTATTTGCAGTGTTCCTGAACGTTCTGCAGCCACAGACGGGCTATATATCCGAATGTTTCCGATGCCTCGGCAGCATTTTCGGAAACCATGGAAGTCGCGGCTTCCAGCTGTGCCTGTTTGATAATAATCAATTTTTCCTTTACACCCTTATAAGTCCGGGCATAGACGGAATGATATTGTTTCTTCCCTGTGTCTTCGTTTTCCGTGGAATACCGTCCCTCCCATCGTCCGTCAGATCTTTTCCGTATATTTTCGCCTTTTCTGGGCATATAACCACCTCCGATTGTTAGATAAACACTATAAATAAGAGCTTTTCGTTCTGACCACAAAGCCTGACCACAATTAGAATTTCAACCGGAAAAAAGCCGGAAATCTTTTTGAACACGCAAAAAACGCGTGAAAGCGCCTCGCGGCGGCGTGGGTGTGAAAAGAAACAAAAAGGTAACAGTTCAGACAGCCCCTCCCGCGCAAAAATTGCGTCTCTATGCGATTTTGCGAGACATGCGGGCGCCAAAACGTATTCTTTCCGCGTTTTGTGTGCATTATTGTAACGGTTCAGTGACCTGTCCGAACTGTAACACAAAAAGCATACCCGGCAGCTTGTCTTACAAATTAGCAGTTGACATTTCCAAAATGGTTTGCTAGAATTTATAGATGTTTAAGAGTTGTACTCCAAAATAATTGAATTCAGCTTTTTTATCAAATATTATTTTTCGCAGATTATAGAAATCTGCGAAAAAATTAAAAGCATTTGGCTTTCTGTCCAAATGCTTTTCTCATATTTCAAATGTTTATATTTTAACAGCGCCGACAGCACGATCCGCGGATTTGAAGCTGCGGACAACAGCGGTTGTTTATTTTGAATAATCTGCTTCCAACAGAGGAAATGCATCGTTCTCACACAGCTCCGGTATACGGATGGGAGATACGCCGTCATGGAAAATTGCTTCCTTAACCGGCTCCACACCAAACATTTCATAGAGTTTATCCAGCCCCTCCGTCTGGCTGCGCAGATATTCCGGATCTGCAATTCCTCGTTTTTGTTTCTGGAATCTTTCTGCCGACTTTTGCACAAATTCACGGCAACGGTCTGTAATTTCGGCTCCGTCTTCCAATAAAAGCTTGCAGATATCCAACAGCTCTCCATAAGACAAACAGCTTTTATTAAGCGTTGTTTCCAAAGGAGTCATAAATCCCGGCCAGTCTATCCTGTCCGATTTGACATTTACATCAGCTCCGGCTCTCAGCAAGGCTTTCACCGCATCCCCACGTCCAAGCATTGGCGCACAATGCAGCGGCGTTACACCGAAATTGTCAGCAGCATGAACATCGGCGCCCAGATCAATTAAGAGCTGCACATCCCCGTTCCAGACAGAAGCATGCCTGAAAATCGGCGTTCTTCCGTAATAATCCCTAAAATTCACATCCGCACCCTGTTCCTTGGCCCAAAAAGCAAATTCCCCCGGCAATGGTGTCAGGGAAAAGATATTAGATCCGTATTTGTTGGTAACAGCATTGGGCTCACACCGTAAGAACTGTTCTTTAAGCGCCGCAATATCTCCGCACTCTAAAAGTGCGCTCATTTCCTTTGGAAGAGTTTTTCGTTTCTTTGCCATATGCCCTCCTAAATTATGAACGATTATTTTTCCTTATTATAATACAATTTCGAGAGCATGAAAACAGGCATTTTCGTTTCTAACAGATCTAGAGCTCCATCCAGTCAGAAATTGGATTTTGGAGCTTTCAATTTCTGGTTAGCGTTGATTTCGGCGCATCCATTGCTTTTGGAGAAAGCATCTTTCAAGACCATGCCCTAGAATTAGAATTTGAGCATAAAGAAATTGTAAACGACATATTAATCGGGTGAATACCCCGAATGCCAATCCTGCAGATCTGCATCGGAGAAAAGGCCAAAGAAACAGGCGGTACGCCGCCTTCTTCGGGGGGGGCATACCGCCTGTATCATCAGCTCGCTGCACAGCCTGCATGTAGTTCCTCGCAACTGACTTTATCTGTATTTACAATCATTTTCACAGTATAGCAATTCCGAATTTCAGAAAACAAATAGTGCCTTTTACAATATTTTACTCTCCGAATACAGCTTTGTAATCTGCTTGGAACTTAGCAATACCTGCATCGGTCAAAGGATGCTTCACCATCTGCTCAATTACAGAATAAGGAACGGTAGCGATATCGGCTCCTGCCAGAGCACAATCAGTCACATGGACAGGGTTACGGACACTTGCACAGATGATCTGAGTCTTCAAATCGGTCACTGCGAAGATATCGGAAATCTCACGGATTAAATCCACGCCTCTCTGGCTGATATCATCCAGACGGCCAAGGAAAGGAGATACGTAAGTCGCGCCGGCACGTGCCGCAAGCAATGCCTGATTCGCAGTAAATACCAATGTCACATTGGTCTTGATTCCCTCAGCGCTCAATGCCTTGCAGGCTTTCAAGCCTTCCACGGTCATAGGAATCTTCACCACCATATTGGGATGAATGCCGGCAATCGCTCTGCCCTCTTCAATCATTCCCTCCGCGTCAACAGTGGTAGCCTTCACCTCTCCACTGATAGGCCCGTCAACAATGGATGCAATCTCTGCGATAACTTCCTCAAATACTCTGCCTTCCTTTGCAATCAGGGAAGGATTGGTTGTTACGCCGCAGATAACACCCATGTCATTTGCCTTCTTGATGTCTTCTACCTTTGCGGTATCAATGAAAAAACGCATAATTTAGTTCTCCTTTTCTATGTATTTTTGGCGCATCACAAACATTTTCCCGTACTGTGCTCGTGCACATGCGCTCTTTCATTTAAGTATATCAAATTGATGGCAAACTTCAAGAGTTTTTATGGCTGCTTTCCCAAATATTTTTTTCACATATAATTCCGTCTTCTTTTTTTCTGTTTCCTGTGAGGAAACAGAATACGCTTATCATATCCTGCGGACGCTGTTTGGGATCTTCACGGGTGCATTCCGCTATCATGCATTCCAGCCGCCTCCGGCATTTTCTCTCCTCACCGCCGTTTGCTTTTCCCGCTGTCATTATGCTCTGCAGTACCTTTCCCAAACTGTAGATATCGCTGTAGGTTCCCACAGCCCCATCCTCTGCCAGCTGTTCCGGTGATGCAAATCCGGGCGTCCCCGCTCTCGTTCCGCTCTGACCGTCCAGAAGGCAGGCGCAGCCAAAATCAATCAGCTTTATATGTCCGTCCTCACAAACCATAATATTTTCCGGTTTCAGGTCACGGTACAGGATTCCGGGCTGTCTCTGGTGGAGAAACAGCAGTCCATCCGCCAATTCTTCCGCAATACGCATTGTCTGTCGGGCCGAAATCCTCCCCCGGAGCCGTATCAATTGTTTCATGCTTTTTCCGGGTATGTATTCCATAACAAGTCTGCCTGTCTGCCCTTGTTCTTCATAATCCACATACGAAGGAAACAGGGGATGGTATAGCCGGCTTAATACATCCGCCTCTCTTTCCAAAATTTTCATATCTTTGCCCACCTTACAAGCATACTGCTGCCCATGCTCATCCTGT
>Ga0137308_101002_pt1 | contig 33672 bp, 25 predicted proteins | sample Inofrocosms_June_FD_97181 | JGI IMG/M metagenome (GOLD analysis project Ga0137308, IMG submission 97181) | Mouse cecal microbial communities from Vienna, Austria - N-Acetylneuraminic and N-Acetylglucosamine D2O microcosms_June | ecosystem: Host-associated > Mammals > Digestive system > Large...
TACTGTCTTGGGGATCATTTCCATAGGGGAAGCTTGCTCCTGCGCCGGTCAACACCACACCTGCTTCCTTACATTTTGCCACGATAGCTTTTGCACAGCCTTCCAACGCATCAAAAGAGATAAAGTAGCCTCCGTTGGGCTTTGTCCACGTTCCCACACCAAGCCCTGATAATTCCTTGTCCAGCACTGTCAACACTGCTTCAAACTTAGGGCGAAGAAGTGAGGCATGTTTTGCCATATGTGCCTTCACGCCATTGATATCCTTATAATAACGAACATGTTGAAGTTGATTAACTTTATCAAAGTTGATGGTTTGAATGGTTAAGCTTTTTCTCATAAAATCCAAATTTGCTTTAGAGGAAGCCACGGCTGCAATACCTGACCCCGCAAAGCTGACTTTGGAAGTAGAACAAAACTCATACACTATATCCGGATTGCCTGCCTTTTCGCACTCTCCGAATATTTCAAGAAGAGTGTCCTTTCTCTCCTCATATATATCATGGACGGCATAGGCATTATCCCAATAAATACGAAAATCCATTGCCGCAGGCTTTAATGCGGCGAATCTTTTCACCGTCTCGTCCGAATAAGTATAGCCTTGGGGATTAGAGTACTTGGGAACACACCAAATACCTTTTATGCTTTCATCTTCGCTGACCAGCTTTTCCACCATATCCATATCAGGCCCCTCAGGAGTCATGGGCACTGTTATCATTTCAATGCCAAAGTGTTGTGTAATGGCAAAATGTCTGTCATATCCGGGTGCAGGACAGAGAAATTTTACTTTATCCAATTTACACCATGGCGTACTTCCCATAACACCATGAGTCATAGAACGTGAAACGGTATCGTACATAATCGACAGGCTGCCGTTGCCGCAGACAATAACCTGATCCGCGGATACTCCAATCATATCAGCCATTATCTGCTTTGCTTCAGGAATTCCGTCAAGAAAACCGTAATTCCGCACATCAATACCGTCTTCTGTCTTCATATTGCTCTGAGAAGTCAACGCATCAAAATAGTCGCTCGCTATATCCAACTGGGCTACCGACGGCTTCCCTCTGGACATATCCAGCTTCAATCCTTTTCCTTTTGCATCCACATATGCCGTTTCCAGCTCTGTCTTTAATGCCTGCAGTTCTTCTTTACTTAATTCCTGATATGCTTTCATCTTTTCAACCATACCTTTCCTTCTTGGAGTACTTCTTTGCGGAAGCTTCCATACATGTTTCTTTCCCGTTGGATTATAGTATACAATCATACATCTGAAATATAATACTATATCTTTCCGCAAGAAACAAGAGGAAAAAATAAAAAACCACTGTGCTTTTCACAGTGGTTTCAATTCATATGAAATTTTCAAGCCAAAAACATCATGGTTACTTTGCGTAATCTATCACGCGGCTTTCACGGATTACGTTAACCTTAATCTGTCCCGGATATTCCAATTCAGCCTCAATCTGTTTTGAAATGTCACGAGCTAACAGAACCATATCGGCATCTGTAATCTGCTCCGGCACAACCATTACACGAACCTCACGACCTGCCTGAATAGCAAAAGATTTGTCTACACCTTTGAAATTGTTTGTTATTTCTTCTAACTGCTTTAATCTGCTGGTATAGGTTTCCAGTGTTTCTCTTCTGGCACCCGGCCTTGCAGCAGAAATGGTATCTGCGGCCTGTACAATACATGCGATGAGAGAAGTAGCTTCCACATCACCATGATGAGATTCTACAGCGTTGATGACTATAGAATTCTCCTTATATTTCTTACAAAGCTCTACACCGAGCTGTATATGAGATCCTTCCATCTCATGGTCAACGGACTTACCGATGTCATGGAGAAGTCCTGCACGTTTTGCAAGTCTCACATCCAAGCCCATCTCGGCAGCCAGTAAACCGGACAGCTGTGACACTTCTATAGAGTGTTTCAAAGCATTCTGTCCATAACTTGTCCTGAATTTCATCTTGCCCAGAAGCTTCACAAGCTCAGGATGAATACCATGTACGCCTACCTCCAGTGTAGCGGCTTCACCTTCCTCCTTGATCATGATTTCAACTTCCTTCTGAGCTTTTTCTACCATTTCTTCGATTCTGGCAGGATGGATACGCCCATCAACGATCAACTTTTCGAGAGCAATTCTTGCAACCTCACGACGAATAGGGTCAAAACCGGACAGAACCACTGCCTCAGGAGTATCATCAATAATCAAATCAACACCTGTCATGGTTTCCAAGGTACGGATATTACGTCCCTCTCTTCCAATGATTCTTCCCTTCATCTCATCATTAGGAAGCTGTACGACGGAAATGGTGGTTTCAGAAACATGGTCTGCCGCGCATCTCTGTATGGCAGATACCACATATTCCTTTGCCTTCTTGTCTGCTTCTTCTTTGGCGCGACTTTCCAATTCTTTGATCATCACAGCCGTTTCATGTTTTACTTCGTCTTCAACAATTTTCAATAAGTAGTCTTTTGCTTGTTCAGAGGTTAATCCGGAAATTCGTTCCAGTTCCTGTACTCTTTGCTCATTCAATTTGGAAACCTCATCCTTCATTTTATTGAGGGATTCTTCCTTGGCTGCCAAACTGGATTCCCGTTTTTCGATTGCATCGGCCTTTTTATCAATGTTCTCTTCCTTCTGCTGGACTCTGCGCTCGTAGCGCTGAGCTTCTGCCCGACGTTCCTTGATCTCCTTGTCCAATTCATTCTTGGTGCGAATGGATTCTTCCTTTACTTCAAGCAATGCCTCGCGTTTCTTCGTTTCCGCAGTCTTTAGAGCTTCATCGATGATTTCCCTTGCTTTTTCCTGCGCATTTCCCACTGTGGATGCCGCTGCCTTCTTCTGGTAAGCGGATACGGCAAATGTAGTAACGGCAGCTGTTACAAGGATGCTGACCAGTGCAATAATTACATTGGCAATCATCTTACAGGAGCACCTCCTTATTTAATTTTCATTGTACACTTTAACCGACCGCAGTTTCCTGCCGTACAGTCTTTCATAGAATGTATGTACTTGTCCAAAAGGACTGAAAACATTCTAACAAGCAATTCACAACACTTAAATTTTAAACTTAATTTTAAATAATGTCAAGCATAACTCATCATTCCGATATCGAAAAGTTAATATGGTGTTACTTTTCACACCCACGCCACCGCGAGGCGTTTTCACGCGTTTTTGCGTGACAAACCCGAGGGCAACCTGCGCGAAACCGCTGTTTTGCGGTTTCTGTGCATGCGTTACTGGTCGCGGAGTGAACAGTAACAATACGGTTGAAGTTAACACGCTGAAACGAAAAGTTGTTACGGCTGTCTAAACCGTTATACCCGGCTTTGTCTCATTCGCAGAATATTCTGTCCTGTATCCGAAGCATACTGTGGATCGCATCCGGAGAAAACCCTTTTCTCATTAAAAAACTATATGTTTTTCTCTGTTCCTTCAGATCCGCCTCCTCCGGACAATAGTGCCGCTTATCCAAAAGCCTCCGGATAATCGCTTTTTCGTCTTGAATACCGCCCTCCTGCTCCCATTGCTGCCAAGCTTTCTCCAATGTCGTATTGTCAATACCCCTATTTCTAAGATCCTGATCTATCCTGCGCCTGCTTCTGGTTTCTTCATGACCGGATATGTAATTCTCTGCATACCTCAGATCATCCGTATAGTGATAACCCGCCACATAGTCCAGCGCCTGTCGAATAATATTTTCGGGATAATACCCCTCTTTTAGTTTATCATGCAGCTGTTTTGTGGTATACTCGCGGTTTTTTAACAGATTCATAGCCCGCAATTTTGCCCGTTTAGGCAAAACCTTTTCCATAATCTCTTGATAATCCGCCTGTGTAATTTCCTCGTCCTCACGGATACGGTAAAGGCGCAGCTCGCCTTTGTATAATACAAAGGCGAATTCCTGCTCTATAAATATTTTGCAGCGTGCCTTGGATAATTCTTCTATTCTCGTTACTCTCACGCTTCCGCTCCTGCTTTGGCTTCCGTACCGGTTTTAGCTTCCGATCCTGCTTTGGAGGACTTCTTCTCTTTCGCCGTGTCCTTATCCTTTTTCTGCTCCGGAACGGCTCCTCCCGCTTCCGGCAGTTCTCCGAATCCGTAATGAACTCGCACTTTTTCACTGATTGCTTTACAGATTTCAGGGTTATCCCTCAAAAACTGTTTTGCGTTTTCACGTCCCTGTCCGATCTTATTCCCGTCATAGGCATACCATGCGCCGGATTTTACCACCACATCAATCTGAGCGGCAAGATCCAGAATATCGCCCTCTTTCGAAATCCCCTCGCCGAACATAATGTCAAATTCCGCTTCCTTAAAGGGCGGTGCAATCTTGTTCTTTACAACTTTCACACGGGTTCTGTTACCGATCACCTCTCCGCCTTGCTTTAAAGACTCAATACGGCGCACATCCATACGCACGGAGGAATAGAATTTCAGTGCGCGGCCGCCGGTAGTCGTCTCTGGATTGCCAAACATGACGCCCACCTTCTCACGCAGCTGGTTAATAAACACAACGGTACAGTTGGATTTACTGATAACGGCAGTCAGCTTGCGCAGCGCCTGAGACATCAAACGTGCCTGAAGCCCCACATGGGAATCTCCCATATCACCGTCGATTTCCGCCTTGGGAACCAGAGCCGCAACGGAATCCACCACCACAATATCTATAGCGCCGGAACGAACCATTGTCTCGGTAATTTCCAATGCCTGTTCGCCGTTGTCAGGCTGTGAAATGTACAGATTGTCAATGTCCACACCGATATTCTTGGCATATACGGGATCAAGCGCGTGCTCCGCATCAATAAATCCCGCAATGCCGCCCCTCTTCTGCACTTCCGCTATCATGTGCAAAGTGACAGTGGTCTTACCGCTGGATTCCGGTCCATATATTTCAACAATTCTTCCCTTGGGAATACCGCCCAGTCCCAAAGCAATATCAAGGCTCAGGGAGCCGGTAGGAATAGTCTCTACGTTCATCTGGTTGGCAGGATCTCCCAGCTTCATCACCGCACCCTTGCCGTATTGTTTCTCGATCTGGCTGATTGCCGCATCCAATGCTTTTAATCTTTCATCTTTTTCCATTTTTTCTCTCCTTTTTCAGGAACAAACGTTCTAAATTGATATTAGAATAAAACATTTGTTCTATTTTGTCAATCTTTATTTTTTGTGTTTAACAATTTTAATATAGCACGCTTTATGTACCTTAAAACTCCCTCAAAGCATCCCACCCCCATTTTTCAATTTTTCTGCTGAAACCTGTGGCGATATGCCGGAATATTATGACGGCGCTTCACGGGCAGCGCCTGCTCTGGACTGAGCCAATATCATACGAAGTATCAGACACGTAAAGTGTAACATACAAAATAATTTCCCGCAAGTATTAATACTTTTGAGTTTCCCCATTTTTTCTTGCTTGGTTACTTTTCACACCCATGCCACCGCGAGGCGTTTTTTGCGTGACAAACCCGAGGGCAGCCTGCGCGAAACCGCTGTTTTACGGTTTCTGTGCAGGCGTTACTGGTCGCGGAGTAAACAGTAACCTTGCTTGCGGTTTGCAAAGCCGCATAAGAATCGAACAGATGTGTCCTCATTAGTTGTGATTGGCAGGCAGCCGATCATTCGCAGCTGCCCGTTATCAAATGGATTATAAATGATAAAACAGATCGAAAGGAATCATTTGCGCAGACAAAAATGCGGTAACCATTGAACCAAAAGAAGAATGACACCATACAGGAGCATGACCCGCTTCAAAGCTTTTGTCCATAGTTACCGCATAAAATCAAATAGATCTATTGGAGGCATAAACGCACGAAACGCTGCCCTTAATCCTTTTTCCCGAAAGTTACCTTACTGAAATATTCCAGCATACATCCCCGCATCAGGGACAATGCCGCAGAAACGGCAGATTCTCTCACCTTGCTGCGGTTTCCGCCGAATTGATATTTCTTCACGGTTGTCTTGCCTTTTACGCAGCAGGCGATATACACCAGCCCCACCGGCTTCTCCTCCGTTCCTCCGTCGGGTCCCGCGATTCCGGTTACGGCCACGGATACGTCCGTCTTCGCAAACAGAGCGGCGCCCTTTGCCATCTCCTCCGCAACCTGCGCACTGACGGCGCCGTACTTCTGCAATGTTGCCTTCTTCACACCCAGCAGCTTCCGCTTTGCTTTATTGGAGTAAGTAATATAGCCTGATTTATAGACCTCGGACACTCCGGGAACATTCACAAGCCTGCCGGACAAAAGCCCTCCCGTACAGGATTCCGCGCAGGTCAGCGACAAATCATTTGCAAGCAACAGATCCGTCACCGCTTTTTCAAGGGTCACATCCTCTTCGGTAGTGTAAATGTCATTGCCGAAACGTGCTTTCAGCTCCTTGACCATGGGTTTGATGCATTTATTTGCCGCCTTGGTGTCCTCCGCCGCTGCAGTCACACGGATGTGAACCTCACCCGTCTTGGCATAAGTGGCAATGGTGGGATTGGTCTGTCCGTCAATCAAGTCCTTCACCATGGTCTCCACCTTGCTCTCGCCCAAACCACAGATTTTCACGGTCTGGGAACAGATAACCTGAGGCGTCAGGCCTCTCAAATAGGGTTCTACGCTTTCTTCAAACAAAGGATACAGCTCATTGGGCGGCCCCGGCAGAAGAATCACTCTTGCCGTCTCCGTCTCAATGATGGCGCCGGGAGCCGTTCCGTTATGATTCTCTAAAATCACGGCATCCTCGGGCATCATAGCCTGTTTCCAATTATTTTCCGTGGGAACCATGCCGCGCTCTTCGAAGAAGCGGGCAATGCTCTTTCTGCTGGGTTCATGCATAAGCAGCTTCCTGCCGCATACCTCCGCCGCCACTTCCTTTGTCAGGTCGTCCTCCGTGGGGCCCAGACCGCCGGACAGGATTACAATGTCCGAGCGCTCCATTGCCGTCTTCAGCACCATGGCAAGCCGCTGCGCATTGTCTCCCACCACGGTCTGAAAATAACAGGAAAGACCAAGCCCCGCACACTTCTCGGCGAGATAAGCGGCATTGGTATTTACGATGTTTCCAAGCAACAGCTCCGTACCCACACAGATGAATTCTACTGTCATACATTCCTCACTTCCTTACGGTTCCCGTATCAGCGTGTTCTCTAATTTTACAGTATCTATTTCTTTCACACATACCGCCTGAGGCGGTACAAACAATTAATGAATTGATACAGAGCCGAGGAGAACGCTGTTCTTGCGTTCTTAAAGGAATGGTAAAGCCATTCCTTGGAATGACTTAGAAAATCTTCATTCCGTTCACACTTCCCGTCATGCCGACACAGCCGGCACAAACAATCAATGAATTGCCGCAAGTCTAACCTCTGCTCCGCAGAGCGTGAAATTACTTAGCGAGGTCTTTTCGAGCTTAGTAATTTCCTTCACGCTTGTTCCTTCATTACATTCTTGTTCTTCACCAGATAATCTATCAGGGAAATAACCGTCAACGCCAGCGCAATCCACATAACAATATTTGTCACAAGCGCCAGTTCTGCCGCGCTGCCGGAGGGAAAATGTTCATTATTTACAAGCATCAGGCAGATCATTACCATCTGGAAGGTAGTCTTGAATTTCCCCCAATAGCTGGCCGCGATCACCACATTGTTATCGGAAGCGATGAGCCGGAACCCGCTGATAATAAATTCCCTGCTGATAATAATGATTACGATCCATGAAGGAATCCTTCCCATCTCCGTCAACGCAATCAGCGCCGCGCAGACCAAAAGTTTATCCGCCAGCGGATCCATAAATTTCCCGAAATTTGTTACCAGATTATATTTCCGCGCGATCTTTCCGTCGGCCAAATCCGTAAGGCTGGCAACTATAAATATGGCCAGCGCTATATAGTCCGTATACTCCATAATACCGCCGAAAACGGCCTGAAACCAGCCCCATTCATGGTAGTTCCCCAAAAGCAGCACCACAAAGGGCAGAATCAATACCACCCGGAAGATTGTCAATTTATTTGGCAGATTCATTTTACCCATGATATACCTCACCTATCAAATCGTATTCGTTGGAATCCGTGACAAGGACTTTTACAAAATCTCCCGTCATCAGATTTGCGGTTGTGTTTAAAAACAGATATCCGTCCACATTCGGCGCGTCCCTGTATGTTCTGGTGACATAGACATCCTCGTCGGCCACCTTGCCTTCCACCATAACAGTGAGCACCCTTCCGGTCATATCCTCCGCCCTTTCGAAGGCAATGGCCTGCTGCAGTTCCATCAATTCGTCCCTGCGTGCCTCCTTTACGGAATCTTCTATCTGATCCGGCATTGCGGCGGCCGGTGTATCTTCCTCCTGAGAATACGGAAATACCCCCAATCTGTCAAACTCCATTTCATTGACAAACCGGTAAAGCTCCTCGAAATCCTCCTGTGTCTCCCCCGGAAAACCGCTGATCAGCGTGGTTCTCAGACAAATATCGGGAATCCGCTCCCGCAGTCTGCAAATCCGCTCCCGCAGCTCCTCCTCCGTAGTCCGCCTGCCCATGCGTTTCAGCACGGCATCGGAAGCATGTTGGATGGGAATGTCCAGATAATGGCATATCTTGGGTTCTTCGGCGATGATTTCCATCAGTTCTTCGGTAATCTCCTCGGGATAACAGTATAAAAGCCTGATCCAGTAGATGCCTTTTACCTGCGCCAGTCTCCTGAGAAGCTCGGGAAGGCTCTTTTTCCCATAGATGTCCGCCCCGTAAAGAGTCGTCTCCTGCGCTACCAAAATCAGCTCCTTTACGCCCTGCTCTGCCAAAAATTCTGCCTGAGCCTCCAGCTCTTCCATGGGAATACTTCTGTAATCTCCCCTGACCTTGGGAATGATACAATAGGTACAATGCTTGCCGCAGCCTTCCGCAATTTTCAGATATGCATAATGGCCGCCCGTTGTAAGCATCCTCTTTCGATACACCGGAGGAGCAACGTTTAAATCACGGTAATGATTCCTCGGCTCTCCCGCCAGCACCTCTTTCAAAGCCTCCCCGATCTCTTCCATGGCCATTGTCCCCACTACGGCATCCACTTGAGGGATTTCTTCAAGGATTTCTTCCCGGTAGCGCTGAGCCAGACAGCCTGCCGCTATCAATACCTTCAGCCTGCCGCTGTCCTTTAGTTCTGCCATCTCCAGCAGGACATTGATACTTTCCTCCTTGGCGTCTCCGATAAAGCAGCAGGTATTCACGATCACGATTTCCGCTTCCGTCTCGTCATCCGTAAAAGAAAACCCTTGATCCCGGAGTATTCCCAACATCATTTCCGTATCTGCCAGATTCTTGTCACAGCCCAGCGATACAAATAATATTTTCATATAAAACCTTTCCCGTCTCAGAGCATTTCTGAAAAATCATTCCCCCGGTCTACATCCCACAAAGTCTGACGCGCCCGCCGGAAAAAGTATTTTTCAAGCTCATTCTAAAACGCAGCGCCCCGCCGCAGACAGCGGAGCATCCTTATTACAAATCCATTATCAAGCACACTCAGAAGTCTTCCCGTAAATAGAAAACTGTCCATAAATGCAGAATTCATTTATGAACAGTTCCCGATACGTGTTTGAAAATGCTCTAAACCGACAGTATCTCCGAAAACATCTGCCTGCATTTCTTGACCGGTTACTTATTCTTCGTCGCCTATAATTTTAATGGCTCCCTGATTCAGTTCGTCTACCGCAACGGAAAGAGGCTTTTTGCCCGCTTTGCACGGCACCAGCGGATCCTCACCCGCAATGATCTGCCTTGCTCTCTTGGAGGTCGCCATAACGATGGAATAGCGGCTGTTTACCACAGGCGCCTCACCGGGTTCTACCTCACTGTTTACTACCTTAATTAAATCGGAATAGGACGGATGTAACATTATTCTGCTCCTTTCGCAAACGCTTTTAATTGATTTCTGATTTCTTCTATAAATGCTTCTCGTCTGACAGGCGCCCTGCGGGAAGCTTCCACCAATTGATGCACTTCCTCCACACAGGTTCCCAGATCGTCATTCACCACTATATAATCATAAGCTTCAATGCCTTCCGATTCTTCGGACGCACGGGCGAGACGCTTTGCAATCACTTCCTCGCTCTCCGTTCCTCTGCTCACCAGCCTGCGCTTTAATTCCTCCGCTCCGGGCGGGGTGACGAATATCAACAAACTCTCGGGAAACTTCTCCTTTATCTTCAGCGCGCCCTGAATCTCAATCTCCAGAATCACATTGTTGCCGGCCTGAAGCTGCCGCTCCACATAATCTTTGGGCGTACCATAATAGTTTCCGCAATACTGCGCATATTCTATCAGCCCGCCCTGCCGGATAGTCTCCTCAAACCCCTCCGTGTCGGTAAAAAAGTATTCCACGCCGTCCCTTTCCCCTTCTCTGGGCTTTCGGGTTGTCATGGAAACGGACAAAGCATAATTATGATACTTTTTAATCAAAGCCTTCACAAGAGTACCCTTGCCGGCTCCCGAAAAACCGGATATGACGATTAGTATTCCCTTTTTTTCCATAAGTTGTCTCCGTTTATTACAAAATGTATTAATAAATGAAAGTTTGTCTGAAACATTATAATAATTCGCCTTCCGGATTCTCCGTCTCCTGCCCCAGATGGACACGGCCGGCAATGGTTTCCGGCAGCAACGCGGACAAGACCACCTGACTGTTCTCCATGACCAGTACGGACTTGGTCTTGCGGCCCTGCGTGGCGTCAATTGCCATCCCCTTCTCTTTCGCATTCTGTACCAGACGCTTTATGGGCGCCGATTCGGGGCTGACAATGGCAATAATTTTCGATGTATTCACAATATTCCCGAATCCGATATGAATCAGCATAGGATACCTCTGTTTCCGCTCACGATTAATATCACGCAGCAAATCCGGTACACAGGCACTTCTGCCGCCCGGACACCTCATACCGAGACCGCTTATTCGATATTTTGGATCTGCTCCCGCACCTTTTCAATCTCCGTCTTTAACTCAATGGCGCCGTTGGATATTTCCAGATCGTTTGCTTTGGATAAAATGGTGTTTGCCTCACGGTTCATTTCCTGCGCGATAAAATCAAGCTTCCTGCCCACGGAACCGCCTTCCAAAAGCGTTCCTTTGGTGGTTTCAATATGACTGCGGAGCCTTACCAGTTCCTCGTCCACACACACCTTATCCGCAAAAATAGTCACCTCTGTGAGCAGCCTGCCTTCATCCACCGCGGCGTCTGCCAGAAGCTCCCTCACCCTGTCTTCCAGCCTCTGCCGGTATTCCTCTATCATTTTAGGGGAACGCTCCGCAATAAAGTCCACCAGCTTCAGCATACCGTCCAGCTTAAGTATAAGGTCGTCTTTCAGATGCCCGCCTTCCACAATACGGGTATCCACGAACTGCTTTGCCGCTCCGTCAACTGCCTTCTGCAATTCTTTCCAGAGCTCTTCCTCATCTACCTCGGCCTCCTCCATCGTAAACACTTCGGGATATTTTGCCAAAGCACAGAGACGAATGTCGTCATCCAACCCGAAATCCGACGCCATCTGCCTCAAATACTTTAAGTAGTCCGCCGCCACTTCTTTGTTATAATGCACCGTGGAACGGCTTTCCGAAAGGTCTTCATAAGTAATGAAAACATCCACTTTTCCGCGGGAAACATAGCTTTTGAGCTCTGCACGGACAGCAGATTCAAAAAAGCCCAGCGCCTTCGGCATCTTAATATTTACATCCAGATACCGATGATTCACCGATTTCATCTCCACCGTGAACTTTCTGTTATTATCGGCGATCTCACATCTGCCGAAGCCAGTCATACTTTTTATCATGAGCATACCTCTGCCCCGCCCTTGTGCGGGTATTCGCTTAATACCGTTGGCTGCCGGAACCGGTTTACTTTCCGGCACACCTTTATACGGACAGGAAAACTCTGCCACGTGTACCATTCTACCACAAAGATATCTTTTCATCAATAAGATATTCTCCGGCAAATTCATATTCCCCGTTACTGCTCACTCCGTGACTAAGGTACCGACCTGTTCATATCCGGTAAAACTCCGCAGAATATTTTTCTGAGAGTGCTGCTCCACAAACGCAGGCGCAGCGGTGGCTGCGTCAAGGGAATCTAACGCTGCAGATGGAAATTCAGGTAAGATATTTAGCGAAATGTAATACGGTCAGCACACCAGCAACGTATGCACAGAAACCGCAAAAAGCGCGTGAACGCACCTCGCGGCGGCGTGGGTATAAAAGTGACTATTCCCTTTCCTCCCGAATTTTGTTATACTTGTCTTTACTATAATTAATATCTGTTATAACTGACTTAGAATCGAGGACAAATATGGCATTTGACGGCGTAACTATAGCAAACGTAGTATCGGAAATGAGAAAAGAGCTGCTGGGCGGAAGGCTCTATAAGATTGCCCAGCCGGAGGAAGACGAGCTTCTTCTTACCATCAAACAGCCCGGAGGGCAGAAAAGACTTTATATCTCGGCGGGAGCCTCCCTCCCTCTGATCTATCTGACGGAAACCAATAAACCCAGCCCCATGACCGCCCCCAACTTCTGTATGCTGCTCAGAAAGCATCTCCAGAACGGACGGATCACGGATATTTCCCAGCCGGGTCTGGAACGCATCGTCCACATTCAGGTAGAACATCTGGATGAAATGGGAGATCTGCGCCATAAAGCCTTAGTGGTGGAAATTATGGGAAAGCACAGCAACATTATTTTCTGCAACGACGACAATGTCATCATTGACAGTATTAAGCATGTGTCCGCAGCCGTCAGCTCCGTCCGGGAGGTGCTCCCCGGAAAACCTTACTTTGTGGTGCAGACCCAAGACAAGCGGGATGCCCTATCCACGGATTACGCAGCCTTCCGGAATACTCTCTCCGCCAAGGCTCAGCCCGCTTTTAAAGCGCTCTACGGCAGCTTTACGGGCATCTCCCCCGTTTTGGCACAGGAGCTTTGCTATGAGGCGGGAATCGACGGAGAACGTCCCACAGCCGCCATGGAAGAAACGGATTATCAAGCATTGTTCGATGCCTTCGGCAAAATGGTTCAAGCCGTCCGAGAGGAACGCTTCTCCCCAAGCATCGCATACACGGGCAAAAAACCGGCAGAATTCGCCGCTCTGCCCCTGACCATGTACACGAGCGGCGAGGACAGACTGGTCTCCTACGATTCCATGTCCGACCTGCTGGAACACTATTACGCGGAGAAAAACACCCTTACCCGCATCCGTCAGAAATCCTCCGATCTGCGCCGCATCGTACAGACGGCGCTGGAGCGCAACGTGAAAAAGTACGATCTGCAGCTGCGCCAGATTAGGGATACGGAAAAGCGGGATACCTATCGGGTTTACGGGGAACTGCTGAACACCTACGGCTACGAATCCACGCCCGGAGCAAAGTCTTTGGAGGCGCTGAATTATTACACAGGGGAGACTGTCACCATTCCTTTAGACCCCACCTTGACCGCCACCGAGAACGCCAAAAAATATTTTGAAAAATATAACAAGCTGAAGCGGACCCATGAGGCGCTGTCCCAGCTGACGGAAGAAGTGAAATCGGAAATCGACCATCTGGAATCCGTCTCCGCTGCCCTTGATATCGCCCTTCATGAAGAAGATCTGGCCGAAATTAAGGAGGAGCTCACCGAAAGCGGCTATATTCACAGAAAAGGCGGGAACAAAAAGCAGAAAATTACCAGCAAGCCGTTTCATTACATCAGCAGTGACGGTTTTCACATGTATGTAGGAAAAAACAATTACCAGAACGACAATCTGACCTTTAAATTTGCCACGGGGAATGACTGGTGGTTCCATGCCAAAAAAATCCCCGGCTCCCACGTTGTGGTAAAGCTCGACAATGCGGAGGAGCTTCCCGACCGCACTTTCGAGGAGGCGGCGCGCCTTGCTGCCTATTACTCCAAAGGCCGGGATCAGGAAAAGGTGGAGATCGACTATGTCCAGAAAAAGCACGTGAAAAAACCCGGCGGGGCAAAACCCGGTTTTGTGGTCTATTACACGAACTATTCCATGGCCATTGACAGCGATATTTCCGGAATAAAGCAGGTAACGGCTCCGCCTTCTCATTCATAAGCTTCTTTCCTTTGGACTGTGTACTCATTGTAAAACGACAGAACAATATAATGGGCAATTTACAAGGAAAAGTTTATTGCAAAATGAAGCCGGAGCGTGTCCGAAGCTTATTCTGCGGCGAAAGCTATGTTACTGTGAACGAAGTGAACAGTAACATAGCTATATTAAAACAGGCGGCTGAGCACACGACAAACGCATGAAGGAACATTCTATTAGCAAAATAAGTAAATATGCTGAGAATTCATGCGTTTGTCGTGTGCTCAGCAATGCCCATATTGACATCGGTATATAGAATTGTTAGAATGGAAATATTAGATAGTTTTGCACGGGGATTTGCGCAATACCCGATAATTTTACATATAAAGAGGAGAAATAGGTATGTACAATTGTTGTCTTCACATTTATCTGGCAGGGCAGCCTTGCTCTACGTTTGAAGTGATAAAAGAGATGCCTTCACTTGAATACTTTACCCATGTATTCTCTGAAAGCGTTAGGCCGGATAGGATCTTGGCATCAGAGGCGGAGCTGATTTTAGCCAATCTGACGGAGCTGGATGCCAAGGAGGCGCTGGCGGCCTTGCTGCCGGACGGAACCGATGAAACTCAAGTGATTCTGCTGGCAGATAAGGAGCAGGCACGGCTTCTGGCCGGAGATCCTGATTTTGCAAATTATGCGGCTGTCAAAGATATCTGGATCAGCCCGCTGTCGGAGGAAGAAGTACAATTCCGCTTCTCAAGATGGCAGCAGACCTGTAAAATGAGCAAGGATTACTGGCAGACCAGCCAGTATCTGGAAGCCACCATTAATAATATTCCCAACCTTGTCTGGTATAAGGATAAAAACGGCATTCATGAGAAAGTGAACGACAGTTTCTGCCGGACCGTCAACAAGACCAAGCAGCAGGTACAAGGACGGGGGCATGCTTACATATGGGATGTGGAACAGGACGATCCCGCCTGTATAGAATCGGAGCGGGAGGTAATGACCAAAGAGCAGACCTTCATATCCGAGGAAACCATTAAGGCCGGAGACAGTATGCGGACGCTCACCACTTACAAGTCGCCCCTCTATAATCTGGACGGCAGCGTAATGGGAACCGTGGGCGTAGCCATAGACGTGACGCAGGAACGGGCTTACGAACGGGAAATCATTCAAAAGAACCAGACCTTGGAAACCATCTTTACCAATATCGACTGCGGAGTAATGTGCCATACCTTGGACGGTTCACGTATTCTCAGCATAAACAAAGCCGCCCTTAAAATCTTAGGTTACGATACTCAGGAAGAAATGATGGAGGAAGGATTCGATCTGATAGCGTCCTCCATTATGCCGGAAGACGGCGACAGGCTCCGGGATTGCATTAAAGCTTTAAAAAAGGAAGGCGACAGCATCAGCGCCGAATACCGCGTGCGGCATAAAAACGGGGATGTCCTGCATGTTATGGGCAATATTAAGCTCTTATGCGAAAACGGCAGGCTTCTCTACCAGCGTTTCCTCTTAGACTGCACCGCCCAAAAGCTTCAGGAGAAAGAAAAAGAGCGGCGTCAGATGGAACTGGTTCAGGCGCTGAGTACAGATTTTAATCTTGTATGCTTTATAAATCCCGAAACAGGTGCCGTAACCCCTCTCCGAAACGACGGCAAGGGAATCAGCAATATCTTCAACGGTGAAATCCCGTTGAAGGAAAGCATGGATGAATACATAGATGAATGGGTGCATGAAGAAGACAAGGAAATGCTGCGGCAGGCTGTCTCCTTAGACTTTCTGCAGAAAGAACTGGCCGCAAAAAAATTATTCTATGTGAATTACCGAAAATGCAAGGGTGACGAAATCATCTATTTCCAAATGAAGGCGGTGGGCGTAGGTACCGATGACGGAGGCCGCGGAATCGTTTTGGGCTTCCGCAGTGTGGACGGGGAAATCCGCCGGGAGATGGAACAGAACAATCTATTGGAAGCCGCCCTTTCACAGGCAAACAGAGCCAGCAAAGCCAAAAGTGTATTTTTATCCAATATGTCCCATGATATCCGGACGCCCATGAATGCAATCGTGGGATTTACGAATCTGGCCATCAATCATATCGATCAGAAGGAACAGGTTGCGGAGTATCTCAAAAAAATTATGACTTCCGGCAATCACTTGCTGAGCCTGATCAACGACGTGCTGGATATGAGCCATATAGAAAGCGGCAAAATCCACTTGGATGAGAAGCCTTGCAGCCTTCCCGATATTTTACACGGACTCCGCAACATTCTTCAGGCGGACGTCAACGCAAAACAGCTTGAGCTGCAGATCGATACGGTGGATGTTTTGGACGAAGACATATACTGCGACAAGCTTCGTTTGAACCAAGTGCTTTTAAATCTCCTCAGCAATGCCGTAAAATATACCGGAGCAGGCGGCACTATCAGTATGCGGATCACGGAGAAATCCGGCGCTCCCGCAGGTCATGCCAAGTATGAATTCTGCATCAAGGACACCGGCATGGGCATGAGTCAGGAATTTGTAGAACACATTTTTGAACCTTTTGAGAGGGAACAAAACAGTACGATCAGCGGAATACAGGGAACCGGTCTGGGCATGGCCATCACGAAAAATATCGTGGATATGATGGACGGAACCATTCATGTAACAAGCGAACAAGGCGTAGGTACGGAATTCACGGTTTCCTTTACCTTCCGTCTGCATTCCGACACGCGGGAGCTTCATGACATACCGGAGCTGCGGAACTGCAGAGCCTTGGTGGTTGACGACGATTTTAACACCTGTGACAGCGTCTCCTATATGCTGGGACAGCTGGGAATGCGCGCCGAATGGACCTTATCGGGAAAGGAAGCGGTTCTCCGCACCCATCAGGCAATCACCCGGGGCGACGATTATTCCGTATACATCGTGGATTGGATTCTGCCGGATATGAACGGTGTGGAAGTCACCCGGCGAATCCGGAAGGAGACGGGGCATGACGTACCGGTAATCGTTCTCACCGCCTATGATTGGTCGGATATCGAATCGGAGGCTAAAGACGCCGGCGTCACGGCTTTTTGCAGCAAGCCCTTGTTCTTGTCAGAGCTGAGAACCTGCCTGCAGTCAACCATGCAGCCGGAAGAGGAAAAGAAAGAAAACGCGAAACAGGTATCCTCAGATCATCATACCGGACGTATCCTTTTGGCGGAAGACGTGGAACTGAATCAGGAAATTGCGGTTGCCATTCTGGGAGACGCGGGATTTACTACCGAGGTTGCGGAGAACGGAAGGGTTGCTTTGGATATGGTAAGACAATCCCAGCCGGGTTATTATAAAGTAGTGCTGATGGATGTCCAGATGCCTGTGATGAACGGCTATGAGGCAACACGGGAAATCCGCAAATTAGAAAACCAAGATTTGGCCTCCATTCCTATCATTGCAATGACAGCCAACGCTTTTGAGGAAGACAAACAGGATGCTTTAAAATGCGGCATGAACGGCCACATAGCAAAGCCCATTGATATCCAGAAACTATTTGAAACCTTGGACAGCGTACTGTGACCCAATAGAAAGCATACACTATCTTCTTTTTAACGATCGAAAAGCGCTTGCATGTAACACACACTGCAAGCGCTTTTTATATAACGGTCAATTCTTCTATATCAAATGCATATCCCTTCTGCCCTTTGATTCTGTCGGCTCTGTCTCGGCTTATCGAAGCAGCCTGCACTTTTTTGCCGCCTTAACCAGCAAATGCCCTTTGGGAAAGCTTCTCAATTCATTTTCCGTAATTCCCCTCATCAAAAGCAGCATTGCAAAGTAAACCACTGCCCCGATCAGAATGGCAGGTATCACCGATATCCGGCGGGATCCCGTCAGAAGCAGCAAGCCCTCATACACCGCCCATGCACCGGCGCCCATAAACATTGCGGCACCGCCGGGAATCAAAAAGCTCTTCACTATCTCCTGCCGGTAGCCCACCGCCTTGTGGACAGCCCATTGGTTCAGCACGCACATCAAAAAGGAGTACACCGTATTGGCAATGGCAATGCTGTACAAATCCAGTTTCGTCCAATGCAGCAGCCCCATAGCCAGCCCCGTCTGTACCGCCAGCGCAATGGCAGCATTCACAATGGGCACGTTAACCTTTCCAAGACCCTGTAAAATAGAGCTGTTCAATGTGGACAAAGCGTAGAAAACCACGGACAATGCCAGCGCCATCAAAAGCTTTGTAGCCAGATCCTCATCTGCCTGTACCTCATTGGTAAACAACAGACAAGTGATCGGTCTGGCCAAAACCAACAGCCCCGCCGCACATGGAATGGAAATGATCATTGTGGTTTTCACGGATAGACCGATTTTCTCCCGCGCTCCGTCGATATCCCTTGCGGCAACCATCTGCGCCACCGAAGGAATCATGGCGGAAGCCATGGCGGAGGCAAAGGCGATGGGGATATTGGAGATGGTCAAAGCCTGAGCGGAAAAAATACCCCATCTGGAATAAATGTCCACCGATGCCAGCTCCTTGGCTTTCAGATACCATTTCGTGTAAATGGTATTATTCACCGTGCCGCTTAGGTTATATATTGCAGTGCTGAGAATAAAGGGCATGACAATAAACGTAATGGTCTTAATCATTTCCCCGTAAGAGTCCACTCTCCCATGCCTGTCTCTGGAGACTCTCCGCATGATCATACCGCGGTTCAATCCGTATATCCCCAGCATAAACAGCAAGGCAATCAAAACCCCCACGCCGGTTCCCATAGCGCTTCCTACCGCCCCCTTGGTTGCACGGACAATCCTGTCCGCCTCTGTTTCGGGAATATCCATAGTTCCCATGGCGGATTTAATCAGCAGATACGCCGCTCCCACGCTGACCGCCGCATTGGCAATCTGCTCCAATATCTGGGACACCGATGTCTGAGCCATGCTTTTATGCGCCTGAAAATAGCCTCTCAATACTCCCAGAATACCATAGATAAAAATGGTCGGCGCAAACGTTCGGAGCACCGGTACGGCTTCCTCCCCCACAAACAGCCCCGCACCGAAAAAAAGAAACAGGCTTGCGGCGCCTCCCACTGCCAGTACATAGAACAGGGCGCAGTGAAACAGCCGGTGGGCATTTCTGAATTCCTTTTCCGCCAGTTTCTGGGCAATCACCTTGGAGATAGCGGAAGGTATGCTGTAGGAAGAAATCAGCAAAATAATAGTGTAGTAATTGTAAGCGGAGGAATAATACCCCATTCCCAGATCACCGATGACACGCTGCAAAGGGCTCCTGTAAAGGAGCCCTATAATTCTGCTGATAATACCGGCTGCCGCCAATATCCCCGCCTGCAGTATGAAACTGTTTTTACTGCCGCCGTTACTAGAACCGTTCTTCCTATTGTTATCCGCCATACAATTCCTATCCTATAAGCCAGTCATACATTTCCTGATATTTAAGCGCAGATACGTGCCATGAGAAATCTGCCGCCATAGCGCGGTCTACCATCTTGTTCCACTCGCGCTTCTTATCATAATAAATATGCTCGGCATAGCGAATTGTATTCAACATTTCATGTGCATTATAATTTACAAAGCTAAATCCTGTACCGGAGTTCTCAAATTCGTTGTAGGGCTGCACGGTATCCTTTAAACCGCCCGTCTCACGCACAATGGGAATAGTACCGTAACGCAGAGCCATCAGCTGGCTCAATCCACAGGGCTCGAACAGAGAGGGCATCAGGAAAGCGTCACAGGATGCATAAATCTTATGGGACAAATCCTCGGAATAATAGATATTAGCTGAAATCTTATCTCCGTATTTCCAGTCGAAATGACGGAACATATTTTCATACCTTTCCTCTCCTGTCCCCAGAATCACCAGCTGCACATCATCTTGGCAAAGCTCATCCATGATATAAGCGATCAGGTCAAATCCCTTCTGATCCGTCAACCGGGATACAATACCTATCATCATCTTCCTGTCATCCTGACACAAACCAAGCTCCTGTTGTAAAGCTCTCTTATTTTTTACCTTCTCCTTGCGGAAATTCACGGCATCATACTGACGCACGATACGCTTATCTGTCTCCGGATTAAAATCCGTATAGTCAATACCGTTTACAATCCCCCGCAGAGAACCGCTTCTGGCACGGAGCAGACCGTCCAGACCCTCGCCGAAGAAAGGCGTCTTGATTTCCTCCGCATAAGTACTGCTCACGGTAGTGATCGCATCCGCAAAAACGATACCTCCTTTTAATAAATTGGCATCTTTATATGCCTCCAGTTTATCGGGGGTAAAGTAATATCCGGGAAGTCCGGTAATACCCTGAACGGTCTTTGTATCCCATTTTCCCTGAAATTTAAGATTATGAATCGTGATGACAGACTTCATATCGCGGAAGAAATCACTGTCGTGAAAACGTTCCTTTAAGTACACGGGCACCAGCCCCGTCTGCCAGTCATGGCAGTGGATCAGTTCCGGCCGGAAACCGATTGCCGGCAGTGCGGACAACAACGCCTTGGAGAAAAACGCATATCTCTCGATCTCCCATTTGGGATCGTCAGTGTACACCTTTAATCCGCTGAAATAGTATTCATTATCTATAAAATAATAGTGAACACCGCCTTCAACCGCCTCCATAACCCCCACATACTCATTCTTCCAATTAAAATCCATATAAAAATGAGTCACATATTGCATTTTGTCTTTCCATTCCTGCTTCATGCAGGAGTATTTAGGAATAATGACCCTGATGTCAAAATATTCTTTATCAATACACTTGGGCAGAGATCCTACCACATCTGCCAGACCACCTGTCTTGATAAAAGGCACACCTTCTGATGCTGCAAATAATATTTTCTTCATTGTATCCCTCCACCGAATTAAATATATTGTTATTATACATCATTCCCTATTCAGTGGAAAGCTTTTCTTACTAATTTCGGTAAGATAATCTGATTCGATCGGCTATCAGCGCGATAAATTCCGAGTTCGTCGGCTTGCCTTTTCCGGTGTCAATCGTATATCCGAACAGAGCATCCAGAGTTTCCATTCTCCCTCTGCTCCACGCCACTTCAATGGCATGGCGGATGGCGCGCTCCACCCGGCTGGGCGTGGTTTGGAAGCGTTTTGCGATGGTGGGATATAAAATCTTTGTGATGGAACTGATCATGCCGGGATCTTCCACGGACATCATGATTGCCTCCCGCAGATACTGGTATCCCTTGATGTGTGCCGGAACGCCGATCTCGTGAATCATGTTCGTCACGTCCTTTTCCAGATCGCGGATTACCTGCTGCTCCTTCTCCGCACTCTGTATGGTTGTCTCTACAGATTTATCCTTGGCAGAGGGAACCGTGATCATGATTTGAAATTCCTTGTCAGCATTCATCAAATCTCCCAGAATTTTGTATATTTTTTCATTATCCTTCGTAGCAGTAATGTTCAATTGTTCCATAATAACCTCCATGCCGCTTTAGCGGCTCAAATAGATATGAAAAACGCTGTCTTTCGCGTTTTTCCTGTGTGAAACTTAATACTTCTTAGGCAGTGTCTTTTGCTGCCTTAGAAGTATTTTTCACACTACTACCCTTTCCTTTCCATAATCTGCATACTTTAATGTGTACAAAACACAGAACCATGGTGTGTCCAGAACAGTAATGCCGACACACTAGAGGGAATAAAAAACCTATTTTTCGTACTTTCTAATTATAAAAGATAAAAGATTGCCGAATCAACTCAAACCCATCGCAAAAATATCTTATTCTTCGCTAAAAAGAATTATATTTTACTAAAATATCTCTACTTTTGGCATATTTCCAGAAATTGTGCAATCTGTTTTTATACAGAAAGGCATCCGTATGAGGCTTCAGCCGCGGTTCAAGGAACAGCTTCTGACAAATTACAGCAAAAGACGCCGTCATTGATCTGTTACCGCTCACTCGCTGTCGCCGCAAGGTGTTTTCACGCTGTTTCTGCGTGATACACCCGAGACAGACATGCGCGAAATCGCTGTTTTGCGATTTCTGTGCATAGGCTGCTGTGAACAAAGTGAACAGCAGCCACTGATCTGTGACGTCCTTTCGGAAAGTCTTCTTATGCTTGTACTGCCGAAAAAAATAAGTTACAATAGCCTTAAGGCGTGTTTGAAAAATCATCACGCAGATACCTATTACTTCCCATACCGACTGTTAAATTCAAATTTCTGCTTTGACAGAACGACAGGAGCATAAATGAAGCAAATAAACGAGGATATAAAACAGCAAAATTTTAAACAAATCTACCTTCTGTACGGTGAAGAACGTTATCTGCGCAGACAGTACAGAGAGCGTCTGCGCAAAGCGCTTTGCAGTGAGGACGACACTATGAACACCCACTTTTACGAGGGCAGGGACATCTCTGTGGGTGCCGTTATCGATCTGGCCGAAACTCTGCCCTTTCTCGCAGAGCGACGTGTTATTTTCATCAGCAACAGCGGCTTGTTCAAATCCGGCGGGGAAAAGATGGCGGAATATCTGGCAGAGCCCAATGAGACCACTTATTTTGTCTTTACGGAAAGCGAAATCGACAAGCGCAGTAAATTGTTCAAAACCGTAAATTCCAAAGGCTACGCGGCGGAATTTGCCGTTCAGGACGAAAAGACGTTAAAGCGCTGGGCAGCGGGCGTCTTGGGAAAAGAAGGGAAAAAAATTACGGAAAACACGGTTCAGCTTCTGCTCTCCAAAACCGGCACCAATATGGAAAATATCCAAATGGAACTTGAAAAGCTGATCTGCTACTGCTTGGACAGAGAAGTCATTACCGATGAGGACGTGGAAGCTGTCTGCACCACCCGCATCAGCAATCATATTTTTGATATGATAAACGCCATAGCTGACAAACAGCAGAAAAAGGCTTTGGATCTATATTATGATCTTCTGGCGCTGAAGGAGCCGCCCATGCGGATTCTGTTTCTGATTGCCAGACAGTGCAATCTGCTGCTTCAAGCCAAGGAACTAAAGTTAAAGGGACACGATCAGCGTTCCATTGCCTCCAAAATAGGCGTTCCCCCTTTCGCTGCCGGAAAATATCTGGCTCAGGCATCCCGGTTCAAGACGGAAAAGCTGCGGAACGCGGTGACAAAATGTGTGGAAGCGGAAGAAGCCGTAAAAAGCGGCCGCATGAACGATATCCTGAGCGTGGAAATATTGATTATGTCGGTATTGTGACCGTTTAGGTTTATTTTTCACGGCATCCGATAATGATCAAAAAGCTGACCGCCTGTTTTCACGAAAGGCTTCCACTTTAATCATTTCCTGATAAAAGCTTACCTTTACGGCGCCCTTTTGACCGGTAATCATTGTAACGCTGTCCACGCCTTCCAGACGCTCCAGCAGCTCCTTATGAGGATGTCCGTAACGGTTGTTTCTGCCGCAGGAAATTACGGAAAGCATGGGGGTGAGTTGTGCCAGCAGCCTCTCCGAAGTAGAATTCTTGGAGCCATGATGAGCCGTTTTCAACACGGATAGGTTTCGAATTCCTTTTTCCTGCAAAGCAGCAAGCAGCGCTTCCTCTCCGTCTGCCTCCACGTCTCCCGTCATTAGGAAATCCATTTCTTTTTCCCCGTTCTCATCCATAAATACTCCGTAGACGCAGAGAGAATAAGCGTTGGCATCCTTTCCCGTCCATCCGCTTTCGGGATGAAGGCAGAGAAAGGCGGCTCTGTCATATGAAAAACTCTCTCCGGAGGACAGACAGCCAATGGAAATCCGGCTGCTCCAATCCTCCCGCTCCGCAAATTCTCCCAGACGCTCCAGCATCTCTGCCCTTCCCTCCGGACACAGCTTTGGCAGCACTAACTGCTTTATTTCTATCCCGCTGTCCTGTCCCATTGACAGCAATTCCATGACCCCGTTCACATGATCCCCATCCGGATGTGAGAGAATCACCGCATCCAAAGTATGTATTCCGTAATACCGCAGACAGGGCAGCAGCACATATTTTCCCACACGGCTCCGGCTGCTGCTTCCGCAGTCAAAGAGGATATTCTCTCCGGAGGCAGTCCGCACCAATATCCCGTCCCCCTGTCCCACATCTAAAAACAGCAGTTGGTTCTCCGCGGGGGGCTGCCATCCGATTACAAATACGTTTAAGGCAAGCACGGTAAAACCTGCGGCAAAGACAATTTTATGCCTTTTTCCCTTACACTCTTTATGTGCCTTGCTCTCTTTGGCCCGCATCCCTTTGACGCAGCACATTACTGCCGCCAAAATCAGATAATAGACAATAACCTGCCAGAGTCCGGGTTTTCCGGGATTCCATGTATGACATGGAAATCCGTTGAACCATCCGCAAAGGCTCTCATATCCCTGAAGTATCAGCCAGTCAATCCGTCCGAATATGCCTAGTCCCGGTATCAGCGCCAAAAAGCCCGCCGCCATCAATAATTCCATAAAGGGAAGCACCAAGATATTTAACAGAACGGAATATGTCGGTATCTGATAATAAAACCACAGTTGTACCGGAAGCGTTGCAAGGGTGATGGACAGCCCCGACAGGACGGCTTTCAAAAGCTTTCTCTTTCCCTTCTTTTTCCGGCTGCTCCAAATTCCGCTATCTCCTTTCTCATTGTCCGGCTTCTCACTGCCTGAAGCCATGGCGGGATACACTGCGCCGATTCCGATCATGGAAGTAAAGGAAAGCAGAAATCCCGAGTGGCGCAGATAATAGGGATTTTTTACTGTAAGAACCGCCGCCATCACTCCCGCTGCCGTGGGCATATCGTAAGTTCTTCCGATGATTTCCGCCGTCATCCTAAGCAGATACATGCCAATGGCGCGGCAAGCGGAAACGCTGAAGCCTGTCATCATACCGTATAAAAAGAGCAGAATACTTCCCGACACGGCCGCCGGAAATACCGGCACCCGGCATTTCCGCAGCAATTGATATACCGTCATTCCGATCATGGTAATGTGAAGGGAAGAAATACTCAAAATATGCAGGATTCCGTTCCTTTGATACAATTCCTTCAATTCGGGATCCAAATCCCCCTTGTCCCCCAGCAGCAGGGCGCACATGACTGCCGCTTCCTTTCCGGGAAGCACCTTCCCCAGACGCTGCTTCAACAGGCTCCGGATCCCATACAAAGTTTCCCGAAACCGCCAGTAAGAATTCCCTTGCTCCAGCAGCGCCGCATCCTTTACTTTTCCGCCGATGCCCAGCGTTCGATAATAGTCGCGGGAATCAAATTCCCCCGGATTTGCAGCGGCGGAAAAAGCCTCAAAAGTACCTTCCACAAGCACTACGCTTCCCAGAGGCACATCCGCTTCCCGCCCTAAAATGCATATTAAATTTTCTTTACATGGAAGAAATGGCTGTGAATTGTCAGCCGAAGATGTTATTCGAATGGTCCGTAAATATATTTTTTCGGAATCTTTTTGGTATACCTGTCCCACAGCGGTGACAGGTTCTCCGTCGGTGAGCATTTCCGTACCGATCTGCCCTTGCGGCACCCTGTCAAAAATACCCAGCCTCAGCAGAACCCCCATAACCGCCGTCAGACATATGGCAGCCAGCAATAAAGGTCGCCGCATATAATGTCCTTTCATGTCATTTGTATCAATATTGTTTCTGTTTCAGGAGCTTTGCCGGTTAATTTTTCACCGAAGTAACCATATCCAAATTCCTCTCAAACGTAGAATTCTGGAAAATAGCCGAGGTAGTCGGTACTTCCCCGTTTACCAGAATCTGTACCTTATTGATGTTGCTCAATTCCACCAATGAATTTACTATGGAATAAACCGCCGCATCCATGGAGACATTATCCGGCACAGTCAGGAAATTGTCATCCAGATTGACATAACAGATTCCGTCCTTGGTGGTCACGTTGATAATTTTAGTGTTTGGATTAATGGTAGCGTGCAGCCCCTCCACCTGACCGCTGGGGCCTGCAATTAACTCCTCCACAATAAAACGCTCTATGGGCGTGTTGGAAGAATAATGCTTCTCCCGATAAGCGGCTATCAGCATATTTCCTTCGTCGCTTGCAAAAAACAGTTTAATTCTGGCAAGTTCATAGGTGTTTATCTCATTGCCGTCATTGTTAATGAATTGGTCGGCGTTCATCCTGCCCACCACATTGCCCATACTGTCCACCAACGGTTTGCCTTCCACCGTCATTTCCACGGTATCAATCTCCGGAAGCTGGGTCAGTGTACGCACAATGGCAGCCCGCACCAGAACCTCCGTAGTAACCGAGAGATTCAAATAAGCTTCGCTCACGTCTATGGTTATCTTGCTCTCCTCCAAATCTATTTTCAAAATATTAAAGCCCATGGCAAGGGGCGCCTGATACTCTAGCTTTTCCGGCGTGGCGGCAAGGCATTGCATCAATTCTCTAAGAACGGCCTGAGAACTTTCTTTCTGCGTCCAATAAGGGTGCATTTCCACCTTTGTCTCCGATTTACTGATATAATAAACCTGATACTCCGTGCCTTCCGGCGTCTCTTCCCCCACACAGGCCGATGCCCCAAGCATAAAAAGGATCCCCCATATCAAACACAATGCTTTTTTCACTCGCTAACCTCCATACTGCCGTTCTTTGGCGGCGGCACAAACCATCCCTTACACTACTGCCTGCGCAATGTATGTCAAAGGAATTCTGACTGTAAAGCTGGAACCCTCCCCTTCCACACTGGTAACGGTAATGGAGCCTCGGTGCATCAGCACGGCGCTCTTGGTAATAGCCAGTCCCAGTCCCGTACCTCCGATTTCTCTGGAATGGGATTTGTCCACTCTGTAAAATCTCTCATAGATATGGGACAGTTCTTCCTCCGGAATTCCCAGTCCCGAATCACTGACCCTGAATGTGAAAAATTGATGGTCGGCATCTAATTCTACCTTCACCCAGCCATGCTCTTTATTATATTTGATGGAATTTTCAACCAGATTGGTCATAATAAGCGTCATTTTAACTTCGTCCACCTCTGCCGTCACAGGGCGCATACTTTCAAAGACCACCTCCACATCCCGTTTCCGGGCGAGGGGGCGCAGACGCTTTAATATCAATTCTACCAAATCGTTGATGTTTAAAGAGGCAATATTGAGATCCAGTACCTTCTTATCCATTTTAACCAATGCCAGAAGATCGGTGATAATCCTGTTTTCCCTGTCGATTTCGGATACAATATCCTCCATAAACTCACGGTAAAGCTCTGCCGGCGCATTTTCCTGCGCCAGCAAGGAATCCGCCAGCACCTTGACGGAAGCCATTGGCGTCTTCAGCTCATGGGACACGTTTGCCACAAACTCCTGTCTGGAATCGTCCAAGGCTTTCATCCTCTTTAGCAGCTGATTAAAGGCCTCCACAATATGCTCCGTCTCCGTATAATCGGGCACGGATATGGTTCTGTCACTGTAGCCCGCCTGAATTTCGTTAATTGCTTCCGTGACACGGTCAAAGGGCTTTGTCAAAATGATGGACAAAATGAAAGCAAACGCCACAATGATAACAATCATCAGCTGCTCGATAACCATGGATTTACGATTCAGGATATCCATGGTTTCCACGATGGAATCGTTGGAAATACTGGTCAGCATAACACCCACTATCTTACCGCTTCCCTTTCCGTCTCCGTCCGTGGCAGTGGAATCCACAATGGGCGTGGTCATTTCTATATAACCGTGTTCCTTGTCATAATTTGAGGTATTTTCTCCTCTCAGACATTTTATTACTTCCTCGGAAATAATCGTCTTGTCGTCACTGATCCCATAGGTGTCTTTTACCACCCTTAAGCTGGAATCTATGATCATGACACGTCCCTCATAAAGATTGGATATCATCTCCAGTTCTGCATTTATAACCGCTCGGGAATTCCGATATACCGTTTCATCCGATTTATAGGTAACCAAATATTTATTGTTCAGAAGGTGGTTTCCCACGATTAACAGCTGGTTCTGTACCGTGGCAATCCTCTGCTCCACCGCCCGTTCCTCATAATTATCCACAATGGCGCCGCGCATAAATATGCTGGGAATGATTCCCACGATCAATATGATTACAAAGAATCGTACCTTTAGACTGCGCAAAGATAATAGAGTCTTTAACTCACCGAATATTTTTGCAAACATTTTCTCTCCCGACTCATGCATTTAGAAAGTAATAGCCCACACCCCATTTTGTATGTACATATCTGGGTTCGCTGGGATTTTGCTCCACCTTTTCACGCAGGCGGCGGATGTGCACGTCAACGGTGCGGACATCACCGGGATAGTCCACTCCCCAGACTATCTGAAGCAGGTTCTCCCGGCTGTATACTTTATTCGGATTCAGCATTAAAAGCTCCAGCACCTCGAATTCTTTTGCCGTCAAGCCGATTTCCTGTCCCGAAATATAAGCCCGCCTTCCCTCACAATCCAGACGCAATTCTCCGCTCTCAATCACTTTCGGCTGCTCTCCGGCAACGCGCTTGGGCTCTATACGGCGCATAATCGCTTTAATTCGTGCCTTTACCTCCAAAATGTTAAAAGGTTTTGTAATATAGTCATCTGCGCCGTATTCCAGACCGAGAATCTTATCCATATCATCCCCTCTGGCCGTCAACATGATAATGGGTACATTGGAAAACTCTCTGATCTGCTGGCAGACTTCAAATCCTGTCAGCTTAGGCAGCATCACGTCTAACAAAATAATGTCATACTGGTTATTGCGTGCAAATTCCAATGCCTCCTCACCGTCATAAGCGCAGTCAACCTGTATTTCGTCCTGTTCCAGACTGAAACGGATTCCTTTCACAATCAGTTTCTCATCATCTACCACCAAAGCTCTCTTTCCTGCCATTTTAATCTCCCTCTCTCTGTCTTTATCCCTGTCGCCGACACCCCTTGACAAGGCTGTCAATGCGCTTATTTCATCAGGAAACCGTATGTCCTCCCTCTGCACCTTCTTTTCCGCAAAAGGAAACGGTTTCCTATGGTGCTGTCGTTATTTTATCGCTTATTTTATTGTACACGCTCTCCTTGATCCCCGATACATTCATAATGTCCTCACAGGAAGCAAATCCGCCATGAGCCTCCCTGTAAGCTATAATATCCGCCGCTCTGGATTCTCCGATTCCGGGAAGCGTACATAACTGCGCCGCATCGGCGGTGTTGATATTTACCAATCCCGCGGATGCCGATGCCTGTTTCTCTGCCTGTGCCCTATACTCCTCACAGTCAGGAAAATACAATTTTTCCCCGTCGGAAATCTTGGCCGCCAGATTCACCGCGTCCACCGCCGCATGGGAAGCAAAGCCTCCCGCCGCCTCCAAGGCATCCGCGGCTCTGCTTCCTTCCGGCAGGAAAACGATACCCGGAGTCTCAACGGCTCCGCATACATAGACGCAGATATCCGGGGCTTTCCCCGTATCCTGCGGCTGGCCCGACCGAGCTTCCCCCGTATCCTGCGGCTGGCCGAACCAGACCTCTCCCGTATCCTGCGGAAAACCCGACCGGGCTTCCCCCGTATCCTGCGGAAAACCCTCTGAAGCTTCCTCCGCGTTCTGCTGACCGATCCATAAAATTTCCTGTTCTGCCTTGCCACAGGCAGAAATACTCAATACAAAAGCGAGACTGCATATAGCAGCCCCTATTCTTTTCTTTTTCATCATAGCCCCTTTCCGATGTATCGGTAAAACGTCTACCTCCATCCAAAAAGGCTGCCTCTCTATGCTGATGTATTTTATTGTAAATTAATCATGGGCTTTTTACAAGTGTTATTTCCACTTAAAAATAACAATTCCCGCAATGGCAACCGCCATACCTAATGCTTTTCTCCATTCCCAAGGCTGCTTCTCCACACCGAACCATCCCAGAAGCTCAATCAAATACGCCACGGCCAGCTGCGCCACCACAATCAGCATCACCGCTTTGGCCGGTCCCAGCATATCCATACTCTTAATAACCGTATACGTAATAAAGGCACCGATAGCGCCTCCTAAGAGCATGTATTTCGGCTGCACCTCAAACACCTTCAAAAGGCTGCTTCTGTCCGCACAGCCCCACGCCCCCAGACAGACCACTAATGCAGTCAGCTGCACAAAAGCGCTTGCGGCCCAAATGCTGGAAGCCTTTGTAACCTGTGTGTTGAATACACCCTGTACACTCATAAGGGCGCCGGAAATTAATGCAATAATAAAACCAATCATAAGACACCTCCTAAAAAAAGTGTATCCCATGATTGGTAAATTATGCGTCCGTCAAAACATAAACACTCTCTAATACACCGCTTCCACCTGCGTCACAATCTGGTTTGCAAGCTCTTCCACCAGTGTAGTGACATCCGCACCGTTCCACACACTGGAAAACAGCCTCTCCAGCTGCAGCCAGAAATTACCCGTCTCCATCATTTTGGGCAAGGGAACGCTCTCCCCGTATTCCAGCATAAAAATCTGCAATGCCCCGTTCTCCGTTCCTGCATTTCTGTTGGCAGATACCTTTCCGCTTCTCTCATACAATGAATCCGCACACTCCGTCACCAAATAAGCGGCAAAACGGTTTGCCAGCTCCTTATGCTCCGAATAACCGTTTACCGCCACCCCGTTGGTAACGGACATGGAACGGCTTTTCAATTCCTCACTGATATCGGGCATCATGGCAATTCCATATTCAAAAGCCAGTTCCCCGCTTTCCTTTGCCTCTGCCAGACGGGCCGCCGCATCGGTGGTGACAATGCTGAAAACGGTCTTACCGTCAATAAAGTCCTGCAGCACGGAATCATAACTCACCGTGTCGGATTCTATAAAGAAAAATTGGTTCAAGGCTTTATAAACTTCAAGGCACTGTATGGTTTCCGGATTGTTAATATTGATCTGCCGCTTGTCGTCCCCCGCATCGCCGCCCACAATCATATAATTTCCCACAATCCAGTAATTATAAAAGATATCCGAGACGTCCCATTTCAGGACTCCGTCCACTCCGGCCGGCACATCAAAGGTATTTGCAATATTCAGAATATCGTTTACCGTGTGGGGAATGGCCTTTTGGAAATATTCCTCTGCCAGAGCCGCAAGCGCCGCCTCATCCACGGGAATCCCGCTGTCATTTTCTGCGGAAGCCAGATCCTCCCCCGCGTTGAGCAGATCCTTTTGCGCAATCTGTACCGCCCACTCGGCAAGATATGTCTCATTATATACCAGAGCGCTGGTCTCATAAGAAAGCGGATATGCCACCGTCTTTCCCTGATAAGCTACCGCGGACAAAGCCGCGGCCGGAAAATTTGTCTCGTTGCAGACGGCTCCCTCATCTCCTATCTCCTCCGCCAATCCGGCCAAATATGCCTTTTCCAGCGAATCATTGCTGATGATATAAGCGTCCGGAACCTGACCGGAATGCAAGGATGCCTGATTTAATGCCTCCAAATATTCGCTGTCCTCCGTCAGCACCGGTATCACCCTGACATTCTCCCGTTCCCCGAAAGCAACTGCCGCACTGTTGATAAAATTAGTCATCGCATCATCGGTATACCAGAAATAAATGGTATCCGTCTTCTCAAACCATAGATGGCTGCCTTCGGTGTCCTCTTCCCCCGCCGTGCGCATTTCCATTGTGCTTCCGAAAAAAAGCGCGGCAGCCATAGCCACTACAGCTGCCACTGAAATCAATCTGTTTTTTATATGCATAAATTACCTCAAATGCGCGAAAATCCATCTGCGTCTCAGCAAATCTTTTCGCCGTCGATACTTTGTTCCAGAATAGAAACCATTTCGTCCACATTTTCTTTTGTAATGATCAGAGGGGGAACAAAACGGATGATGTCCGCTCCGGCATTGATCAGAATCAATCCCTTGTCCATAGCGGCCGCAATGATATCCCTGACAGCTCTGTCGAATACCAGCCCCTGCATCAGCCCCGTACCGCGGCGCTCCGTGATACAAGGATATTTCTCCTTCAGTTCCTCCAAGCGCTGTTCCAAATAAGGGGCTACCTCTCTTACATGTTCTATTATATGTTCCTTTTCAAATAAATCAAGCACTTTTTCCGCGGCGGCGCAGGCTAAGGGATTTCCCCCATAGGTGGTTCCGTGGTCTCCCGCCTCCAGAGAATGCTGCGCAACATGCTCCGTCATCAAAAACGCCCCCATGGGCACACCGCAGCCCAGAGCCTTGGCCGTGGTCATAATATCCGGTTTTACATTATATTTCTGCCATGCATACATATAACCGGTTCTGCCCATACCGCACTGAACCTCGTCAAAGATCAGCAGAATGTCCCTCTCGTCACAGAGTTTCCGGAGCTTCCTCAAAAAGTCCTCCTCCGCGGGGTAAAGCCCGCCTTCCCCCTGAACCGGCTCCAGCAAAATGGCACAGGTCTTGTCCGTCACTTGGGCAAGCACACTGTCATAATCGTTAAAATCCGCAAACCGAATCTTACCGATCAAAGGCTCAAAAGGTTCCCGGTAGTGGACATTTCCCGTTACTGCCAGCGCACCCATGGTTCTACCGTGGAAGGAATGGTTCATGGCGATGATCTCATGATCCGTGGTGCCGTCCTTTAAAAAGGCGTACTTTCTCGCCGCCTTAATGGCTCCTTCATTGGCTTCCGCACCGGAATTGGTATAGAACACCCTGTCCATACCGGAAGCTTTCTTTATCTTCTTCGCCGCTTCTATGGCAGGCACATTATAATAATAATTTGACGTATGAATCAGCTTATCAATCTGAGCCTTCAGGGCATTATTGTATTCCTCATTATGATATCCAAGGGCAAACACCGCAATCCCTGCGCAAAAGTCCAAATACTTCTTCCCCTCTATATCGTACAGGTACACTCCCTCCCCGCGGTCCAGAACAATCTGATACCGGTTATAGGTGTGAAGCAGCGCCGCTTCCGCTTGTTCTATATATTCCTTCATCTCCATAGCAATATCCTCTCTTTATACACACTAACTCCCATTTGCCCGCTTTGGCGGGCACTCAAATCAGGATTGTGAAATGTCCTTTTTCACACTAACCTCCATGTCACAGCTTTGCTGCGACCCAAATCCGGATGAGAAATGCCGTGTTTTCGGGCATTTTCTAACTGCTTTAGCAGTTTGGGAAATTTAGTACTTCTCCGCGACGCAGCCCTCGCTGCGAAAAACGTTTGTTTTCTATGCATCAATGCCTAATCGTTCTCCGCACAGAATTTATCCCTTTTGATTCCCTTCGCCAGATTATCCTCATCGGAAATGATGGCGGTGCCGATACCCTCTTTTGTAAAAATCTCCAAGAGCAGGCAGTGGGGCACCCTGCCGTCCAAGATATGGACTCTGCTGACACCGTTATTGACGGCGGAGGTGCAATTGTTCAGCTTCGGCAGCATGCCGCCCCCGATAATACCGCTGTCGATGAGCTTCTCAGCCTCGGAAGCAGTGATACGGGAAATAAAAGTACTCTTGTCGTTGATATCCCGGTAAAGCCCCTCTATATCCGTCAGGAATGCCAGTTTCTCCGCAGAGACGGCCTTCGCAATGGCACATGCCGCATCATCCGCGTTAATATTATAGGTTTGGAAATTATCATCTAATCCTATGGGAGCCACAATGGGAAGAAAATCCTTCTCCAGCAAATCATACAATACCTTCGGATTCACGCCGGTGATCTCCCCCACATAGCCGATATCCTGTCCGTCG
>Ga0137308_101003_pt1 | contig 33613 bp, 31 predicted proteins | sample Inofrocosms_June_FD_97181 | JGI IMG/M metagenome (GOLD analysis project Ga0137308, IMG submission 97181) | Mouse cecal microbial communities from Vienna, Austria - N-Acetylneuraminic and N-Acetylglucosamine D2O microcosms_June | ecosystem: Host-associated > Mammals > Digestive system > Large...
AAACTGGCCGTAGTTCCTATTCTCCGTGCCGGACTGGGCATGGTGGAGGGGATGCTCACCATGATTCCCGCTGCCAAGGTAGGCCATATCGGTCTGTATCGTGATCCGGAGACACTCAAGCCGGTGGAGTATTACTGCAAACTCCCGGCGGACTGCGGGGAGAGAGAAGTCTTCGTGGTGGATCCCATGCTGGCAACCGGGGGCTCCGCAACTGCGGCGATCAGGATGCTGAAAGAAAAAGGATGTAAAAAAATACATTTTATGTGTATCATAGCGGCGCCGGAAGGTGTGGAAAGGATGCAGAAGGAACATCCGGATGTGGATATTTATATCGGGGCGCTGGATGAGAGGCTGAATGAAAACGCCTATATCGTACCGGGGCTCGGGGATGCGGGAGACAGGATATTCGGAACAAAATAGGATCGTTTGAATATGTTTTGTATGGGGGTACAAATGAAACGGACAGATTATATCAGCTGGGATGAGTACTTTATGGGGATATCCAGACTGGCGGGCATGCGCTCCAAAGACCCGGGAACACAGGTGGGGTGCTGTATTGTCAGCAGCGACCATAAAATTCTTTCGATGGGATATAACGGGCTGCCCATGGGCTGCTCGGATGACGATTTCCCGTGGGAGAGGGAAGGGGACATGCTCTCTACGAAATATGCCTATGTAACACACAGCGAACTGAATGCCATTTTGAATTTCAGAGGCGGATCTCTGGAGGGGACGACAATCTATGTATCGCTGTTTCCCTGCAATGAATGTGCAAAAGCGATCATTCAGGCAGGGATCAGAACGGTGATCTACGGAAGCGATAAGTATGAGGGAACGCCGGGAAATATCGCATCGAAAAAACTGTTTGATGCGGCGGGGGTGTCATACAGGCAGTATAAGGCTACTGGCAGGAAGGTGGAACTGGAATTGTAGCTTCCAAAAAGGTTCGGGTAACGGGAATGCACAAACCGGACCGCTGAAAGTACAGGAGGGGAGGTGAAGACATATCAGAAAGATAAGGGAGATAGGAAAACGTCTTATGGCAGGTTTTCTGGCGGTATCCATGACGCTCGGGCTGTCTCTTACTTCGTATGCCCTCACCACCAAGGAAAAGCTGGAGCAGGCGCAGAAGGAGAGGGAGGAGACGCAGGGACAGCTGTCCCAGACACAGGAGAATATATCGGGCCTGCAAAGCGAATTAAATACCCTGCAGGGTGTGCTGAATAACCTGAATGACCAGCTTACCGATGTCAGCGACAGGCTGACAGAGCTGGAACAGCAGATCTCGGATAAAGAACAGGAGATCGCGGAGACGCAGGCGGCGCTGGAAGAAGCCCAGGCGGATGCGGATAACCAGTATGAAGCGATGAAAAGCCGTATCCAGTATATGTACGAGCGGAACGATTATGCACTGTTAGAAGGGATGCTCGGGGCGGATACTATTTCGGATATGCTGAATTACTATGATTATGTGGACGCGATCTCCGAGTATGACCAGCAGAAACTGGAGGATTTCCGCGATATCAGGGATGAAATAGACAAAAAGGAACAGCAGCTTCAGCAGGAACAGGAAGAACTTGCGGAGTATAAAGTGCAGGTGGAAGCGGAACAGGCAAAGGTCAGCGGATATATCAGTTCCACTTCCGGCGATATTGCCCAGAATGCGGGAGAACTTTCCAATGCACAGGCGGAGGCGGAAGCTTACGAGGCAAAGATCAAGGAGCAGGATGCGGATATCGCGGCGCTGAAGAAAAAGCTGGCGGAGGAGATCGCCATGTCCAAACTGGCTTCGCAGTCGGCAAAGAGGGACATTTCCCAGGTAACCTTTGCGGAAAGTGACAGGTATCTTCTTGCAAACCTGATCTACTGTGAGGCGGGGGGAGAGCCCTATGCGGGACAGCTTGCGGTAGGCGCGGTGGTGATAAACCGGCTGCTCAGTTCTGTATATCCGGATACAATAACGGGTGTAATTTATCAAAAATCACAGTTTTCTCCGGTGGGAAGCGGACGTTATGCGGTTGCCCTCAGCAATGACCTCGCCACGCCATCCTGCTATCAGGCGGCGGATGAAGCGATGGCGGGAGTGTCCAATGTGGGAGACTGCGTATATTTCCGGACACCCATCGAAGGGCTTACGGGCATTTCCATTGGCGGGCATATATTTTATTGAATCAGTTGTTATTGTAATAATCGGAAAATGCGGACGGAAGAAAATATATATTTTGTTTATGAGATGCCGGAAGAAGGCATAGATCCTGCTTTATAAGATGTGAAGGCAGTTTTCGGGCGGTAAGCCGGAGAACTGCCTTCGTTCTGTATCTATCATGCCGTACAGGTCAGTACAAGATAGATCGCATAAACCGCAAGAAGTGCGAAGCCCTGCCAGCGTTTAAACTTAGAAGAGATTATCATCGGAAAGATAGCGATGCTGCCGACTAAAAGGCAGGCGGGGAAATCCAGAAGCGCCGAAGAAGCTGCTATGGGAAGCGGCTTTTGGGCACAGATCATGCTGACGGGTAAGATCAGCGTGAGATCGATGATATTGGCACCCAGAATATTACCGATGGATAAAGAGGATTGTTTTTTGACGATAGCGGTTATCGTAGTCACAAGTTCCGGCAGAGAAGTACCGACAGCTACCAGCGTAACGCCGATGATTCTTTCGGAGATGCCGATGTATCTTGCCAGTTCACTGCCGTTGTTGACAAGCAGGTTGGCGCCGGCTACAATGCCGGCAGCACCGGCGATAAATTTTATGATATTGATCACGACGACGGATCTTTCGGTGTCTGGGGATGCGCTGTTAAGAGGGATGGCAGCGGTATTTTCCGCGGCATGGAATGCGGCAGGCGTTTTCCTGTTCATGGAATTCTGTGTCGAACGGATATTTTCACCCAGAAAGAGAATGAAGAGTATCAGCAAAACGACAGAAAGAAACAGATCAATATTGCCGATTCTGCCGGAGGCTATGATCACCAGCGAGGAGCAGAACATTAAAATGGATTTGGGAACATAGTCTTTCCGCTTGATGGCGCCGGGCATAAAGATCAGAGAGATTGCCATGATCAGACCGATGTTTGCGGTGACGCTGCCGACAGCGTTGCCGACGGCCATATCCACCTTACCGTCCATAGCGGCAATGACCGATACGAGCATTTCGGGCAGAGTTGTGGCGAGGCTGACGATAGTGGCACCGATGATGACCTGGGGGATACCGCTGACTCTGGCGATCCAGGTGGCTGCATCCACAAAAAAGTCCCCGCCTTTCACAATAAGTACAATACCGGTGAGAAACAGTAGAATCGTTAGTGTAAGTTCCATATTGACTATCCTTTCTATTATGAGAAAATTTTGGAAATAAGAAAAACCCAGGTGCAATAATATCCGCATCACAAAATTTTATGAAGCATTATCATCGCACATGAGTCTCGTTATTTAAGTCAAGCCAGACCATATGTGAAAGGCCGCGTATGTTGGCAGGACACGCAGTTCGCGCTACTACTCCCTCATTTGGGTATCTTCAGTTGTATTTTCATAATTTTATATCACATCTGTTTTCTGCTGTCAACCCGGAAACAGGAAATTTTTGTATTTTTCCAGAGAGAAGAGCAGTATCAGGCCCAATATGCCGCAGGAGATCACCTCCCCGATCCCGACAGTCAGCATAAAATAGGGAATAGAGCCCTCAAACTGATATACATAGGCAAGAACATAGGGAACGATCAGTGTATTCGTGATGATAGGCGGCAGGGGGGAGAGCATCTTGTCGAGCGTAAATTTCTGCCCGGGCTCCAAAGCCTTTTTGGTATTTCTGGCAGCAGTGCGCCCCATTCTGCCGATCATATATGTACCCAGCGCCCCGAGCAGTGTTGCAAGGGAGCCGAAAACGACATCCAGCGGCAGGCACCCGGTCAGAATATTGCTGAGGATGCAGCCCACAAAAAGACCGGGCACGGCAGCCGGCGTAAAAAACGGTAAAATGGTGAGTGCTTCGGAAAAACGAATCTGAATGGCGTAGTTAGCCAGCCCGAAGGCGTTAGCGAGTAACGTGAGTACAACATAGACGGCTGCGATCATGGCAGCCTGAACAAGCGCCCGTACAGAGAACAGGCGGTTTTCCGGGGTAACCGGAATTGAGTTTTGTGTAGTTTTCATAGTACATTCTCCTTTAGTTTTGTTTTTTGTCAGGAAGGTCTCGAACTGACATTATATATTTGGGAAAAACCTGATCTTACAAGCTTTTCCGAAAACCTATTATACAGCGATTATTAGAAAAGTCAAGCCTATGTTTTGATTGCCTTTTTGATTACCTTAGCCTTTTTGGAAATTAAAAAAGTCCTGAAAACCGCGTATTTACGGGAAATTTTCAGGACTTTAAAAGCAGGCGAGGGGAATCGAACCCCCCTCCCAAGCTTGGGAAGCTTGTATTCTACCGATGAACTACGCCTGCAAGCAGGGTGCTTTGCTACACACCCTATTCTATCATACCTGTGGAATTTTGCAAGTACCAAAATGGTTTCATTTTATATTTTTATCATTTTTATAATTTTCCCTCTTTATACTTTGCGACGACATTCTGGATCTTTTCGTTGGGATTGAGCAGATCGCTGATGGAAGAGTCGTGATTCAGAGTATCGATCAAATAAGCGATGTATTTGCTCATATCACAGTTGATATACCATTCTCTGGAAAGAAGTTCCGGCGTCTGGTAGATCAGGTTAGTGGTCAGCACCTTGCTGATAATGCCTTCTTTATATGCCTCGTCGAAACGCTCGAGTCCGCCGGTGAAAAGGCCGAAGGTAGCGCAGATAAAAATGCGGTTTGCTTTTCTGGCTTTCAGCGCTCTTGCAACTTCAATGGCGGATTCGCCGGAAGAGATCATATCGTCAATAATGATCATATCCTTTCCCTCCACACTTGAGCCTAAAAACTCATGGGCGACAATGGGATTTCTGCCGTTGACAACGCGGGTGTAATCCCGGCGTTTGTAAAACATACCGATGTCGAGCCCGAGTACGTTGGCGATATAAATGGCTCTGGACATGCCGCCCTCGTCGGGGCTGATGATCATCATGTGATCCGTATCGGGGATCAGTCCTTTTACATTGCGCAGAAGTCCCTTGATAAACTGATAGGCGGGCTGTACTGTCTCAAAGCCGTGCAGCGGGATGGCATTTTGTACTCTGGCATCATGGGCGTCAAAGGTGATGATGTTGTCAACGCCCATGCTGACAAGTTCCTGCAGGGCGATGGCGCAGTCCAAGGATTCCCGTGAGGTACGCTTGTGCTGTCTGCTTTCATATAAGAAAGGCATGATCACGGTGATTCGTCTGGCTTTACCGCCTACCGCCGAGATGATCCGCTTCAGGTTCTGGTAGTGGTCATCCGGGGACATATGGTTTTCATGGCCGCAGAGAGAATAGGTCATGCTGTAATTGCAGACATCCACCATGATATAGAGGTCGTCCCCGCGCACAGACTCCTGAATGATACCCTTTGCCTCACCGGAACCAAAACGGGGAAGGTTGACATTCAGCAGATATGTTTCGCGTTGATAACCGGCAAAAGCGAGAGAGTCCTTGTGCTCGCTTTCTCTCTCTGCACGCCATTTTACAAGGTAGTAGTCTACCTTTTCCCCCAGTGTTTTACAGCCTTTCAGGGCAATGACGCCGAGGGAGCCGACGGGAATGGTTTCCAGATTGCGTTTTTCTTCTTTTTTTGTCATAAGAAGTCCTTTCTTTTGGGAAAATAAAGTATCGGTTGCTCATGTTTTTTTGAGGATTCTGATATCGGGACCGGTCAGCACGCAGATCTCAAAGTTGCCGATGATTCTGGAACAGATCCTGTCGCTGTATTTATCCTGTAATCCTTTCAGGTCCAGATTGGTGGTGATCAGTGTGGATTTTTTCATTAGCTGCCGTTCGTTCAGGAAAGAGAAGAAGCTGGAAGTGACAAAAGAACTTCCAAGTTCGGTGCCCAGATCGTCCACAATCACCAGATCACAATGATACAGGTCTTTATAAAAATGGTCAAGGGCATCTTTATCTTTGCCGAAAACGTATTTCGCAAAGGTATCGAACAGCTCAGCCGCGCTGAAATAGATGACAGAATGGGAGGTATCGATCAGGGCTTTGGCGATACAGTTGGAGAGAAAAGTCTTTCCTGTGCCGACGGTGCCCATAAATAGAAGATTGCGATAATTTTCATCGAAGGAAGAAACAAAGCCTTTGCTGATATCCACAGCTTTTTTGTAGTCCTGAAGCGCCGGACCTGAAAAATATTCATAGGACAGCGTATGAAAGTTCTCCTGCTCAAGGCTGCCGGAGAGATTACTCTGGTGATAGAGCAGCTGTGTGATCCTGTTTTCAAAGCAATGGCATTTTCTCTGGTCGATATAACCGGTATCTTTGCAGTCGCCGCATTCGTAAACCGGTTCCAGATAATGGGGGGGAAAGCCCTTTTCCGAGAGAAACTCCTCCTTTTTCCGGCTCAGAGACTGCAGGGAAGCGGATAGTTCCGCCCTTGCGCCTTCCTCCCCGTCGATCAGGCGTTTTGTAAAAGAGGAAGCCAAAGAGGCGGAAAGATCTTCCAGAGCGGCATATTCAGGGTATGTGTTCCGGATATGGGCAAGGCGCTTCTCCAGAAGATGGCGGCTCCTCAACTGTTTTTCCTCATATTCACGGATGATGGATTCATATTGCGTGTTTGTTAAAGCCAAATTCTTTCTCCTGTCAGTTGATCTTTACTTTTTGCAGCAGTTCGTCATAGTCGTACTGGTTCTGTCTGAACTGGTGGAACGGGTTTGAGGAAGAGGCGCTGCGGACGCCGCGGGAGGTTTTCTTTTTCTGGAAAGCCGCATCCGCGTCCTGGATATCCTGTATGGTATGTACGCCGTTTTCCTTCCAGCTTTGCAGGATGCCGTCGGTGTACTCAAAGCGGTGCTTGTCCGTGGCAAGGGCGCAGCGCTCACAGGCTTCTAAGACCATGTCCGGCGTAAAGCCGTATTCCCGGAACCATTTCTGGATATAGGAAGCTTCCTTCTGGGTGGGAGCGTTTGTCCTGCCCAGCGCGTTCATAACAGTATAGATATTTTTATCATATTTTATAGCATAGGCGGCAGCTTCTTTCGGTGTGGAAACACCCGCCTGCGCCCAGTTGATGGCAACCTTTTCGATATAACGGAAATCCTTTTTACCGCGGTCAACGCAGTATTGCACAAGATAATCGATCAGATCGGTGCTGAACTGCAGGATATCCGTCATAAAGATAATGGAACGGATGTTTTCGGAACTGAGGGGTTTGCCCAGATACTGCTCGGTAATGAAAACAAGCTCGGAGGTTTCCGCCTGCTGTTTGAATGCCTTTATCTGATCCAAAGTAATGACACTTTTGTCATATACAGGTTCTTCCGCAGCGGAAGAAGCGGCCGCCGTAACGGGGGCTGCGGGTATCGGAGCGGGAGAAGGCTGCGCAGTTTCCGGCATGGAAATAATATCGGCGGCTCTGGCGTCAAGGTTTTCGAGCCGGATGCCGACCAGTTTTCCGGTATCATCATACAGCATGGAGATAACGTGTTTTTTATCCCAGTACTGCAGCGCGCGGAGAATATCCTTCTCAGTATAATTAAAACGGTCCGCGATTGCCGAAATGCCGCTGGGCAGGCCTGTGCCCGCACATCTGAGCAGATAAAGGTAAACCTTGATCTGCGCGTCGTTGGCATCTGTCATATATTCATCGATAAAACGATTTGAGAGCATGGTCATGCCTGCATGAGAGTCCTGTGAAACTGACAAGCTGTTCATTTATATATCATCCCCTGATTTCCTGTTTTCAAAACTGACACGATTATAGCATAGAGGATTTACAAAAGATATAGACAAAATGGCGAAAACAGGACGGAATGAAAAATTTAGGCAAAATGTGGATAATGTGGAAAATGTGGATAAGTCAAATGCTGACATTTTGCCAAAAGAAAAAGTATCGGCAGATACAGGAGGAAAACTGCCTGAAACCGTGAAAACCGGATTATAAAAAAATCCACAAATTTTTTGCGCCCGTGCAGAGGCAAAAAAATGTGGATATGTGGAAAAATTAAATTCCGAGAAGGTTTTCCCCGATTTTATGGACATCCCCGGCCCCCATAGTTATCAACAAATCTCCGGCTGTGCAATTTTCCAACAGGAAATTTTCGATTTCATCAAAGGAGGGAAAATAATGGCAGTCTCCCCCTGAGGCAAGAATCTCCCTCTGCAGATCCCGGGAAGAGATACCGAGGGTATCGGTTTCCCGGGCGGCATAAATATCCGCAAGCACAACATGCTCCGCGGTGGAGAGAACCTGCGCAAAATCTTTCAGGAAGGCCTTTGTCCGGCTGTAGGTATGGGGCTGGAATACGCACCAGAGCCTTTTGTGGGGATAGTGGGCGGCGGCGGATAAAGTCGCCCTGATCTCCGCGGGGTGGTGGGCGTAATCGTCAATGACGGTAACGCCGCCGATCTCGCCTTTATGGTCAAAGCGCCTGTCGGTACCCTCAAAGCGGGAGAGCGCCTGACAGATCGTGTCGTTTTTTAATCCCAGTGTGCGGGCAAGGGCGATGACAGGCAGCGCGTTTGCGATGTTATGGCTGCCGGGCATGCCGAGCGTAACAGGCAGTGAAAATCCGTCAGGGCCGTGGCAGATAAAGGAGGATTTTCCCGTATCAAGATAGGAAATGCCGGAGGGATAGTAGTCAAATCCTTCTCCCATACCGAATGTGATGACAGGACAGGAAAGCCCTTCCGTCAGTTCCTGATAGTTATCGATCTCGCCGTTGATGATCAAAAGGCCGTCTGCGGGCAGAAGTTTCGCGAAGGAATGAAAGGAATTGCGAATATCCGCCAGATCCTTAAAGAAATCCAGATGATCTTCCTGTATATTTAGGATAATGCCGATTTTCGGGAAAAAGCTCAAAAAGCTGTTGGTATATTCGCATGCCTCCGTGACAAAGTAGTCCGTACCGCCCACCCGGTAATTTCCGCCGATGGACTTTAAGATACCGCCGATGGAAAGCGTAGGGTCTTTGTCTTCCTGCAGCAGGATATCGGAGATCATGGCGGTGGTGGTCGTCTTGCCGTGGGTTCCGCTGACGGCGATGGAGGTTTTATACTGGCGCATCATCTGCCCGAGGAGCTGTGCCCTTGTGAGGGAGGCGATCCCCTTTTCCTGCATGGTAAGGAATTCAGGGTTATCGGGATGGATGGCGCTGGTGTAGACGACCAGATCGATATCGTCCGTTATATTTTCCCTCCTTTGGCCGTATCTGATCAGAGCGCCCTTTTCCGTGAGCATTTCCGTCAGGGGGGAACGCTGGTTATCGGAACCGGATACAGTGAAGCCCTCGGAAAGCAGAATTTCCGCCAGTCCGCTCATACTGATGCCGCCGATGCCGATAAAGTGAATATGTATTGGTCTGTCAAAATGAATCTGATACATAGGAATACTCCTTTTTTATGAATGCCTGCTATATTATATGTATATCTTACCCTTGAAAGCGTACACTATCAAGGCGAAAAAGAAAAGAAAAAAGGAGAAAATTTTGTTGGATATGTAAAAAAATATAAAAAAGGATTTGGAATTTGACAAAACAATGAATAAAAGTTACAAAAAAAGGCAGTAATTTTTTTATTTATTATTCACTTTTGAATAAGCTTGTGCTATACTGGGAGAAAGAAATTCAACATTCTGTGAAAATATTGAGGTGATGCTATGATTAAAAAAGAAATGATTGCCATGCTCTTGGCAGGTGGTCAGGGAAGCCGGCTCGGTATTCTGACCTCGAAAGTTGCAAAACCGGCGGTTGCGTTCGGCGGAAAGTACAGGATTATCGATTTCCCGCTGAGTAACTGCATCAATTCCGGTGTGGATACAGTGGGCGTACTGACGCAGTATCAGCCGCTTCGGCTGAACACACATATCGGAATCGGTATTCCCTGGGATCTGGACAGAAATATCGGCGGTGTGGCTGTGCTTCCTCCTTATGAGAAGATCGAGAGTACGGAGTGGTATACAGGTACCGCAAATGCCATTCTTCAGAATATTGAGTATATGGATACTTATAATCCGGAATATGTGCTGATCCTTTCCGGTGACCATATTTATAAGATGGACTACGAAGCGATGCTGGATTTCCACAAGGCTAACGGCGCAGAGGTGACGATCGCGGTTATGCCGGTGCCCTGGGAAGAGGCAAGCCGTTTCGGCATTATGATCACGGATGAAGATAAGAAGATAGTGGACTTTGAGGAAAAACCTGCAAAGCCCCGAAGCAATCTTGCATCTATGGGGATTTATATCTTTAATTGGAAGACGCTTCGGGAAGCGCTGCTGGAAAATGCGGATCAGCCTCATCTTGATTTCGGCAAGCATGTGATCCCTTACTGTAAGGCGGAAGATAATCCGTTGTATGCATATGAGTTTAACGGCTACTGGAAAGACGTGGGAACGCTGAATTCCTACTGGGAAGCGAATATGGAACTGATCGATATCGTGCCGGAATTTAATCTCTATGAAGAATACTGGAAGATTTATACCAAATCCGACGCTCTGCCGCCTCAGTATTTCTCTGAGGACAGTGAAGTGGAGAGGAGTATCATCGGTGAGGGAACGGAGATCTACGGCAAGGTTTACAATTCGGTGATCGGCTGTAACGTAATGATCGGGGCAGGAACGGTTGTGCGTGACTCCATCATCATGAACGATACAAAGATCGGCAGCGGCGGAGAATTAAATAAAGTGATCATCGCGGAAAATGTGCAGATAGGCGATCGTGTGAAGATGGGCTTCGGCGAGGAGAAGGATAATGAAACCGACCCGCATATCTATAATCATGGACTGTGTACGATCGGGGAAAAGAGCGTGATTCCAAACGACGTAACGGTCGGAAAGAACGTTTGTATCGGCGGCGTGACAACACAGGAAGATTATCCTGATTTATACCTTCCGAGCGGAAGGACGATGATCAAGGCGGGCGAATGATGCCGGAAAGGAGCATATTTTATATATGAGAGCAATAGGGATTATTTTGGCGGGCGGTAGTAATCACAGGCTCGGCGCATTGTCAGAAAAGAGGGCAGTGGGAGCCATGCCGGTGGCTGGCAGCTACAGGGCGATCGATTTCGCGCTGAGCAGCATGGCAAATTCCCGTATCCAGAAGGTCGGGGTGTTTACACAGTATAATGCAGGAAGCCTGAACGAACATTTAAGTTCCTCCAAATGGTGGGATTTCGGCAGAAAACAGGGCGGATTGTATGTATTTACGCCTACGATCACAGCAGATAACGGGTTCTGGTACAGAGGAACGGCGGATGCCATCAATCAGAATATCAGCTTTTTAAAGAACAGTCATGAACCTTATGTAATTATTGCTTCAGCAGATTGCGTTTATAAGATTGACTTTAACAAACTTTTAGAATATCATATAAACAAGAAGTCAGATATTACGGTAGTATGTAAAGATATGCCGGAAGGCACGAATCTGGAACGCTACGGTACTGTAAAGATGAATGAGGAAAGCCGGATAGAGGATTTTGAGGAAAAACCGCTGCTGGCAAAATCCAATACGATTTCCTGCGGCATCTATGTGATCAGAAGACGCCAGCTCATCGATATGGTTGAGAGATGCGTTGAAGAAGAGCGTTATGACTTCGTAAGAGATATTCTGGTACGCTATAAAGGCATGAAACATATTTACGGTTACAAGATCAAAGACTACTGGCGGAATATTGCGAGTGTTGAAGATTATTTTGATACGAATATGGACTTTTTAAAGCCGGATATCAGAAGATATTTCTTCAGGGAATACCCTGATATCTACTCTAAGGTAGATGACCAGCCGCCCGCAAAATATAACGTAGGGGCTAGAATCAAAAACAGCTTGATCGCAAGCGGCTGTATTGTCAATGGAACGGTGGAAAATTCCATTGTATTTAAAGAAGCATACATTGGCAATAACTGTTGTATCAAAAATTCCATTATTCTCAATGATGTATATATCGGAGATAATACTTATATTGAGAACTGCATCGTGGAGAGCAGAGGCACGATGAAAGCAAATTCATACTACAAAGGAGAAGACGGAATAAAAATAGTGGTGGAAAGAAACGACAGATATGTCATGTAGGCAAGGTCCTGTGACGTAACCAAAAGCCCTTGGTGAATGTCACAAATAAAAAAAAGGGGTCGAGGCTATGCAGATAACAGATGTAAGAGTACGAAAAATCACAAAAGAGGGAAGGATGAAGGCGATTGTTTCTATCACCCTGGACAACGAATTTGCGATTCACGACATCAAGATTATCGAGGGCGAAAAGGGACTGTTCATCGCTATGCCAAGCAAAAAATCGACAGATGGCGAATATAGAGATATCGCACATCCCATCAACTCGGAAACAAGAGAGAAGATCCAATCCATTATTTTAGACGGATACGAGAAAGCGCTGCTGGAGCCGGACTTTGAAGAGATGACAGAATAATCCAAGAGGTAATGACATAAGAGAAATCCACGACGAATGAATTGGAAAAAGAAGCCGCATCTTTGTGGCTTCTTTTGTATGCCCAAACGTTTTGGTTTGGGCTTTTGTATTGTGGCGATGGTCGAGCCGCGTTCTTTCTGCAAGGCTTGGCTGTGGAAGAATTTACTTGTGGAATGGGGGATGGTTTGGTAGAATAGTGGGGACTTTGAAAAACAGGTAAATTTGGGTAGTGCTTGAGATGGAGGGTGAGGGAAGAGGAGATGGAATCTTACTATCTATCTAAACATCCGATTAAGGTATGTAGGGACTATATGAGGCATTCCAATATATATGATCTGTATATATACACATGGGAGGAGAAAGAAAATTATTTTCTTATCACATTTGAAGGACGTAGTTATGGTATGTATTGGGCAGGGGAAAGGTATCGCAGCGGTAGTCCCTGGGTGGGGAAGATGATGCCCAGACAGATCTTTAGAGTGGAATTTGAGGATTTGGGTGGTCAGACGGGGATAAGGGTGCAGTTTATAAACCCTACTCTATTCCAGAAAAGTTCATTGATAAAAATTGACGGATTCTGGGAGAGAAAACTGGATGCAAAAAAGATAAAACTGAGATAGGAAAAGCGGAAATGTTTGGATTTTGGTGGAATAGTAAAAGAAGAGAGAGGGAAAGGGAAGAGGGGAAAATGTTTTGCATTGTGGGATTGGGAAATCCGGAGAAAAAGTATGAAAATACCAGACATAATATCGGGTTTGATGTGATAGATGCGGTTGCGGATAAATATAGTATAGCAGTGAGGGAGAAAGGGTTTAAGGCACTCTTCGGGAAAGGGATGATCGAGGGACAGAGGGTGATCCTTGTAAAGCCGCAGACTTATATGAATTTAAGCGGGGAGAGCGTGCGGGAGATCACCGATTATTTTAAGATAGACCCGGAGGAGGAACTGATCGTTATTTCGGATGATATTTCTCTGGGAGTCGGCGGGATCAGGATACGGAAGAAGGGAAGCGCCGGGGGACATAACGGACTGAAAAATATTATCCTGCATCTGGGGACGGAGAATTTTCAGCGGATCAGGATGGGTGTGGGGGAAAAGCCGAAGGAATGGGATCTGGCGGATTATGTGCTGGGGCATTTTTCGGGTGAAGAGCGGAAAGTAATGGACCGGGGGATAGAAGACGCGGTAAAGGCGATGGAGATCATGGTGACGGAGGGGCCGGATAAAGCCATGAACCTGTTTAATAAAAAACAGCCGGGCGGTAAGACGAAACAGCCTGACGCGGTGGAACTAGCGAAGCAGACTGAGCCGGTTTCGGGCGGAAAGGACGGGAAACAGGAAAAAGCGGGAACTCCGGCGGAAACGGAAAGGACAGGCAAAATATAAGAAAGCGACGGGAATAGGCATGGAAGCACTGAGGGCGCCCCTGCGGGAACTGGGGGAGTTTGAAGAGATACAGGGAAAATTGAAAAAAAGAGAGCCTCTTTGTCTGGGGCTTTCGGGGTGTGTGGATTCTCAGAAGCTGCATATGATATACGGGCTGGGAGAGGGCTTCCGATACAGGCTGATCATCACTTACAGCGACCAGCGGATGCGGGAGATCTATGAGGACTATAAATTTTATGACCGCAATGTCTGTATGTATCCGGCGAAAGATCTGATCTTTTTTCAGGCGGATATCCACGGAAACCAGCTTGTGACGGAGAGATGGAAGGTGCTGCGGCGGATGCTGGAGGGGGTGCCGATGACTATCGTGACTACACTGGACGCCCTGATGGAGCCGCAGATCCCGCTGGAGAAAGTGAAACGGGATATTCTGCATATCAGCACTTCGGGACAGGCGGTGGAAAAGGAACTTGCGGAAAAACTGGTGACGCTGGGGTATGAGAAGACTTATCAGGTGGAGGTGCCGGGGCAGTTTTCGATCCGCGGCGGTATAGTGGATATTTTTGATCTGACCGAAGAAAATCCGTACAGAATTGAACTCTGGGGGGAGGATGTGGATTCCATCCGCAGTTTTGATGTGCTCAGCCAGCGGTCGATCGAAAATCTCAGTTCGGTTGACATTTATCCGGCGACAGAGATGATCCTGACAAAGGATCAGCGTGCAAGAGGAATGCATCTGATAGAACTGGAGGCGAAGAAACAGGAGAAAGCTCTGCAGGCACAGGGAAAAACGGAGGAAGCCGCACGGCTGCGCCGGCAGATCGGGGAGCTGCGGGAAGAAGTGCTGGAACTGGAGGCGAAGGTCAATCTGGAGTCCTATGTCCGCTATTTCTATCAGGAACTGGGGTCCTTTTTGGGCAGCTTTGATAAAAAAGAAAGCTGTATTTTTCTGGATGAGCCTGTGAGGATCGGCGAACATGCGGAGGCGGTGGAACTGGAATTCAGGGAGAGTATGTCCCACAGGTTGGAGAAGGGCTATATACTGCCGGGGCAGATGACGCTTTTGTACGGCAAGGGGGAAACGGCTGCAAGGATGTCGGACTATCCGGTGGTGACCATAGCGGCGCTGGATATGAAAAATCCGATCGTGAAGCCGGATAAGAAATATGATTTTTCGGCAAAGAGCGTATCTCCTTATAATAACAGTTTTGAGACACTGGTGAAGGATCTGCGGCGGTATAAGAAAAACGGCTATCGCGTGCTGCTGCTCTCGGGTTCCCGCACCCGGGCAAAGCGCCTTTCGGATGATCTGAATGTATACGGGCTGACGGCTTTTTATACGGAAAATCCGGAGCGGGAGATACAGCCCGGTGAGATCATGGCTTATTACGGGCGGGTGCTGAAAGGATTTGAATATCCGTTTTTGAAATTTGTTGTGATCTCGGAAAGCGATATTTTCGGGACGGAGAAAAAGAAGAAAAAGCGGACAAAGAAATATGAAGGGCAGAAGATACAGGATTTTGCCGATCTGAAGGTGGGCGATTTTGTGGTGCATGAAAACCATGGCATGGGCATCTACAGGGGCATCGAAAAGGTGGAGATGGACCATGTGATAAAGGATTACATGAAGATCGAATATGCCGGCGGCGGAAATCTGTATGTGCTCGCCACCAATCTCGGCGTGATCCAGAAGTATGCATCCGCCGATGCGAAAAAACCGAAACTGAATAAGCTGGGGACTCAGGAGTGGAATAAGACCCGGACAAAGACTAAAATGGCGGTGGAGGAAGTGGCGCAGGATCTGATGGAACTCTATGCGGCAAGGCAGAATCAGAACGGGTATCAGTTCGGGCCGGATACGACCTGGCAGCAGGAGTTTGAGGAACTGTTTCCTTTTGAGGAGACGGAAGACCAGTTGGCAGCGATCGCGGCAGCCAAGACGGATATGGAAAGCAGAAAGATCATGGACCGGCTGATCTGCGGGGACGTGGGCTACGGCAAGACGGAGATCGCTATCCGGGCGGCTTTTAAGGCGGTGCAGGAAAACAAGCAGGTGGCATTTTTGGTGCCGACTACGATCCTTGCGCAGCAGCATTATAATACGTTTATCCAGCGCATGAAGGATTACCCGGTGCAGATAGCGCTTTTATCCCGGTTCCGGAGCGCGGCGGAGCAGAAAAAGACGATTCAGGATCTGAGGAAGGGGATGGTGGATATCGTGATCGGCACGCACCGGATGCTTTCCGCCGATGTGGGATTTCACGATCTGGGGCTTTTGATCATCGATGAGGAACAGCGTTTTGGCGTAACCCATAAGGAGAAGATCAAAAAACTGAGGGCTTCCGTGGATGTGCTGACGCTGACGGCAACGCCGATCCCGAGGACGCTCCATATGAGCCTGATCGGCATCCGGGATATGAGCGTGCTGGAGGAGGCGCCCGGGGACAGGATGCCGGTGCAGACCTTTGTGTGTGAATATAATGAAGAAATGGTGCGGGAGGCTGTTGTAAGGGAGATATCCCGCGGGGGACAGGTATATTATTTATATAACAGAGTGAATAATATCGCGGATGTGGCGGCAGTGGTGCAGGCGCTTGTGCCGGAGGCGGAGGTGGCGTTTGCCCATGGGCAGATGAAGGAGAGCGAACTTGAACGCATTATGTTCGATTTCATTAACGGAGAGATCGATGTGCTGATCTCCACCACGATTATCGAGACCGGGCTGGATATTCCGAACGCCAATACGATCATTATCCATGATTCAGATAATATGGGGCTGTCCCAGCTCTATCAGCTGCGCGGCAGGGTAGGGAGGAGCAACCGGAACGCCTACGCTTTTTTGATGTATAGGAGAGATAAAATACTGAAGGAGGTGGCGGAAAAGCGGCTCACGGCGATCCGCGAATTTACGGATTTAGGGAGCGGTTTCAAGATCGCCATGCGGGATCTGGAGATCCGCGGCGCGGGCAACCTTCTCGGAAAACAGCAGCACGGGCATATGGCGGCGGTAGGATATGACCTTTATTGTAAGATGCTCAACGAGGCGGTGCGCAGGCTGAAGGGAGAAGATATGGAAGAGGCTTTTAATACGTCCGTAGAGCTGGATGTGGATGCCTATATTCCGCCTTCTTATATTATGAATGAATACCAGAAGCTGGATATTTATAAACGGGTGGCAGGCATTGAAACCCAGGCGGAATGTGAAGATATGAAGGAGGAACTGCTTGACAGGTTCGGGGAGATTCCCAAGTCCGTGGACAATCTGCTCAGGGTGGCGCTGATCAGGATGCAGGCGCACCGGCTGTATATTACCGAGGTGAAAGGCAAAAACGAGGTGCTGAAACTGACCATGAAACAGGATGCGAAAATCAAAGTGGAAGGAATCGGCGAACTGGTTGAAAACAGCGTAACAGGGCTGTGTTTTAATGCCAAAGGGACGCCCTGTTTCGAGACCCGCTATAAAAAAGGCGGGATGGTGGAGCGGGATGAGGAGAATCTGCTGCTGCTGACGGAAAATGTACTGGAGGAGATGGAGAGATATCTGCTGTAGAGAGGGAAGGACAGCATGGAATCTTGCCGCGGGTGGAATTGTATACCAAAAAATATATGAGAAGAAAAGGTGTACCGGTTATGGGACACCTTTTTTGTTATGCTCTTTTTATCAGATGGCGGCTGCGGGAAAATGTCCGCGGGGCCGGGACAGGAGGTAAAAAAGCATGAAAGGATACACAACATCAGCAGGCTATATGGGATGGGTCGGGGACAGATATATTTTATTTGCATCGGAGTATGATTACAGGGAGTATATGGAAGACTAAAGTATTAAAAAAATATAAAATCTTATAAATGTTTATATTTGTGAAGCCAAAATTCAACACTTTTAAGAATTTGACGATTGACAAGCGGGCTCGGGGAATAATACAATAAGTAACGTGTATCATTTATGGTTAAAAAAGAAAGAGGAGAGGCTTTGGAAAAGAAAACATATCGTCATGAGTTTAAATATATCTGCTCCGAAGCACAGCTGGCGTGTCTGAAGGGGAGGTTGTCCGGCATTATGCGGTTTGATCCTCATGCAGACGGAAACGGAAAATACCGGATCCGCAGCGTATACTTTGACGATTATCTGGATACGGGATTTTATGAAAACGAAAACGGGACCGATCCGAGGGAGAAGTTCCGTATACGTATTTACAACCATAGCGCGGACCGGATCGAACTGGAAAACAAGAAGAAGATATGCGGGATGACCAGTAAGGATGCCTGCGAGATAGAAAGGGATCTGTGCGAATCGCTGCTTGCGGGAAAACCGGAGACGCTGGAAGCCTGCGATATCCCGGTCTGGAATAAATTCGTGATAGGATGGAATACGAGGCAGTTCCGCGCCAAAGTGATCGTGGATTATGAAAGGACGGTTTTTGTGTGTCCGCTGGGAAATGTCCGGGTGACTTTTGACAGGAATATCTCATCTTCCGGGGATTATGGGCATTTCTTTGATGCGGGGATGAAGAAACGTCCGGTCATGCCGACCGGGGTGCATGTGCTGGAAGTAAAGTATGATGAGTATCTTCCTGATTATATTTATAAAGCCATTGAGCTGGAAAATCTGCAGAGGACCGCTTTCTCCAAGTATTATCTGTGCAGGAAATATCACCTGTAGACGGCATCGGTGCCGGATACGGGAGAGCATTTTTGAAACGATAAATATATAATGAAGAAAAGGAGTATGTATTTTGAGCACAAAGGACATTTTAAAAAATTCATTTTTGGAATCTATTGCCGCCGCTGATGTCACGCCGCAGGAGATTTTTCTGGTAATGTTTATCACAACGGTACTGGCACTGTATATCTTCTGTATTTACAGAGTGCTTACCAGAAAAACCTTTTACAACAAGTCATTTAATATTACGCTGGCTGCGCTTGCGCTGATCACGGCGGGCGTTATTCTGACGATCCAGTCCAGCATTGTTGTATCGCTGGGTATGGTCGGTGCGCTCTCCATCGTACGTTTCCGTACAGCGGTCAAAGATCCGATGGATCTGGCGTTTTTATTCTGGGCTATCAGTATCGGCATTATATGCGGGGCAAGGCTTTATGTGATAGCGGTCATCGTGAGTATTTTTTTGACGATACTGTTTTTTGTGCTGGATAAACTGCCGGTGGCAAAGGCGCCGAAGATCCTTGTGGTGAACGCGGACGGGATGGACGCGGAGGATAAAATACTGGAAGTGGTGGAGCGCCTTGCGGGATATTACAGGGTAAAATCCAGAAGCCTTTCCGCGGAGCAGCTGGATATGGTGGTGGAACTCAGGGTGAAAGAGGAGAAGGAACTGGTCAAGGGGATCAACGGACTCAAAGGAGTGCACGCGGTATCCCTGCTGGCACATGACGGCGAAGTGACGTTCTAGCAGCAATCGGCAGAACAGGGAAAAGTTTCCGGGAAATTACAGATATTTTGTCAAAAGTTCATATAATATGTATCTCGATTTCTCTGTAAACGTAAATTTACACGAAAATAAAAGAATTTCTTGAAAAAGGGAAAAGAATCACTTATACTGGTTAAATAGCAGTAAATATCCTGTCTGCAACAGACAGGGACAAGCAAATTACAGGAGGAAAATAATTTATGAAGAAGAAATTGATTTCAGTTCTTCTTGCATGCACAATGGCATTTGCCATGGTGGCATGTGGAAGCAGTGCAGATGAACCTGCAGCGCCGGCCGAGACAGAGGCAGAGGCACCCGCAGAGGAAGCGGAAGCACCTGCGGAGGAGGCAGAGGCACCCGCAGAAGAGGCAGAGGCTCCTTCCGCAGATTATTCCGAGATCAAAGTTGGTATGGTAACAGATGTAGGCGGTGTAAATGACGGTTCCTTTAACCAGTCTTCCTGGGAAGGGCTGCAGAGAGCGGCAGACGAGCTGGGGATTCAGGTTCAGTATCTGGAGTCCAAAACAGACGCTGACTATAAGGCGAATCTTGAGACTTTCATTGATGAAGAATATGATCTGATCATCAGCGTTGGCTTCCAGCTTGCAGACGCTACAAAAGCGGCGGCAGAAGCAAATCCGGATCAGAAATTTGCCATCATTGATGATTCCAGTATTGAACTGCCCAATGTTACATGCTTAATGTTCAAACAGGCTCAGGCTTCTTATCTGGTAGGTTATGTGGCAGGCCTTACAACAGAAAGCAATAAGGTAGGATTCGTGCTCGGCATGGGTACACCGGTTATGCATGAGTTCGGTTACGGTTACTGTGCAGGCGTTCTGGATGCGAATCCGGATGCAACGGTTCTGCAGCAGAATGCAAACTCGTTTGCTGATACAGCAGGCGGTAAATCTGCGGCAACTACTATGATCACAGACGGTGCGGACGTAATCTTCCACGCAGCAGGCGGAACAGGTCTTGGCGTGATCGAGGGTTGTAAAGAAAAGGGTAAATGGGCGATCGGTGTTGACTCTGACCAGAGTTCTCTGGCTCCCGAAAATATTCTGACATCCGCTATGAAGCGAGTGGACAATGCCAGCTTTGAGGCGGCAAAGGCTGTATGCGAAGGTACACTGCAGAGCGGTATTATCACATATGATCTGGCTGCAGGCGGTGTGGATATCGCGCCTACAACAACCAATCTGTCTGATGATGTGATAAAGGCAGTGGAGGAAGTAAAGGCAAAGATCATTTCCGGCGAAATAGTTGTTCCTGAGACTCAGGCGGATTTTGAGGCAGCCCATGGCGATGCTTACGAATTAGACTGATCTGCGGAAAAGGTCGATTAAAATAAAAAATTAAGGAAAAGGTGTAGAAAAAGATTTTCTACACCTTTTTCTTATGTTATGATATTAAGTAGGAAAACCGATGCGGAATATAATGCACAAAAGTACTGGAATAAGGAGGAAAATTTCATGGGGAGAGAAAGTCATGTTGACCTTTCAAAGACAGTCATAGCCATGCATGATATCGTTAAAAAGTTTGGCGATTTTGTTGCCAACGACGGTATTAATCTGACTGTCCACAAAGGGGAAGTACATGCGATCCTGGGGGAGAACGGCGCCGGAAAATCTACTTTGATGAATGTTTTATACGGGTTGTATCACCCGACGTCAGGTTATATTGAGGTAAACGGGAACAAGGCGGCCATTGATTCGCCGGAAAAGGCGATAGAACTGGGGATTGGTATGGTACATCAGCATTTTATGCTGGTACAGCCGTTTTCGGTAACGGAAAATATTATTCTGGGCATGGAGCCGGTAAAGGGGTTGACGGTGGATCTGAAATCGGCGCGGGAACAGGTGATAGAATTATCACAGCGTTACGGGCTTCAGGTAGACCCGGATGCCAAGATAGAAGATATTTCCGTGGGCATGCAGCAGAGAGTGGAGATTTTGAAGGTATTGTACAGAGGTGCGGATATTCTGATACTGGACGAGCCCACAGCGTCCCTTACACCGCAGGAGATCGGAGAACTGATCGAGATCATCGGGCACCTGACAAAGGACGGAAAATCCATTATTCTGATAACTCATAAGCTGAAAGAGATCAAGGCATCTGCGGATTATTGTACGATCATACGGCAGGGGAAATATATTCAGACCGTGAATGTGGCTGAGGTGAACGAGGATCAGCTTGCTGCAATGATGGTGGGACGTGATGTTACTTTCAAGGTAGATAAAAAGGAGCAGAAACCGGGAGAGGACGCACTTGTTGTGAAGAATCTGCATGGGAAGGATTACAGAAATGTGGAGATTCTGAAAGGACTTGACATTACCGTCAGAAAGGGAGAGATCGTAGGACTTGCGGGAGTGGACGGCAACGGCCAGACCGAACTGGTGGAGATCATCACAGGGCTTCGAAAGGGAACGGAAGGGTCTGTTATGATACACGGAAAAGAGGTGTTTGGAAAGACGCCGAGAGAGATATTTGAAGCAGGGATCACCAGTATTCCGGCGGACCGGCAAAAACACGGGCTGGTATTGCAATTTTCCGTAGCGGACAATCTGATCCTGCAGAATTTTGGAGAAGAAGAGTTTTCCAGCCATGGTATTCTGAAGCGGGACGCAATTCAGAAAAAGGCAACGGAATTGATCGAGAAATTCGATGTCCGCCCGAGGGGGAGTGAAGGAAAGCCGGCAGGACAGCTTTCAGGCGGTAATCAGCAGAAAGTGATCATTGCCAGAGAGATCACCAACGATTCGGAACTGCTGATCGCGGTGAATCCTACCAGAGGACTGGATGTTGGGGCTATCGAATATGTACATAAATATCTGGTGGAACAGAGGAATAAAGGAAAGGCGGTACTTTTGGTATCCTTTGAACTGGATGAGATCATGAGCCTTTCCGATGAGATCAAAGTTATTTTTGACGGGAAGATCGTAGGAAGCGTGCCTGGCAGGGATGCAAATGAAAATGAACTGGGTCTGATGATGGCAGGAGGTGGAGCGCATGAGTAATGCAAAAGAAAAAACAAAAAATTCCTTTGGTACAAAAATCCTCCATGGTAATCTGCTGTATACGCTGATCTCTATTCTGGTAGGCTTTGTGGTGGGAGCGATCCTGCTGCAGGCAGCGGGTATCAGTGCGGGGGAGGCATACGGAAAGCTGGTTACGGGAGTTTTTGGGAAGCCGAAATTTATTGTGTGGGCGATTGTGTATGCATCTCCTATTATTCTGACCGGGTTGAGTGTGGCGTTCTCTTTTCAGACCGGTGTGTTTAATATCGGAGCGGAAGGACAGTATGTGGTAGGAACGCTGGCGGCATGTATTGTGGGAGTGTTTGTCAAAGTGCCGGCGGTCATTCATGTACCGTTATGCCTGATCGCGGCGGCATTGGCAGGCGGCCTGTGGTCTATGATCGTAGCTGTATTGAAAGTAAAAAGAGGCATCAACGAAGTGCTCTCCTTTATTATGTTTAACTGGATCGCTTATTATCTCTCCAATTATGTCGTGAATATTCCGGCAGTTCATAAAGAAGGAGGCGGTGAGGCGACGAAAGATATTCTGGAGTCGGCAACAATGCTCATCAGGAGTGAATCTCTTCAGGAAGTGCTGGGGTCAGGTGCAAGCTATAATATTTTTGTTGCGGTGATTGCAGCGGTTGTGATCGCTTTTATCCTGAACAGGACAACATTGGGATATAAGTTAAAGGCGGTGGGATTTAACAGGCATGCGGCGGAGTACGGCGGTATTAACTCCAACAGGGAAATTATGACGGCAATGTCAATTTCCGGTGCCCTCGCGGGCATGGGAGGCGCCTGCCAGCTGATGGGAATGGGAATGCGTATCAGTCAGTTTTCTTCACAGGAGAGTTTCGGGTTTCAGGGGATCACGGTGGCGTTGATCGGTTCTACAAACCCCATAGGCTGTATTTTTGCCGGATTGTTTTACGGGGCGATGAAGTATGGCGGCACGAAACTATCGCTTGTCAATGCGCCTTCGGAAATTGTGGATATCATTATGGGTACGATCATTTTCTTCATTGCGATCGCCCATGTGTTTAAGAGGCTCCTGCTGAGTTATGCAGGGAATAAAAAGGCAAAAGGCGAAGGAGGTGCAAAGTAATGTTTTTGAGAAATCTTGGTTTGCTTATTAATGCGACAATGACATATACACCGCCTCTTCTGCTGGCGGCGCTGGGTTCCTGTTTTTCCGAGCGGAGCGGTGTGGTAAATATCGGTATCGAGGGTATGATGACGATCGGGGCGTTTGTCGGGGCGGCTATGGCGCTGACCTGTGGAAATCCCTGGATTGCATTTCTGGTAGGCGGTCTTGCGGGAGCGTTGTTCGGGTTGCTGCATGCGATGGCATGTGTATCGTTTCAGGCGGATCAGACCATTTCCGGTACGGCGATCAACTTTTTGGCACCGGGGCTGGCGGTGTTCCTTTGCAAAGCAATCTATGACGGTTCTTCCGATACGCCGGCGGTGGATATCAGTGCGAAACTGCCCAAAGTATTTGACGGGATTTTTCCGGTAGGTTCCTTCTGGGACAATGTTCTGAGCAATTATTCTGTTGCCTACCTGTCTCTTGTTTTGGTTGCGGTGATCTGGTTTGTTTTTTATAAGACAAGATTCGGGATGCGGCTGCGTGCGGTCGGTGAATCTCCGGAGGCATGTGATACGCTGGGCATCAACGTTTACCGGCTCAGATATATCTGTGTTATTTTATCAGGGTTTTTGGCAGGGCTGGGCGGTGCCTATATCACGCTGGCAACAGTAAGTCAGTTCAGACCTATCGTTATCGTGGGTCAGGGCTTTATGGCGATCTCTGCGGTTATATTCGGGAAATTTAAACCGCAGGGAGCGTTGCTTGCCTGCCTGCTGTTCGGATTCTGTAATGGTGTGAAGGTGCTGGCCACCTCCAGTAATGTGGTATCGCCAAACCTGATCTCCATGATTCCGTATATCGTGACGATCCTGGCGCTGGTGCTGTTTGTGGGTACGGCGAGGGTGCCGGCAGCGAACGGAAAACCGTTCCAGAAGGCGAAATAAAGCGGGACGGATGACGGAAAGCGGCGGTTGTCCGCTGCGGCACAGTTAAATAGTTTACAGGAACCGATGCAATGAAAAATATAAGTTGCATCGGTTCTTAATGTATAAAAAACAGATAAAACGCAAAGGAAATAATATGGCTAAGTTATATTTCAGGCATGGCGCGATGGGCAGTTCGAAGACCGCAAATGCCTTAATGGTGGAATACAATTATTATGAAAGAGGAAAAAAGGCGCTTTTATTAAAGCCCCGACTGGATAACAGGGACGGGGAGAAGGTGATCAAAAGCCGCATGGGGCTTTCGGGCAAATGCCGTTTTGTGGAAGAGTTCGTAGAGATGAGCGATGAGGAGATAAAAGAGTATGACTGTGTGATCGTGGATGAGGCACAGTTTTGTAAAAAGTCGGATATCGAACTTTTTGTGCATGTGGTGGATGATCTTGATATACCGGTCATCTGCTACGGCCTGCGGACGGATTTCAGGCGGGAGCCTTTTGAGGGCTCTGTATGGCTTCTCGCCTGGGCGGATGTGATCGAGGAGCTGAAGACGGTCTGCTGGTGCGGGCAAGGGGCATCCTGCAACACAAGACTAAATGAAAGGGGAGAGATCATCCGGGACGGCGAGCAGATCTGTCTGGGTGCCAATGATAAATATGTGGCGCTTTGCAGAAGGCACTATAAGGAGGGGAAGCTGAAACCGGATGAGGAGAATGACGGGAGGTAAAATTGTGTGGAATCAAAAAACAGGAATAATTCCTGTTTTTTGTATTGACGTTTTCACATCAGTACTATATATTGAATAAAGAGACAAGTTTCGGAAAAGATAAATAAAAACGGAGGGTATTTTTATGGATCAAAGAGCAATGTTTAAACTCAGTTACGGGTTGTTTGTTTTAACGGCGCAGGAGAACGGGTTTGATAACGGGTGCATTATCAATACGGTGATGCAGGTGACAAGCACGCCGAACCGGATATCCATTACGGTGAATAAGCAGAACAAAACACATGATATGATAAAGGCGACAGGACTGTTCAACGTATCTGTGCTGGCGGAGGATGCATCATTTGACACGTTTAAGCATTTTGGATTCCAGAGCGGAAGAAATGCAGACAAGTTTGAGGATTACGGGCCGAAGGAGCGCAGTGAAAACGGGCTGTACTATGTAAAGGCGGGAACAAATTCCTATCTTTCCGGAAAGGTGGTTCAGGAGATCGATTTAGGCACACACACCCAGTTTATCGCGGATGTGACGGCGGCGGAACTGCTTTCGGAAAGACCTTCGGTTACCTATACCTATTATCAGGATCATATCAAACCGAAACCGGAAGCGCCGAAGGAGAAAAGCGGCAAGACCGTCTGGGTATGCAAGATATGCGGCTATGTATATGAAGGGGAGGAGCTGCCCGCGGATTATATCTGCCCGCTCTGCAAGCACGGGGCTTCGGATTTTGAAAAAGAAGTAAGATAAAAACAACAGATCATATCGTTTTAACGGTGCCGGGATCTTTCATTTGAATTAGTCGATGAGGGATGCCCGGCAGGTTCTTTTTAAATTTTAATTTTCTGTTACATTTTCGTGATTTCCCAAGATAAAAATACAGAAGTTATTTCGCGGCGCTGAAAATGCTGCCCGAGAAAAAATGATAAAGAAAGGATTGGTGGAAGAAACAAGGTATAGAATTTCTTTGTTTGCAGATACTATTTCCAGAAATGGTGAGTACAGTAAATGGAGGAAATTTTATATGAAAGCAACTGGAATTGTACGTAGAATAGATGATCTTGGCAGGGTGGTGATCCCGAAGGAGATAAGGCGGACGCTGCGGATCAGGGAATCGGACCCGCTGGAGATTTTTACTGACAGGGAAGGGGAGATCATTTTAAAAAAATATTCGCCGATAGGGGAAATGTCTACATTTGCGAAACAGTATGCGGAAAGCCTTGCGCAGGTCTCAGGGCATGTGGCAATGATCGCGGACAGGGACCAGATCATCGCGGCAGCAGGAGGTATGAAAAATTCCGTCGGAAAATATGTCAGCAGGGAACTTGAAAGCAAGGTAAATAACCGGGAAAGTGTAGTCAGTATCAAGGGAGAGCGCGACTTTATCCCTGTGACACAGGATAACGCCGAAGAATTCCGTCAGGAGGCTATCAGCCCCATTATCAGTGAAGGGGATGTTATAGGCGCCGTTATTTTATTGAATAATGCCGAAAAAGGAAAGATGGGAGAGGTGGAGCAGAAGCTGATCCTGTCGGCGGCAGGTTTTCTCGGACGGCAGATGGAACAGTAGAGGCGTATGCAGAAACCCGGGACAGGGGGCTTTTGGGCCCCCGTTAATACAAAAGAGAATCAGAGGTAAGAAGATGGAAGAGAAGAAAAAATCAAAAGTATCATTGCAGACGGTGGTGATCGCTGTGCTTTCGGTTGTTATCATCGCGGGCGCCATTGTCATAGTTTACATATTAAATCACAGAGAAGAAGAGACTGCGGCGATGCAGAGGATAGGGATGGAAGCAGGCGTTGTTACGAATGAGGAGGATGCGGACGGGATAGAACTGAATGAACCGTTTTCTTTTACGACGCTGTATGACAGGGATATCCGTATTACGGGCGGGAAAAATGCCACATGCTACATAGGGAACAGCGCTTCCAATTATTATGAAGATATGTATATTCAGATTTATCTGAATGACGAGAATGATCAGATGGCAGAAGAACTATATGTATCTCAGATCATTCCCCGCGGAAGCCATATTGAATCTTTTACAGCCGGGCGGAAATTAGAGCCGGGAACCTATCGGGGAACCCTGATCCATTCCTGTGTGGATGAGGAAGGCGCTCTGGTGGGCGATAATGCGGTTATTGTGGATATTTACGTGGCGGATTAAAGGCGGCAACATATATCTTCTACCATACAAAAAGATAAAAGTAAGGAGGAACTTCAATGAAGAAAAAACTGATTGGTTTAGTGTTTGCGTCAGCTATGCTGGTTGGTGCGTCTATGGCAGCAGGGGCAGCGCCGGCGGTGAGCGGAAATGACGTAAGCGGGAATGATGTCAGCGGAAATAATATAACCACAACGATCAGCGGCAATGATGAAGTACTGCGCCCTTCCGATGGAAGTAATCAGATCGTTTTCAAGGGAGAGGTGGAGACTGTTCATCTTACGGTTACGATCACACAATCCGGCAGGATCATCGCGAATCCGTATGGCCTTACAAACAGTACTCTGGGGCTTAATCCGAATACGACGCTGACGCCGGCAAAGATCAAGTTCGAGAACAAGAGTGACGCCGCTTTGTCGGTGGGCCTTACGGGGGCGATCAAATTATATTATGACGGTGTAGAGTCAACGGAAGACCAGATCAAGATCGCGACGGAGAACGTGTCGGGACCCGCAGGGAAGCAGCTGTATGTGCAGGGAAAAATAAGTGACGGAAATCGTAAATACCTTGCCGGGGCACAGGGCGGCATAGAAAGCCCCATTATCTATTCCGAACAGGGAACGGCAGCCGAAAGTGCTCCCGTGTTAGCGGCGGAAGGCACAGGCGGAAAGACCCCGGCGAGCGGTCAGGGTACAACGAGTGACACGATTGTTCTGGAATTGAGCGGTTCTACCAGTTACTCCAAGATATCGGAGTGGAAAAAAGAGAATAAGTTTGATGTGATAACTATATATGATATCAAGCTTTCGGAGGCAGACAAAGCATCCGGGTTTATAGCGGAATAGTTTTAGAAGAGAAACAGAAGATATATGGAAAGGTGTGCTTCCTTTTGTGCAAAAAGAAGAGGGGGTGAAAGGCCTCTTAACCCGAAAGAGCGCTTTCAGAAATAAAATCTGGAAGCGTTCTTTTCTTTCGGCAAAAAACGACTCGCGAGGGGACTGCCGGCTTGGGAGAATTTTAAGAAAAAAGCAAAAGGTGTTTTTTCCCGCATTCATAAAGGTGTTTATCATATTGAAAACCGGGCAGTTTTATGTGTAAAGAAGGATAAGCGTCCCCGCTTATCCTTCTTTACTCATCTTATCCAGCAATTCGATTTTAATGTCATAAAGTTTACTGGAAAGATCCACATAAACCTTCTGGGGATTGATCAGTCGTCTTGTCTCATCCCAGAGTGTGGAGAGTTCTTTCTGGCAGTATTCCCGGATATCCATCACTTTGGGAGATTCATAAACACATTCGCCGTCAACAAAAATGGGTTTTAACAGTTCCCTCATGGTATAAGTGCCGGGTTTCAATTTTGTCTTTTTCCATGGCTCCAGAGGATCAAAGAGCAGAAGCGGTTCGTTCTCGGAGAATTCTTCATCCACAAGGCAGATCAGATCGGCTTTGATCTTGCCGGTATCTTTTTCATAAATACGGTAGATGGTCTTGTTGCCCGGGTTCGTCACTTTTTCGGAGTTTTCGGATAACTTGATTTTGGGAATGAATTTTCCGCCTTCGCCCATGATCGCTGCCAGTTTGTAAACGCCGCCGAAAGCGGGCCAGTCCTTGCTGGTGATCAGGTTTGTACCGACGCCCCAGGAGGTGATGGCTGCGCCCTGTACTTTCAGGGAATCGATCAGGTACTCGTCCAGATCGTTGGAGGCGGAGATCACCGCATCGTGGAAGCCGGCATCATCCAGCATTTTCCGTGCTTTTTTGGAAAGATAGGCAAGGTCGCCGCTGTCTAAACGGATGCCGTAGTAACTTAAGTTTACGCCGGCGTCTTTCATCTCCTGAAATACACGGATCGCATTGGGAACGCCGGATTTCAGCGTATCATAGGTATCTACCAGAAGGATGCAGGCGGTAGGATACATTTCCGCATAGGTCTTAAAGGCAGTATATTCATCAGGAAAACTCATGATCCAGCTATGGGCATGGGTGCCTTTTACGGGGACGTCAAAAAGCTGTCCGCAAAGGACATTGGAAGTGCCGGTGCAGCCGCCGATCACAGCAGCCCTTGCGCCGTAGGTGCCGGCATCCGGTCCCTGTGCCCGGCGTAGTCCGAATTCCATAATGCCGTCCCCCCTTGCTGCCCAGCATACCCGGGAGGCTTTTGTGGCGATCAGGGACTGATGATTGATAATATTCAAAATGGCAGTTTCCACAAGCTGAGCTTCCATGATCGGCGCGATCACTTTTACAAGAGGCTCTCGCGGGAAAATAACTGTGCCCTCCGGAATCGCATAAATACTGCCGGAAAAACGGAAGTTCGCAAGATAATCCAGAAAATCCTTATCAAAGATATGAAGGCTTGCCAGATATTTGATATCCTGCGGCGCAAAATGAAGTTCCTTAATATAACTGATCAACTGCTCAAGCCCCGCAGAGATCGCATAGCCGCCGCCGTTCGGATTACTGCGGTAAAACGCATCGAAGATAACGGTCTCATTCCTGTCAATATTGCGGAAATACCCCTGCATCATGGTGAGTTCATATAAATCCGTTAACAATGTTAAGTTTTGCCTGTCCATACATATACCCTCCTTATGGGTGAAATAAGAACTGAAAATCCCCAAATCGTCCTCATTTTACACCCATGCCTGGAAAAAGGCAAGGTAAACATGATGAATCTTATCATAGAAAAGTAAATAAAAATATGATAAGATATTGTAAATTGTTTTGTAAGAGTTTAAAAGAAAAAGTACTTGAAAAAGCAGAACATATGTTCTACAATATGGTCAATACAGGAATTTATGCAGAAAGGAGAAGCCGGCATGCCCAGAAAGGATAAAACGGATAGTGCCGTTTTCAGGCATTTAAATAATCTGGAGTATTCTTATGAATGGGATACATACTGTGATATACAGGAAATAAACGAAGTATTAGCGCATTCGTCAAAAAGCAAAAGCGGAAATACTGGCTATCCTGATGCAATTTATGTTAATAAGGATAAAAAATTATTAATCTTAGTTGAGATAAAACCATTATTATCCCAGCATACTTCGGAAAATGGAAAGGAGAATCCGAAGAAATATGCTGTAGACGGCGTATTACATTATATGTCTTATTTTCTGAAAGCTAATATTGATAAGCAGAGTACTGCCAGCTTTTTTTCGGATTGGAAGATTATTGGAGCAGCAGTTTCCGGAGATATTTATGATGAATATAACCATAGGATCAGCAATTTTATTATATCAGGGGATGTGATTGCGGAACAAAAAGGTATAAATGAGTTGTTGAATGAGACTGATTATCTGATGCTGTTTGATAATATCGATGAGGAACAGATCGTTAGTAATATATCTGTTTCGTCAAAAAAGATAAACAAATGGCTCAGGTCGGTAGACTCACAGAAACGGCCGGTGCTGTTATCGGCGTTGATGATTTGTTTATTTGAAGTAAAGGGAGCGCAGAATGATTTTAAAAATGGGTATAATTCATGGGCACCGGAAACAATTGTTAATAATATACCTAAAACGGTAAAAAAAGTGCTGTCAGGTGAAAAACTGCCGGAAGAAAAAATCAATGTTTTGCTGGCGGAGCTGGCTTTTATGGAGCATGATCAGGACTTAAACAGTCAAAGCATTTTGAAAGATATTTTAAATGAACTTTCAGATGTAGTGATTCCTTTGTTTGACAGAAAAAGTAATTATGATATTATTGGAAAGTTTTATGAAGAATTCCTGAAATATGCAGGAGTAGCTAATGTAAAAAAAGGAATTGTACTGACGCCAAGACATATCGGTGCACTTTTTACGGAATTGATTGATATTAAGATCAATGATGTATTTTTAGATCCGGCATGCGGAACCGGCTCATTCCTTATTGCAGCAATGAATAAATTGATAAAAGTGATAGAGGAGTCTGACGTTCCGAATAAAGAAGAAAAAATAAGAAGTATAAAGACAAAACATCTAGTCGGATTTGAAAAGAATCAGACAATGTACTCTTTGGCAATTTCCAATATGTTGTTTAGAGGGGATGGAAAATCACAAATATATAAAGAGGATTTCTTCTCGCAAGGTGCGGAAGAGGCGCTAAAGGAGTTGGAGGAAAAAGGCATTTGTCCCACTATAGGTTTTATCAATCCTCCTTATGGCGGAAAAGACAGTGCAGATAACCCGACGAAAAAGGAAATACAGTTTTTGACGAGGATGTTGGATAAAGTAAGCCGGTATGGTTTGATGATAGCGCCGCTTTCTACATATTTTAAAGAAGATTCGGTAAGAAGCAATATATTAAGGAAGCATACACTTAAATACGTTATTAATATGCCGAAAGATTTATTTATGCCCAATGCGGCGACAAACACTGCTATTGCAGTGTTTGAAACAAATAAACCGCATGGAGATCAGGAAGTGGTCTTTTATGATCTGAAGGACGATGGATTTATATTATCGAAAGCAAAGGGGAGAACCGATGTGTACGGTAAATGGCCGAAGATAAAGAATGAGCTGTTAAACAAATTGCAAAATTCGGAGAAATTTGCAGATGGTATCAATCTGGTCAGAACAAGGCTGAGGGATGGAGATGAATGGCTGATTCAGGCACATGCAGCGACGGATTACAGCAGTCTTTCAGAGAATTCTTTTTTGAAATCAGTAAAAGAGTATATGATTTTCAAAGCGAAACAAGAGTTAGATCTGTTGGAGAAAGATCTGGATGAAGTGACACTGTTGGAAGTGATCTCTAATTATTATGGTGGTGGTGCGGGTGAGTAAAAAAAGCAAATGGTTTTGTTTTTCAGATGTTTTCGAGTATTGCAGAGGGACACGTTTGATTGAAGAAAAACAAATACCTGGTGAAATTGCGTATATTTCATCAACGAAAAGGAATAACGGAATAAATAATTATATTTCGCCGCCGGATAATATGGTGTTGTATGAGAATAAAATGACATTATCTAACAGCGGCAGCGTTGGATATTTATTTTTTCATGAATATCCGTTTGTTGCTTCGGATCATGTAACTGTTATTGGAATAAAAGATAAGAATACCGAATTAAATGAAGAAATTGCTCTGTACTTAAAACCGCTGTTGGAAGCAATGAAATATAAGTATAATTTTGGCAGGGAAATAAGTGACTCAAGATTAAGCAGAGAAAGAGTACTATTACCGATAAAGGAAGATGAAACGCCGGATTGGAATTATATGCAGGAATTTATCAGGCGTATAAGAAAAACTGTGATGTGGAATAAAATTAAGGCTCAAAACGCCGGGATGTCGTTGGGGGATGTCTCATGGAAAGAAGTCTCCATGGATAGCGTATTTACCATCAAGAAGGGTAAGCGTTTGACGAAGGCTGATATCATTGCGGGAACAACCAATTTTATTGGGGCTATTTCCGGTAATAATGGAATAAGAGAACGGATTTCCGAGGAACCGCTATATGAAGGAAATTGTATTACGGTAAATTATAATGGAAGTGTTGGAGAGGCGTATTATCAGGAAACCCCGTTTTGGGCGTCAGATGATGTAAATGTTTTATTTTTAAAAGGGCATCTTTTGAATAAATATATTGCCTTGTTTTTGATCACGATTATCCGGCAGAACAAGTCTCATTTTGACTTTGGAAGAAAGTGGAATCTGGATAAGATGAAAAAGACATTTATCAGACTGCCGATAGACGAAAGTGGTAATATTTATTGGAAGTATATGGAAGATTATATAAAGCAGCTGCCGTTGGGCGAATATTTGAATTAGATATTTTGAGATGTATGTATAGCGCCTGATATGAAAAATCCTTTGTTTTCAGGGATTTCTTTGTGCTCCAAACACAATAAATTCTTGACAATTTTCCCCCATCCCCTTAAACTGAAAATGTTAAACAATTATACAGTAATAAGAAGTGATATTATAAAAAATCCTGTCAAATCAATGGGCAGGATTCTTTTACCGATAAGCTGATCGGTGATTGGTTAGATAAGCCGGCAGGCGTTCGGTTCAATAAACCGGCCCGCATTTAACTGCGGTGTTTGGTATGACAGGGAAAGGAAGAAGCCATGTACCAGAAAGTTGATACAAATTTGAATTTTGTGGACAGAGAAAAAGAAGTCTGTCAGTTCTGGAAAGATAATGATATCTTCCGGAAATCAATGGAAAACAGAAAAGACGGCCCGACCTATATATTTTATGACGGCCCGCCGACTGCAAACGGCAAGCCCCATATCGGTCATGTACTGACCCGCGTGATCAAAGATATGATCCCGAGATACCGGACCATGAAGGGGTATATGGTGCCGAGAAAGGCAGGATGGGATACCCATGGCCTTCCGGTGGAACTGGAAGTGGAAAAGGAACTGGGG
>Ga0137308_101004_pt1 | contig 33588 bp, 25 predicted proteins | sample Inofrocosms_June_FD_97181 | JGI IMG/M metagenome (GOLD analysis project Ga0137308, IMG submission 97181) | Mouse cecal microbial communities from Vienna, Austria - N-Acetylneuraminic and N-Acetylglucosamine D2O microcosms_June | ecosystem: Host-associated > Mammals > Digestive system > Large...
AGCAACCTTTTCTTTATTATACAGATGGCGTGGGTGTGAAAAGTAACATATGGGAGGAAGAAGATGACAAAAATAGAATAAAGGTATTGACGGAGAGAACGCTTGTTTGTATAATGGATAAAAAGGAACAAGCGTTCTGATTTTGTGAGGGTGAATTATGAGAATCCAGGAAGCGTTATCCATATATGATAAGTTGAATATTCTGACGGATGCAGCCAAGTATGACGTGGCATGCACCTCCAGCGGGACGTCGCGTAAGAGTGACGGGACAGGGATCGGAAGCTGCGAGCAGTCGGGGATCTGTCACAGCTTCTCTGCCGACGGGAGATGTATCTCGCTTTTGAAGATACTTTTTACGAATGAATGTATTTATGATTGTAAGTATTGTGTCAACAGGAGGAGTAATGATGTGGCGAGGGCATCATTTACTCCGGATGAGGTGTGTACACTGACGATGGAATTCTACCGGAGGAACTATATCGAAGGATTGTTCTTAAGCTCCGGGATCTTAAGGAACCCGGATTATACGATGGAGCTTCTGTATGCGACACTCTATCGGCTGCGGCGGGAGTGTAATTTTCAGGGCTATATCCATGTGAAGGCGATTCCGGGGGCAAGTCCGGAGCTGGTGCAGCGTCTGGGATTCCTTGCGGACAGGATGAGCGTGAACCTGGAGCTTGCGACATCGGAGAGCCTTAGGGCGCTGGCGCCCCACAAGACGCGGAAGAATATCCTGACGCCTATGCGTCTGGTACAGAACCGGATGACAGAGAATAAGCAGGAGCTTACCTTATACCGGAACGCACCGCGGTTTGTGCCGGCCGGTCAGAGTACCCAGATGATCATAGGGGCGACGCCGGAGACAGATTACCAGATCATCCAGGTGGCGGAGTCTCTGTATCAGAAGTTTGAGCTTAAGCGGGTATTCTATTCGGCTTTCGTGCATGTCAATAACGATGCCGCGCTTCCGGCAAAGACCGGGGAAGGACCGCCGCTTCTCAGGGAGCACCGGCTGTATCAGGCAGACTGGCTGTTGAGGTATTATCATTTCAGGGCCGAGGAGCTTCTGACAGAGGAGAATCCGAATTTTAACGTCTTGTTTGATCCGAAGTGTAATTGGGCTTTGAAGCATCTTGAGGAATTCCCGGTGGAGGTGAACAGGGCAGATTATAAGATGCTGCTACGTGTGCCTGGTATCGGGTATAAGTCGGCGGTGCGGATCGTGAAGGCGAGAAGGCTTGGGACCTTGGATTTCACAGATCTTAAGAAGATCGGGGTGGTGCTTAAGAGGGCGCTGTATTTTATCACCTGCGGCGGCAGGATGATGTATCCCACGAAGATGGACGAGGATTATATCACACGGAACCTGCTTGCCGCAGGCGAGAAGCTTCCCAGAGAGGTCAGGGAGATGGGGTATCGGCAATTGTCGTTGTTTGAAGGAGGCTGGAATGAAAACGGTATATGTGTGCAGTGATACGGTTACGGGGATATTTTCGGGAATCTATGATGCCTGGAAGTCGAGGAAGAGAGAAGAAGAATGCGAGATTGCGCTGCGGGGGATGTTAGATCAACAATTATTCTGTGATTATGTGGAGGTGGAGGAGACGGAACACAAGGCGGCCGCAGTGGAGGCGCTGATCCGTAAGCATCTGGGAATGCGTGCCTATCATGACATTTACCATGCGGTACTGTCGGCAGATCCTAAGAAGGGGGATGCTGTGCTGGGAACCATGCTTACGGCAAGAGAGATACCGGACAGTACGAAGATCATGGATCATCTGAGCCATCCCAAGGTAGAGAAGGTCTTTGAACTGTACAGGAATGTATTTGGAGAAACTCACAGTTATAAGGGGTTCTTACGTTTCAGGGAACTTAAGAATGGTGTGCTGTACGCCGGGATCGAACCGAAGAATCAGATCTTGACGTGCCTTGCCCCTCATTTTGCGGACCGCCTTCCAACAGAGAACTGGATGATCCACGATAAGACGCATAAGATGTTTGCGGTTCATGAGGCGGGAAAGCAGTGGGTGATCCTTTGGGGACATACCTTGGATGAAGAAGTGTTTGAGCAGGTGTCTGACAGAGAGGAAGAGTATACAAGGCTGTGGAAGGGGTTCTGTCAGACGATCGCCATTGAATCCCGCAGGAATCCGCGGTGTCAGCTGCAGCATCTTCCGCTTCGTTATCGGAGTGAGATGGTGGAATTCGGTTAGTATTTACAGATAGAAGCCGCTTGTGGTATGATGGTAACGGAATTCGATGGGAGTGAACAAGCAACATGGAACAGCCTTACATTCGTATATCCGTGCGCAATCTGGTAGAATTTATCCTGCGGGGCGGAGACATAGACAACAGGACAGCAGGAGCAGATAAGGATGCCATGCTGATGGGCGGGAAGATTCACCGCAAGATCCAGAAGCAGATGAAGGCTGGATATCATGCGGAGGTGCCATTGAAGTATGAGGCGGCATGTAAGGGTTTTGTGCTGTCTGTGGAGGGGCGCGCCGATGGTGTGATCGAATGCCCGGAAGGGATTGTGATTGATGAGATCAAAGGTATTTTCAGAAATCTGGAGTTCCTGTTGGAGCCGGTACCGGTCCATCTGGCGCAGGCCAAATGTTATGCGTTTATCTATGCGGATGTCCATAAGCTTGAAGAGATTGGTGTACAGATGACATACTGCAATATGGATACGGAGGAGATCAGACGTTTTCAGAGCGTCTATTCCTATAAGGTGCTCAAGGAATGGTTCTTCGGTATTATAGGACAGTATGAGAAGTGGGCCAGATATCAGATTGAGTGGAAGAAGAAGAGGAATGACTCGATCCGGAAGGTTGTATTTCCATTTGAATACAGGGAAGGGCAAAAGCGGCTGGCGGAATCTGTGTATCGGACAATCCTGCGCAAGAAGAAGCTGTTTATACAGGCGCCTACCGGAGTCGGGAAGACGATTTCGACGGTGTTTCCGGCTGTGAAAGCAATTGGGGAGGGCCTTGGGGAGAAGATCTTCTATCTGACGGCTAAGACCATCACGCGGACGGTTGCTTGGCAGGCGTTTGACACATTAAGGGAGCAGTGCCTGCGTATGAAAGTGATTGTTCTCACAGCGAAGGAGAAGATCTGTTTCTGTGAAGAGACGGAATGCAATCCGGATGCCTGCCCTTATGCAAAGGGGCATTATGACAGGGTGAATGATGCGGTGTATGAGCTGATTACTGCTTCGGATGAGATGAGCCGGGAGATACTTGTAGAGCAGGCGAGGAAGTGGAAGGTATGTCCCCATGAAATGAGCTTGGATGTTTCCCTCTGGGTAGATGCAATTATCTGTGATTATAACTATGTGTTTGATCCCAATGCACATCTGCGGCGGTTCTTTGGCGAGGGTAACAAAGGAGAATATCTCTTCTTGATTGATGAGGCGCACAATCTGGTGGAACGCGGGAGGAAGATGTACAGTGCCGAGATCTATAAAGAAGATTTCTTGAAGCTTAAGAGGATATTAGGACACAGGGATGCGAAGCTTGTAAGGAGAATCGGTGCGTGTAATAAGCAACTCCTTGCTCTGAAGAGGGAGTGCGGGGATTATCAGGTTTTGAACAGCGTATCCCATATCTATCTGAGATTAGTGTCGCTGATGGCAGAGATGGAACGGTATCTGGAAGAATGCAGGGAGGAGGAGATACGTAGGGAAGTGCTGGACCTGTATTTTTCTGTAAGAATGTTTGTAAGTATTCATGATAAGCTGGATGAGAATTATATGATCTATTCAGAGCTTGAAGATACAGGAAGGTTTAAATTACAGCTTTTCTGCGTCAATCCTGCCAGGTGCCTGCAGGAGTTTCTGGATAAGGGGAACAGTACGGTGTTCTTTTCTGCCACCCTGCTTCCAATCCATTATTATAAGAAGCTTCTCAGTACGGTCAAAGATGATTATGCGATCTATGCAGAATCTCCGTTTGATGCGAAGAAGTGTAAGCTCCTGATCGGCACGGACGTCAGTACCAAATATACCAGACGCGGGAAAGAGATGTATGGGCGGTATGCCAGGTATCTTATAGAGACGGCATGTGCGAAGGAGGGGAATTATTTGGCCTTTTTTCCCTCTTATCGTTTCATGGAGGAAGTCTATGAGGAATTTATTGAGATGCTGAAGGAGGATGCCAAAGAAGAGATCGAATATGTGATGCAGTCCCAGTATATGTCAGAGGAGGCAAGGGAGATCTTTCTTGAGAATTTTGAAGAGGCGAAGGAGCACAGCCTGATTGGATTCTGCGTATTGGGCGGGATTTTCTCAGAGGGGATTGATCTGGCAGAGGATAAGCTGATCGGAGCTATGGTTGTAGGTACAGGGCTTCCCCAGGTCTGTACAGAGAGAGAGCTGCTGAAGACATATTTCGATTCGCAGGGGCTGCGGGGCTTTGATTATGCTTATCTCTATCCGGGAATGAACAAGGTGCTGCAGTCAGCCGGGAGGGTGATTCGTACAGATGAGGACAGAGGGGTAGTTCTTCTGCTGGATGAGAGATTTCTTGATGTAAGATATCGGGAGACATTTCCCAGGGAGTGGAAGGTATATGAACTCTGCACGGCAAGAAATGTATCTCAGAAAGTGCAGGAATTCTGGAATGGAGGAATATAGATGAGGAAGAGAAGCGGGAGTTTTGAAGGCAGGACTGTGCTGCCTATGACGGCGGCGTCTTTTGCCATGGTTTTTCTTATTATGTCCATGCTGCTCACCAGCTTCCAGGCGGTGATCTATGGTGATCCGAATTATCGGTTCTATGAGAAGGAGTATGAGAAGTATAAGGTGACGGAGCCGCTTGCTATGGAGCTTGAGGATGTGATGGAAGTGACAGGTTATATGATGGATTATCTGATCGGAAGAGAGGAAGAGTTGTCTATAGTGACGGATGTGGACGGACAGACTCAGGATTTCTTTAACGAGCAGGATCGGTTTCATATGGCGGATGTGAGGAAGCTGTTCCTTGGAGGTCTTAAGCTTCGGAATCTGTGCGCTGCGGCAGCGTTCTTTTTGATCGCCGGTCTTATCATCGCGAAGACAGACTGGAAGCGTCTGCTTCCCAGGGCGTATCTTTGGGCCCTGGGGATTCTGATTGTGGGGATCCTATTGCTGGCGGCAGCGTTTTCTATAGATTTTACCAGATGCTTTACGATCTTTCATGAGATCTTTTTCACCAACGATCTGTGGATGTTCAATCCGAGTGAGGATTATATGATCCGTATGCTGCCGGAAGGGTTCTTTTTTGATATGGTGATCCGTATTGGGATGACGTTTGTGGGGATGCTGCTTGCGGTGGGGGGACTCATTTTTGCGGTTATCCGGATGTCCCGGCGCTGCTGCTGATGTTACTGACGTTGGGTATATATTGTTGGAATAGTTGATAGATTTGTGGTACAATGTTACCAGTGAACAGAAGATATCAGGTATGGAGGATGAATTATGAGTGGTGTTAGACGAGTATACGTGGAGAAGAAAGAAGGATTTGGGGTACAGGCTCAGGACTTGAAGCAGGAGATCGGAAGTTATCTCGGGATCAAGGATGTGGCGGACGTAAGGGTGCTGATCCGATATGATGTGGAGAATATATCCGATGAGACATTTGAGAAAGCGTGTAACGGTGTATTTGCGGAACCTCCGGTGGATATGCTGTATCATGAAGAGTTCCCGGCCGCACAGGGGAGCAGAGTATTCTCTGTAGAATTTCTCCCGGGACAGTTTGATCAGAGGGCAGATTCTGCCGTTCAGTGCGTACAGTTTATCAAGGAAGACGAGCAGCCGGTGATCCAGACGGCGACTACTTATGTGATCCAGGGAACGGACGGAGAGATCTCTGACGAAGAGTTCGACGTAATCAAAGCGCACTGCATTAATCCGGTGGATTCCAGGGAGACCGGGATGGAGAAGCCAGATACTCTGGCGGCGAGATTCGACGAGCCGGAGGATGTGATCATTTTTGACGGCTTCAAGGACATGGAAGAAGAGAAGTTTAAGGCACTGTATGAATCTCTGGGACTTGCCATGACTTTTAAGGATTTTCAGCATATTCAGAAGTATTTTGAAAGGGAAGAAAAGAGGGATCCGTCCATGACGGAGATCCGTGTGCTGGATACATACTGGTCTGACCACTGCCGTCATACAACGTTTTCGACAGAGCTTACGAAGGTGTCCTTTGGGGAAGGAGACTATAAGAAGCCGATCGAAGATACTTACAGGCAGTATCTTGAGGATCACAGCGAGATCTTTAAGGGAAGGGAAGATAGGTTCGTATGCCTGATGGATCTGGCGCTTATGGCGATGCGTAAGCTCAAGAGAGAAGGGAAGCTTACAGATCAGGAGGAGTCGGATGAGATCAATGCCTGCAGCATCGTTGTACCGGTTGAGGTAGACGGTATAGAGGAAGAGTGGCTTGTGAATTTCAAGAACGAGACGCATAACCATCCAACTGAGATCGAGCCTTTCGGAGGTGCGGCTACCTGTCTTGGCGGTGCGATCCGTGATCCGTTGTCAGGACGTACATATGTATATCAGGCCATGCGTGTAACAGGGGCGGCAGATCCGACCGTATCAGTCAGGGATACCATGAAGGGGAAGCTTCCGCAGAAGAAGCTGGTCCGCGAGGCGGCCCACGGCTATAGTTCGTACGGTAACCAGATCGGTCTTGCGACGGGGATGGTGAAGGAGATCTATCACCCGAATTATGTGGCGAAGCGTATGGAGATCGGCGCGGTACTGGGAGCTGCTCCGAGACGGGCGGTGATCCGTGAGACGTCGGATCCAGGGGATATCATCATCCTGCTTGGCGGACGTACCGGGAGAGACGGCTGCGGCGGTGCGACCGGATCCTCTAAGGTGCATACGGAGGAATCTACGAAGACCTGCGGCGCAGAGGTACAGAAGGGCAATCCGCCGACGGAACGCAAGATACAGCGTTTGTTCCGGAGGGAGGAAGTCAGCAGCCTGATCAAGAAATGTAATGATTTCGGCGCAGGCGGAGTCTCGGTTGCGATCGGAGAACTGGCGGACGGCCTTAAGGTGGATCTGGACAAGGTGCCTAAGAAATACGCCGGCCTTGACGGGACGGAGATTGCGATCTCCGAATCTCAGGAGCGTATGGCAGTCGTGGTAGATCCTAAGGATGTAGATACCTTCATGGGATATGCCAGAGAGGAGAACTTAGAGGCGACCTGTGTTGCGGTTGTGACGGAGGAACCAAGGCTTGTGCTTTCCTGGAGAGGCAAGGAGATCGTGAATCTCTCACGTGCTTTCCTGGATACCAACGGGGCGCATCAGGAGACTGAGGTTGCTGTAGATATTCCGGACAGAAAAGACAGTATCCTTGTAAGAGAAGAGATCCCGGATGTGAGAGCGAGATGGATGAGCACATTAAGCGATCTGAATGTATGCTCTCAGAAAGGTCTTGTAGAGATGTTTGACGGTTCCATCGGGGCGGCGTCTGTATTCATGCCTCACGGCGGCAGATATCAGACGACAGAGACACAGACTATGGTTGCGAAGCTTCCGGTGCTTAAAGGCGACTGTGACACGGTGACTATGATGAGCTACGGATTTGATCCTTATTTGTCTGACTGGAGCCCTTATCATGGTGCGGTATACGCGGTGACAGAGTCGGTGGCGAAGATTGCGGCAGCCGGCGGCGACTGCGGTAAGATCCGTTTTACATTCCAGGAATACTTCCGGCGCATGACGGAGGATCCGCACAGATGGAGCCAGCCTTTTGCGGCGCTCTTAGGCGCTTACAATGCCCAGCTTGGCTTTGGACTGCCGTCGATCGGCGGGAAAGACAGTATGTCCGGGACTTTCGAGGATATTGATGTTCCGCCGACACTGGTGTCATTTGCGGTAGATGTGGCCAGAGAGAAGGAGATTATTACGCCGGAGCTTAAGAAGGCGGGAAGTAAGCTGATCTGGCTGCGCACGATGACGGATGAGTACGATATTCCGGTCTATGAGAAGGTGATGGAGCAGTACGGGAAGTTCACACAGGATATCCGTGAGGACAGGGTTTTGTCGGCCTATGCGCTGGATCGGCACGGCATTGCGGCAGCTGTCAGCAAGATGGCTTTCGGTAACCGGCTGGGTGTTAAGATAGAGCATAATGTGGACGAGAGGGATTTGTTTGTGCCTGCATTCGGTGATATCATTGCGGAGGTGCCGTCAGAGAAGGTTGGACAGCTTCAGATCACTTATACGGTGATCGGTGAGGTGTTGGATGAACCGGTGCTTTCCTACAGAGATATTTCGATTGCAATGGAAGAGGCAGAGGCAGCATGGAAGGAGCCGCTTGAGAAGGTGTTCCCGACGAATTCCAAAGCCCAGGGGCAGGAGGAGAGGATTGAGAAAGGCCTGTATGAGACGAAGGATATCCATATCTGTGCTCATAAGATCGGACGGCCGACAGTATTTATCCCGGTATTCCCGGGAACCAACTGTGAGTATGACAGCGCCAGGGCATTTGAGAGAGCCGGGGCGAAGACGATCGTCAAGGTATTCAGGAACCTGAATGCAGAGGATATTCTCGATTCAGTGAGCGTGTTCGAGCAGGCCATTGATCAGTCACAGATCATCATGTTTCCGGGCGGATTCAGTGCAGGTGATGAGCCGGACGGTTCTGCCAAGTTCTTTGCGACTGCGTTCCAGAATGCGAAGATGAAGGAAGCAGTGGAACGGCTGTTAAGAGAACGGGACGGGCTTGTGCTGGGTATCTGTAACGGATTCCAGACTCTGGTGAAGCTGGGGCTGGTTCCGAACGGTATGATCACCGGTCAGGATGAGGCGTCTCCGACGCTGACTTATAATACGATCGGACGCCATATCTCGAAGATGGTATATACGAAAGTGGTCACCAACAAGTCGCCGTGGCTTCAGAAGGCGAAGCTTGGCGGAGTCTATACGAATCCGGCTTCTCACGGTGAGGGAAGATTTGTTGCGAACAGAGAATGGATCGATAAGCTTTTTGCGAACGGACAGGTTGCGACCCAGTATTGCGATCCGGCAGGGAATATCACGATGGACGAAGAGTGGAATGTGAATGGCTCTTACTGTGCAATCGAGGGTATCACGAGCCCGGACGGAAGGGTATTTGGTAAGATGGCTCATTCCGAGAGACGTGCAAGGTCTGTGGCAGTGAACATATACGGGGAACAGGATCTTCAGATCTTCGAATCAGGTGTTGAATATTTTAAATAAGATATGTGATACTCACGGCAGATTTATCTGACGTTCAGTATATACGGGGCTGCCGGTGAATATTCCCGGCAGCCCCGTATATAGAAATGCATAGCCCTGCGGGCGGACTGCCGTCCGACAAGGTATATGTAATTAAGATGTACCATGATCTGTCATTATCAAGTGTCTACCAGGCTTTATTCAACTGCTGCCTGTAGACGTACTGGCGGATATCACGTTCGGCGCCCTTGGACTGCTCAATGAACTGGCATCCATAACCATAGTGGTTCTCGCGGATGATGGTCTCGCGCAGGATCTTGGCCCGTACTTCCTGGTTCTTCTTCATAAAGCAGTATTCGAATTCAAATTCTTCATCCAGATCAAGACGGGTTTTCGTAGTCATGTAGAGACCGCCTACACTGATGTTCTGGATGACTCCGCTGAACCGGCCATGCTTCAGGGAGATGAAATTCACCTCCTTGACCATCCTTACGCGCAGCTCCTTCTGGCGTTGCAGAACCTGAATCATCTCTAAGATCTTACAGTCGGCCGTCCACGGCTCTAATACATAGGGATCTTCGTTTTTGCGGATCTCAAGCTCACAGAAGGTCTTGATATAACCAACCTGGCTGTCACAGAAATCTACCTGAAGCCGGTCTGTCTTGGTTCCCAGTTCATTATTATCATCAAAATGCAGGGTAATCTTATCGTCTACCGTTTTTACCCGTGCCCTCACTACAACGTCTGAATCCGACCCGTAAATAATACATGTGTTGCAACTCTTTAATATCATAACTGTAAAAATTCCTCCTTATAGAAGTACGGTGTAACTGAATTAATTTTATCACGCGGATGTATGATTTGCAATCACAATTTGGGGAAACGTGGGAAAGTATTTTCTGCTATAGAGAAATTTCAGAAATGAATTGATTTCACAGATGAGATTGTTTATAATAAATGCAAGGCAACGTAGGCAATATTGATGTTGGCTTTATTTTTGCTATAGATTATTGTGGAGATAGAAAGCGTATGTTTGCTGAGGTAGCGTATTAATCAAACACAAGGGGGATAAAAGATGTTTAATAATACAAAGAAGTTTTTGCTTACCAGCGTCAGTTGTCTGGTGGTGTTGTGCATCATCATTTTCGTCTGGCTTGGATCGGTGATGGGGGGGAAGAGCCATGATGCGATCAATGAGGTAGGTACACTCTATATGTCCGAGATGAGCACGCAGCTGCAGCAGAAGTTTGATGCGGTCATCGACCTGCAGGTTTCGCGTGTGGAGGCGTTGATCAGGCGTACACCTCCGGAATCGGTCAGCTATGGTACGGAGATGATAGAGGAACTGGCTCTCAGTGCGGATATCAGAGAGTTTAAGCATCTCGGCCTTTACCGGAAGGACGGCGGATGTGAGACGATCTATGGAGAAGCCGTGCGATTCTTAAGTGAGGAAGAATTCCAGGATGTTATTTCAGATGATGAGAAGTTCATCACAAGCGGATATAATGAGAGTGATGAGAAGCTGCTTTTGATGATGGTTGACGCGGCTTATCCGATGAAGGACGGTAAGACCAGTGACGTGATAGTGGCGGGGATACCGATGTCTTATCTGGAGGATGCGCTTGTCCTTGAGGGAGACAGCTCTATGGTCTATTCACATATTATCCGTAAGGACGGTGAATTCGTAGTTCGGTCAGGGGATGCATTTCGTGATAATTACTTTTCGCGTCTCGAAGAGACGATTTCGTTAGAGAATCCCAAGGCGCCGAATCAGTATGTGGATGAATTGAAAACGGCGATAGATAATAAGGAGAATTATTCTGCACTGTTGGAGGATATGAACGGAATCCATCAGCATCTTTATTGTGCCCCGCTTACTGCCACGGACTGGTATCTGGTATCTGTCATGCCTTATGGGATACTGGATGATGCGATCATGACTCTGAACAGCCAGCAGCAGACATTGATATTGGCGGCCTGCGGCGTGATCCTGCTTGCGGTGGGAGTGATCTTTATCCTGTATTACAGGCTTACGCAGCAACAGTTAAGAGAACTTGAACGGGCAGAGAAGCGTGCGTTCAGGGCGAATCAGGCTAAGAGTGAATTCTTGTCCAGTATGAGCCACGATATCCGAACGCCGATGAACGGTATCGTGGGGATGACGGCAATTGCGATGGCGAATGTGGATGATTCGCTGCGTGTACAGGACTGTCTGAAGAAGATCTCTCTCTCCAGCCGTCATTTGCTTGGACTGATCAATGATGTTCTGGATATGTCGAAGATCGAGAGCGGGAAGCTGACGCTGAATATGGATATCCTCTCCCTGCGGGAAGTGATGGAGGCTCTTGTCAATATTGTTCAGCCTCAGATCAAGGAGAAGAATCAGCATTTTGATATATTTATCCAGAATATCCAGACAGAGACGGTCTGCTGTGACGGCGTGCGTCTGAACCAGATATTGATCAATCTCCTGTCCAATGCTGTCAAATTCACCCCCGCGGAGGGAAGGATTAATGTTTACCTGACCCAGGAGGATTCACCGGTGGGAGATACGCATGTGAGGTGCCATTTCCGGGTTAAGGATAACGGAATCGGTATGTCCGAAGAGTTCCAGAAGAGGATATTCGATACATTCTCAAGGGAAGATATGAAAGTACAGAAGATAGAGGGTACCGGGCTTGGAATGTCTATCACGAAGGTGATCGTGGATATGATGGGCGGTACCATCGAAGTGAACAGCAGGCAGGGTGAGGGAAGTGAATTCCATGTGACCCTGGATCTGGAGAAGGCAACGATTGAGGAAGAAGAGATGGTTCTCCCGCCTTGGCGGCTCCTGGTAGTGGATAATAATGAGGATCTGTGTTTCAGTGCAGCGTCTGCCTTGAAGGAGATAGGTGTACAGGCAGACTGGGCGCTGAGCGGCCGTAAGGCGCTGCAGATGATAGAAGAGCATCACAGGAAGCACACGGAGTATGAGATCGTGCTGCTGGATTGGAAGATGCCGGATATGAACGGTCTTGATACAGCCCGGGAGATCAGGAAGATCGTAGGGGATGATCTTCCGATATTGATCATCTCTGCTTATGATTGGAGTGACATTGAGGAGGAGGCGCGTGCCGTCGGAGCGCAAGGGTTTATCTCCAAACCATTGTTCAAATCTAATCTTTATCTGGGCTTAAGCCGATATATGGAGGGAGACTTTGAGGAAGAGAAGAGAGAGGAGGAGACACAGAAGTTTGAGGGTCTTCGTATTCTGTTGGCAGAAGATAATGAACTGAACTGGGAGATTGCGGAGGATATCCTTACAGATGCCGGTTTTGAAGTGGAGTGGGCTGAGGATGGACAGATATGTGTGGATATGTTCAGGCAGTCCAAGCCTGGCTACTATGATGCGGTCCTTATGGATATCAGGATGCCGGTAATGAACGGCTATGAGGCGGCGAAAGCGCTGAGAGCTCTTGAACGGCCGGATGCTGATCTTCCGATCATTGCTATGACGGCAGATGCCTTCTCGGAGGATATCCAGAGGTGTCTTGAGTGCGGCATGAATGAGCATGTGGCGAAGCCGATCGATATCCAGAAGCTTATGAAGCTTTTGAGGAGGTATTTGGCATAATTGTAATAATAGATGTTAGAAAGAGGTATAAATGAGCAGAAATAAAAATGTTTTCGAGAAAAAGAAGATTTTGATTGTTGATGATTCAGAGATCAATCGTGCCCTGCTGTCAGATATGCTCTCTAATGAGTATGAGATCGTTGAGGCAGAGAACGGGCTGGAGGCTTCTGCGATCCTGCATGAGCAGGAGCAGGAGATCTCTCTGATGCTTCTGGATATCATGATGCCTGTGATGGATGGCTTTGAGACGCTGGAGGTTATGAATAAGAATGACTGGATCAAGGATATCCCGGTGATCATGATATCGGCGGAGACCGTTCCGGCGTATATAGACAGGGCATATGAGCTTGGTGTTCAGGATTACATCAACAGGCCTTTTGATGAACAGACCGTCCGGCGCAGGGTGGTCAATACGATCCTTCTTTTTTCCAAACAGAAGGAACTTACCCATATGGTCACGAACCAGATCATGGAGAAGGAGAATGACAATAAGCTAATGATCGAGATCTTGTCCAATATTGTTGAGTTCCGTAACGGGGAGAGCGGCCTCCATGTACTCCATATCAGAACTTTGACAGAGTTTTTCCTCAAATGGCTGATCGAGCAGGGAGAATACGGGCTTTCCCAGGAGGATATCTATCTGATCTGTAATGCCTCCGCGCTCCATGATATCGGTAAGATCTCCATTCCCACGGAGGTTCTGAACAAGCCGGGACGTTTTACGGATGAAGAATATGAGATCATGAAGGGACACGCGTTAGAGGGCGCCAGATTGCTGCAGGATATTCCGCTGCGCGAGAATGAGCCGTTGATCCAGATGGGATATCAGATCTGCCGCTGGCATCATGAGCGCTATGACGGAAGAGGGTATCCTGACAGACTTAAGGGGGATGAGATCCCAATTGCGGCGCAGGTAGTGGCGTTGGCGGATGTCTATGACGCGCTGACCAGCAAGCGTGTGTATAAGGCTGCATATTCTCATGAGAAGGCAGTTGAGATGATACTGAACGGAGAATGCGGAGTGTTTAACCCGGTTCTTATGAATTGTCTCAGAGAGACTTCGGCAGACCTTAAGGAAGAGCTTGCACGGTCAGAAGGGCAGAATTTCCAGGAGGAAGCTCTGGATGCCGTAGAGCAGATGATCGAGAGCGGCGAAGTCGAAGTTTCCGACAGGACATTCAAGCTTCTGGAGCACGAGAGAGTGAAGTATAAGTTCTTCGCGGAGCTGTCACAAGAGATCCAGTTTGAATACACAGTGACCCCGGAGATGCTGATCCTATCCGAGTGGGGAGCAAAATACCTGAACATGCCGGAGACATTTTTGAACCCGAAGACGGAGGCTTTTGCTACTTCGGTATTTGCGGAGGACGACTTCCTGCATCTGCTTGAGAAGCTTGAGAACTCGACTCCGGATGATCCTGTGATCGAGGAGAAATATCTCCTGAACATTAATGGGCATGAGAGATGGAGCAAGGTTATCGCCAGATCTATGTGGTCGTCTTGGGAGCCGCCGGAATTCTCCGGAGCTATTGGCAAAATTGTGGATATCCATGACGAGCTGGAGAAGATGAATCATCTGCAGGTTATGGCGGCCCATGATTCTCTGACGGGTCTTTTGAACCATAAGACGGCGAAGACGCAGATTGAAGCGATCCTGTCCAGAGATACCGAGAGGAAGTATGTTCTGATCGTGTTTGACCTGGATCATTTCAAGCAGGCTAATGATACATACGGACATCTGTTTGGCGATGAAGTGCTTAAGTATGTGGCGGATATTATGAAGCGCAATACCAGAAGTTTTGATATCATCTGCCGGATGGGCGGAGATGAGTTCCTGCTCTTTATGCCGTATAAGGATGAGATAGAGCCTCTGGTGAAGCGAATCTTTCTTCTGCTGTGCGGTCAATATAAGGAATTCCTGATCAGCGTGAGCATGGGCGTCGCTGATGCGAAAGAGTGCGGCGGAGATTATGATTCCCTGTTCCATATGGCGGATAAGGCCCTGTATAAGGTGAAACGAGGCGGAAGGAATAACTATTGTTTTTATAAAAACGAATTAACAGGAGGAGATGTACAATGACGGTAAAGGAATGCTATGAAGCGATAGGGGCAGATTATGAAGATGTGATGGGACGTCTCAGGAAGGATGAGAGAGTTCAGAAGTTTGTATTGAAGCTTCTGGATGACAAGAGCTATGAGCTGCTTGAGAATTCGGTTGCGTCGAAGGATATGAGCGAGGCGTTCAGGGCGGCGCATACGTTAAAGGGAGTGTGCCAGAATCTGTCTCTGACACCATTATTCCAGTCTGCATCCGAGCTTGCGGAGAGATTGAGGAATGCGCAGGATTACGACGAGGATATGGAACCGCTCTTAGAGCAGGTGAAGAAGGACTATACACATATGATTGACTGTATTAGACAGTTGACATAGCATGGAAATGAATTTTAGAGGGCACTCTATTGCAGGATATTCGAAAGAATCTCCTGCATTTTCTATAAATTCTGAATAAAAATGAAGGAAAAGAGAAGTAAAATTGCAAAAAAATCAGAAAACCTTAAAAAAAACCTTGTGTTCTGCCCTAAAATCCTTTAAAATATGAGAGAAATAATTTTAGGAGGTAGCAAGCTATGTCATATGTTGATGAAGTCCTGGAAAGAGTAGTGGCGAAGAATCCTGCTGAACCGGAATTCCACCAGGCAGTAAAAGAAGTATTAGAATCGTTAAGGGTAGTAGTTGAGGCCAATGAAGAGAAGTTCAGAAAAGACGCCCTGTTGGAGAGACTGGTAGAGCCTGAGAGACAGTTGAAGTTCCGCGTACCGTGGGTGGATGACAACGGCCAGGTTCAGGTGAATACCGGTTACCGTGTACAGTTTAACAGTGCGATCGGTCCATACAAAGGAGGATTGCGCCTTCATCCGTCTGTGAATCTTGGAATCATCAAGTTCCTTGGTTTTGAACAGATATTCAAGAATTCACTGACCGGTCTTCCGATAGGCGGAGGAAAGGGAGGGTCTGACTTCGATCCGAAGGGCAAATCAGACAGAGAAGTTATGGCGTTCTGCCAGAGCTTCATGACAGAGCTCTGCAAATATATCGGTGCGGATACAGACGTTCCGGCAGGCGATATCGGAACGGGCGCCAGAGAGATCGGCTATATGTTCGGTCAGTATAAGAGGATCCGAGGCGTATACGAAGGTGTACTTACAGGCAAGGGCTTAAGCTACGGCGGTTCCCTTGCAAGAACAGAGGCAACCGGATATGGTCTGTTATATCTGACAGAAGAGCTTCTGAAGATCAACGGCAAGGAGCTTGCAGGCAAGACGGTCGCGATCTCTGGTTCCGGTAATGTTGCGATCTACGCGACACAGAAGGCACAGCAGTTAGGCGCGAAGGTAGTGACGGCCAGTGATTCTACCGGATGGGTCTATGATCCGGAAGGAATCGACGTGGCAGCGCTTAAGGAGATCAAAGAAGTGAACCGTGCAAGGCTTACTGAGTATAAGAAATATCGTCCGAATTCCGAGTATCATGAGGGACGCGGAGTATGGTCCGTGAAAGTAGACGTAGCGCTTCCATGTGCGACGCAGAATGAGCTCCATATTGAAGACGCGAAGATGCTTGTTGAGAATGGCTGCACGATCGTAGCGGAGGGCGCGAACATGCCTACTACGTTGGAGGCAACCGAGTATCTGCAGCAGCACGGCGTTATCTTTGCACCTGGTAAAGCGGCGAATGCCGGCGGTGTTGCGACATCTGCGCTTGAGATGTCACAGAACAGCGAGCGTTTGAGTTGGACTTTCGAGGAAGTGGACGCGAAGCTTAAGGGAATCATGGTCAATATCTGCCATAATATGGTGGATGCAGCAGAGCGTTACGGCGCGAAGGGTAATTATGTTGTCGGGGCTAATATTGCCGGATTTGAGAAGGTTGTAGACGCTATGACAGCACAGGGGATCGTATAGAAAGCTCTGAAATAGATCAATATTAAGACATGTAATAAGCCTGCCTTGAACTTGTACGTCTCATGGCAGGCTATATTATATAGTTTAATTTGCTAAAAATTCTTCAATCTCTTCTAAGCTTTTTCCGGAAGCAACGAGCAGCTCGGCGGCTTTCTGGATCTCGGCTTGTTTCTGCTGTTTTTCAACCATTGCATCGTAACGGATCTGATCTTTTTTCAGTTGCTTTAGGTTCGCTTTTTCTTGTTTTAATTCAGCAGATAATGATGCGATTCTCTCCTCTGCTGCTTCAATTAATTCAGGATAATTCTTCTCTTCTACCTTTCTTCTTGCCATAATAAACAACCTCCATAATATAATGTAGTTTTAACTTTTGCTTATAATAAAGATATCATTCCTTGGCAAAAGAGTAAAGTGTTTCGAGGCAATTTCTATTAAAAATTACATTATTTTTCTGTCAAAATAAGGCATCAATTGCCGGTTTTTTTACATAATAAAATGTGATAAAAAAAGATTGAAAAAATTGTAAAAAAGTGTTGACAAAATATGTATTCTAATAGTATAATAGCAAAGCAGGTTCGAGATAAGAGCTTCGCAAATATGGGATCTTAGCTCAGCTGGGAGAGCATCTGCCTTACAAGCAGAGGGTCATAGGTTCGAGCCCTATAGGTCCCATTAACAACAATAATTGTTGTTTAATTGAATATGGCGGGATAGCTCAGTTGGCTAGAGCACACGGTTCATACCCGTGGTGTCGCTGGTTCAAATCCAGTTCCCGCTACTTTCAAAAGAGTCTGTTTATACAGACTTTTTCTTTTGCATTTTTTCAGATACGCGGATGTACTATATACAAAAAATATGAAATCCTTTATAATGGAAATCATGTAATGGTTGACTAGTACACCGAAAAATAAGTTCCTAGTACAGCATTGCATTAATTTCGAAGTAATAGGTGGCTGAATTATGTGTCAGCGCAAGGCGGAGGAATGAGGCGTAGTGGGCGCTACGCCGCTTGACGGTGCTATGTGCCAGCGGCACATGTTCAGCACGGACCGTAACGGAGTGAAGATTAACGACGCAGATGGAAAATCAGGCAAGTTATATGGCTGGTTACTTATTATTCGGTGTACTAGCATAGACAGCAAAAAGTCGGTTAACAATAAGCGTAGATGAGAGCGGAAAGGAGAGAATGTTTTATGAGAATTGGAATGGGATATGACGTTCATCGGCTGGTGGAGGACAGGGGTCTGATTCTTGGAGGTGTGAAGATACCATACGAGAGAGGGCTTCTGGGACATTCGGATGCGGATGTGCTTCTGCATGCCATTATGGATGCGCTGCTTGGGGCGGCAGCGCTTGGAGATATCGGGAAGCATTTCCCGGATACGGATCCTGCGTATAAAGGCATTTCCAGTATCAAGTTATTGGGGCATGTAGGAGAATTGATTGAAAAGGAGCTCTATGTCATCGGGAATATTGACGCCACAATCATTGCCCAGAGACCGAAGATGGCACCGCATATTGAGCTGATGCGCGCCAATATAGCGGAGACTCTGCATCTGGAGATCAGTCAGGTGAATATTAAGGCGACAACCGAGGAGGGGCTTGGATTCACCGGGACCGGAGAAGGGATCTCGGCACAGGCGGTCGCTTGTCTGCATACGATCGCGAATTACAGCTATGCGGCGGGACCGGAGGAAGGGAGATGCGAGGGGTGCGGCGGATGCCCGCAGAGAATAGCCGGTGAGAACGAGAAGAGAGGATAAGAAGATTTGAAAGTAAGAAAACTTGAGCAGAAAGAGCATAGGGATACCAGATACCTGTATGAGGAGGTCTTCAGCGAGGACAGTGCGTCTTTTGCGGATTATTATTATAGTGAGAAGACTAAGGATAACCAGATCTATGCAGTAGAGGAGGATGAAGGGATCCGTGCCATGCTCCATCTGAATCCGTACAGAATTTGGGTCAATGGAAGTGTGAAGGACGTGAATTATATCGTTGCTGTCGCGACGCAGGAAGAATATCGCAAGCGGGGGTATATGGCAGCGCTTTTGAAGAGATCTCTTAAGGATATGTATGAGGCGGGAGAGGCATTCACGTTCCTGATGCCGGCGTCCGAGCGTATCTACCTGCCCTTTGATTTCCGGACGGTCTATGAACAGGACCGGAAGTTCTATCGGAAGGAGGACGAGGCGATACCGGGGATCAGCATTACAGATGCATCCGTGACAGACTGCGAAGGATTGGCAGAGGCTGCGAACCAGGAGCTGTCTGGAAGCTGTCAGGTATTTGCAGTTAGGGATGAGGCATATTATGAGAGGCTGATTCGGGAATATGACAGTGACGGAGGGAAGCTTAAGATATATCGAAGAGATGATAAGATTGTAGACTGCCGGGGATATTACCCGCAGGAGGAAGAGGACGGGACACCGAAGATCATGGTGCGGATCGTGGATATCAGAAGGATGCTGATGTCCCTGTCCCTTCGTTCTCTTGCGGGGGCCTGCTTTTGTGTGACGGATCCGCTGATCGAAGAGAATAACCGCTGTATCGTTATCACAGGGACGGAATATTCCGGAGTGATGCTGATGGACGGGAAAGAAGAGAACTCGGAAGGGACGATCAGCGTTGCGGCGTTGGCAAGTCTTGTATTTGGCGCGAAAACGGTGGAGGAAGTATGCCTGGAAGAAGGCGTCTTGATGACGGACAGGCTGAGAGAAGAGCTTGGGAAGATTATCCCGTTGTCGAAGATCTGTCTGAATGAGACAGTGTGATGAGAATACGTTTGTACACCACATTTTGCAGTTTGGGACGTAGTAAAATGGTAGTTTACTATGTCCCAAACTCATCTTAAACGTATCTTTAGAATATCTTTAGATTTTCATGACAACTCTCTTAAGATTTTTTGGGTATGATGATTACATCAAGAAACAAAGGAGGAGATGCAGCTATGTCAGTTCAGGTACTTACCCAATATTTCACACAATATGGAGCTATATTCGTATTTGTGATCGTTCTGCTGGAGTATATGAATCTTCCGGGTTTCCCGGCGGGTGTGATCATGCCGCTGGCGGGAATATGGGCGGCAAAGGGCGCGATCAGTTTCCCAATGGTGATACTGCTCTCGGTAGCGGCGGGACTTCTTGGAAGCTGGATCTTGTATTTCCTTGGAAGGCTTGGAGGCGACGCGTTCTTCCGGTTCTATGCCAGGAAGTTCCCTGGGCAGAAGGCGCTGATCGAGAAGAACTTAGAGGCGCTTAGGAGACGGGGGGCTGTGGGAGTATTCTTAGGAAAGCTGGTTCCGATGATACGGACGCTGATCTCGATTCCGGCGGGAATGATCTCCATGGAGTTTGGGAGGTATACTTTAAGTTCCGCCTTAGGGGTACTGGTCTGGAACACGGTATTTATTGGAGCAGGATATATGATGGGGGACACGGTGTGGAGGATATTAGCATGATGCGGCAGATTACATTGACTGTGAGTATAATACGAATCAGTCAGAGAAAGGAAATGGAGCAGTAATGGAGACGAATCAGATCAATCATGTATTAATCGTGGAGGATGACAAAGAGATACGCGAAGGAGTGGAGATCTATCTAAGGAGCCAGGGGTACGAGGTATTCCAGGCGGCGGATGGAGTCGAGGGACTTGCGGTCATTGAGAAGGAGGAGATCCACCTGGCTATCGTAGACGTGATGATGCCTAAGATGGACGGGATACAGATGACCATCAAGCTTAGGGAGAAGCATGATTTTCCTGTGATCTTCCTGTCGGCAAAATCAGAAGAGGTGGATAAGATACTGGGGCTTAACATGGGCGCTGATGATTATGTGACGAAGCCATTTACTCCGATGGAGCTTCTGGCAAGGGTGAATTCTCAGATGAGGAGATACCGCAAGTTCCTGGAGAAATTAGGCGGCAGGGATAAAGGTGAGAATGTTCATACGATCGGCGGATTGGAGATCAATGAGGACTCTGTGGAGGCATTCGTCGACGGGGAGCCGGTGAAGCTTACACCTATCGAGTATAAGATTCTGCTGCTTCTGATGAAGAACCCAGGAAGGGTCTTCTCGGCGGAAGAGATCTATGAACGGGTGTGGAACGAGCGGGCTGTGAATACGGATACGATCATGGTACATGTGAGAAATATCCGTGAGAAGATAGAGATCAATCCAAAGGATCCAAAATATTTAAAGGTGGTGTGGGGTGTTGGGTACAAAATTGAAAAACAACCGTAAACTGACAATCGTATTGATTCTCCTGTCGATCGTGATTCCGGTATTCATAATAATGGGCCAGTATTGGAACTGGTATGTGAATGCGGAGGTGATCGAAGAGAATTCCGATCATTCAGCTGTTGTATCGGAGGAGTTCCTGGAGACGTTCCTGGATGCAGGATATATTCTCTACAATATGGAGAACGGAAGGGACCGCGACCCGGAAGTGGTGAAGGAGATCTTGCAGCAGAATAGCGGTAGAATGTCGGCCTATGAGAGGATCTATCCGTTTCTTGATTACCGTGTCAAGGATGAGGATGGGAATGACGTGGCCAAGAGTACGGCGGATTCCGAGCGGACGGTGGGGGAGAATAATCTGTCTTCCTTTGCGCTTGGGATGGTGATCTCCTATGACAAATATGGTGAAATCGATGTTCGGATCAAAGAAGGGGAATACAAGACAGAACAAAGTGTTGCATTCCGGGAAGTGATCAGCAGATATGATGATTCGGACTGGGAAATGGAAATTTACGATGAAGAGACGGAGGAGTGGGAGACGATCCGTCTGGAGCAGCCGAAGAATCGGACCTATATCTACGGAATGACAGAAGAGAATCTTCAGGCTTATATTGATAATAACTGGTATACGGGATATGATGCGGCGGATTCTATGATAAATCTTGTGATCATCCTGGTATTGGTGACGACGGTTCTTGCATGGATACTTCCGGTGCTTCCTGTCTGGCAGTTAGAAGAGAGAGGATTCCTTAAGGTACCGTTTGAGGCGGTGGCGATCGTATGTCTTGCCATGGTAGGGATCCTTGGAGAGAATCTGTGGTGGATTGCAGAACGGGCAGGGGGAACACCGGATATCATTGATTTCCTGATATGGGTGGTTGTATTTGCCGTGACGTTCTGGGCGGCGACATGTCTAAGACAGGTGTATACGATGGGAGCCAGAGCTTATATGAAGGAACGGCTGCTGTGCGTCCGGTATTGGAAGTATGTCCGGCGGGCGTGGCAGTATGCGGCCGGGAAGATGAAGAAGTGGGCCGGTAAATGTTATCATTTTATAGACCGGATTGATTTGAGCGAGAGGAATAATCAGACCATCTTCAAGATCGTAGCGGTGAATTTCATTGTTCTTGCGCTGATCTGTACCATGTGGCTTGGAGGGATTTTTGCATTGGTGGTCTATTCGGGGGTACTGTTCGGGCTGCTCCGGAAGTACTTTACCGATCTGCAGGAGAAATATGCGGTGCTTCTTAAGGCGACCGGTGAGATCGCGAAGGGGAATCTGGACATAGAGATCACAGAGGATCTGGGGATATTCAGCCCGTTCAAGCAGGAGATCCAGAAGATCCAGACGGGATTCAAGAAGGCGGTGGACGAAGAGGTGAAGAGTCAGCGGATGAAGACGGAGCTGATCACGAATGTGTCTCATGACCTGAAGACTCCTCTTACGGCAATCATCACGTATGTGAACCTTCTGAAGGATGAGAAGGACGAGGAGAAGCAGAGGGGCTATATCGAGGTTCTTGAGAGGAAATCGCTGCGGCTTAAGGTGCTGATCGAGGATCTCTTCGAGGTCAGCAAGGCGAGCAGCAAGAACGTGACTCTGAACATTGTGGATGTGGATGTGGTGAATCTGTTCAAACAGGTGAAACTTGAACTGGAGGATAAGATTGCGGGAGCGGACCTGGATTTCCGCTGTACCTATCCCGAGGATAAGATCGTGGCGAGGCTTGACAGCCAGAAGACATACCGGGTGTTCGAGAATCTGCTTGTCAATGTGATCAAGTATGCGATGCCTCATACGCGGGTATATATAGAGATACTGGAAGAAGGCGGGGAGGCTGTGGTCAGGATGAAGAATGTGTCGGCGTCGGAGCTTGATTTTAACCCAGAGGAGCTCACAGAGCGGTTTGTACGCGGAGACGCATCCAGGAATACCGAAGGGTCCGGGCTTGGTCTTGCAATCGTGAAGAGCTTCGTGGAGCTGCAGCGCGGGAAATTCAAGATTGAGACAGAGGCAGATCTATTCAAAACAGAGGTAAGATTTTAGTGTGACTTTCAGGCTGCCAGGAAAGTATACTGGTTCATTAAAATATAACAGGGGTGTAAAAACCCCTGTTGTGTTCTAAGTATGTTCTGTCACAAATGTCTTAAAATTCTGGACCACGGGCGCCTGATACACATTCTTCAAGGTCGCCATATAGAATGTCCTCTCCCAGCCTGGTTTTACGATCTCAATCGTCTTGACGGGCATATAGTCAAGGATCGGCATTCGCGGGACTACTGCGATCCCAAATCCTTCGCTGACAAGACCGGCAACAGCCTGATCTTCTTCTAGGGCATATTCGCTCTGAGGGTATCCGCCGCACATTTCGAATAATCTGTCTATCACGGGTCTTAAGCTGCTCTGTTTAGAGAAAATGACCTGCGGGTAAGACAGAGTTTCATGAAGGCCGATGGAATCCCGGTCTTCCAAAGGATGTCCTTTTGGGACGATCAGCACCAGTTCCTGGCGGGAAATCGGGGTAAACTCAATAAGTGGCTCATTATCCATCATGGAACAGAAGGCGATATCATACTGCCGTTCTTTCAAACCTTTGATAATGTCCGGAGTTAAGCCGGTAGAGGTGTGAAAGTGAAAATGAATGGCCTTATTGGGGTTTGAATCCAGAAAATCCTTTACAAACTTAGGGACAGTAGAGCTTAGATTGCGAAGCATGCCGATATCAATGCGTCCTTCTCCCAGTCCGGTCATCTTAAGCTTATTTACGCTGGAATCCAGCATCTCAAGAGACTGTTCTACGTCTGTCAGGAATGCCTGGCCGCATTTGGTCAGAGCTACATTGCGTCCATCCTTTTCGAATAATTTGACTCCCAGTTCTTTTTCAAGAGAGGAGATTGCATGGCTTAGGCTAGGTTGAGTAATGGACAGGATCTCGGCTGCCCTCGTATAATGCTCTAGGTGCGCCAGTGTCACAAAATACCTGAGATGATAAAGATTCATAGGAGCTCTCCTTTCTTCATTTGTCTGACCATATATTATCATGAACCTTGAAGAAAATCTATCGATTATTTGTTTTTAATTAGTGAAAATTTATGATATAATAGTTTCAAAGGTAAGGAGATGCGGGAAGATATGAAAGCGTGGCAACATTTCAAGACAATCAATCATCACAGGAGACTGGTCAGGGAGGGGTGTTTTAAGGTAGGTCTGTACCGGCAGGGGATCTGTCATGATCTGTCAAAATATATGCCTTCTGAGTTCTTGGTTGGATGTAAGTATTACCAGGGAACCAGAAGTCCTAATAATGCGGAGCGGGAGATCAAGGGATATTCTGCCGCCTGGCTGCATCACAAGGGGAGGAACAGGCATCATTACGAATATTGGCTTGATTACAGCGTAGATTCCAAGCAGGGAATCATCGGTATGAAGATGCCGGTGAAGTATGTGGTTGAGATGTTCATGGACCGTATTGCCGCGTGTAAGACTTACCAGGGAAGCAGCTATAATGACGGCAGTCCTCTTGAATATTACGAGAAGGGAGCGGCAAGGCTTGGCCCGATGGTGCACCCTGACACGGCGAAGCTTCTGCATCATCTGCTTAAGATGCTGTCAAGAGAAGGTGAGGAGAAGACGTTTTCTTATATCCGGCATAAGATCTTGAAAAAGCTGAAAAAATATTGAATAAATATGAATATTTTTGTTGACATGTAAGGTGTTTTGTAGTATTATAATGTTCGGACGGTTGATACGTCATCTGCGGAAGTGTCGGAACTGGCAGACGAGCAAGACTAAGGATCTTGTAGCTTTCGAGCTGTGTGGGTTCAAGTCCCATCTTCCGCATTGGATTAAAATCCCGGAGTCCTTTAGAATAAGGGCTTGCGGGATTTTTTCTATGCCTTAAATTAAAAAAAGAGTTGTGCTTGATACTGATAAAAATGGTTTGCAAAATTCAGTTATGACATTTTATAGGATTCGGGAGCGAAATTTGAAAAAAATGATTGAGAAAAACACGTTGCTTTACAATAAACATTGTATAATGTACGTATAATGAAGAAGAAGATATTTGAAGTAGAGATTGTGCTGCTACGCACCCTATGGGTCAAAAGAAATGTGGGAAGGGGCACACCCACCAAATATCTTCTTTTCATATAAGAAGATATTTAAGATGTTATAGATACCACCAGTCGGAAATGGCCGCGCATCTGAAAGACAAGCATGGCATATTGACCGTAAAGAAACACAAAGACATTGCGCCGATCACCTGTCCCGGCAGTTTCTTCCTATTTGATGAGATTGCAGGTGTTAAGGCGAACGGCGTAATATATGCGACAGCGGTCGGTGATAAAGTACCAGTCCAGGCTTCTGTACCTATCGCAGAATTTCAGGCGGAATGCAACCGGCAGGGATTTAGCGCCCAGAAAGTGGATAATGATGCGGGGCCGATCACGCTGGCAGGATGCCCGATGCTCAAGAAGGGCGCTTCTGGAAATATCACCAGATGGTTGCAGCGCAAATTGAATTCTCTTGGTTTTGATTGCGGGAATGTTGACGGTGACTTCGGCACTAAAACCAAGGCTGCAGTTATGGCATTCCAGAAGGCAAAAGGGCTTGTCGTGGATGGTATTGTAGGCACGAAGACGTGGAGTAAGCTACTTGGGTTATCATAGAAGGAGAGAAGCGGTCGTTATGCCAGTCCGGGAGAGCATAACGGCCGTTTCTTCTGCTCAGAACCCTACTTACATAATAGTAGGGAGGTGGAAGGAGTGGTTACCTATATGCTGAAGGAATATCTGGGAAAAAAATATGGTTACAACGAACCGATCTTTATAAACGAGATTCGGCTGGATGGGCTTAATGGCAATGCCCTGCGCCAGTATTTCAAACGAATGCCCAAGTCAGGCGATCTGGTTCGTTTTGATACCGGGATGCGTTTGTATCTTCATAAGTCGGCGGGCCTCCTGTTTCACGGAACAATTTAATTTCGGCAGCTCTGTGTCCGATAGGCCTTCGGCGTCATTCCTGTGATACGCTTAAACATCCGGGTGAAATACTGGATATCTGGAATCCCGGAGTATATGGCGATTGTCTTTATCGCAAGGTCAGTGTCTGAAAGCAGTGTTTTTGAGTATTCGATTCGGTTACGATTTACATATTCTGTAAGCGGAACGCCAACTTCTTTCTTAAAAAGAGTGGAGAGATAGCTTGCATTAACATTTACCTGATTTGCTAATGATTTCAGGCTTAGATCAGCAGTCAGGTCTGTGCTGATATAAGTGATAGCTTTTTGGATCGGCAGCGAATAATCTTTTAAGTTATATTTTGCCACAAGCCGACAATATCCTTTGACCATTTTAATCCGGAAGAGAAGAAGCTGTTCCGCGCTTGTAAGTCTCTCGATCTGTTGAATATTGCCATTAGAAAAGCTGTCAATATGGATAGGGTGGACGCCGGCATGTTCGGCAGATTTTCGTAAAATAGTATTCAAAGTGATGCATAAATCCCGGTCATCCCGAAGATGATTAGAAAGCCTCTGGGGAATACGGTAAGAGAAAAAATGGTTGGCGCATTCAACCGCCAGGGCTTCATTGCCGGAACTGACTGCCTTCATTAGGGCATTTTCTGTTTCGTATCGGTCTTCAATGTGACGGATATTCATATAGGGTTCATCCGGAACCCGAAGATAGTTTTGGTAAATCCAAGACCAGTCAGGAAATTCTTTTTCATCTTTATGACGGATCGTATAGTTTCCTTTGCCGAAGATACGATTGGCGCATAAAGAAGTGAAATCATCTAACATTCCCAGATAAGGAATATATTTTACATTCGAATAGTGGCTGCGTATCGGTTCCCACAGTTCTTTTGGAATATGCAGGGAATCAAAGAGTTCGTCATAAAAAGAAGCGCCGGTCTGTTCATAGATCACCGGTCCGATACAATAAATATGATCCGAATCGGGATTCCGCATGAAGATATAATGAAACTGAAAGATATCCGTGCAGTAAAGAATGGTATGGGAAGGTAATTCCATGAACCGTCGGTTTAGCAGCGGGTTTAGACGGGAATTACTGATTCCCAGAATCTTTGTACGAAGCCCAAAATCTAACCATTCATAAGTACTGCAAGGAGCCGCAAACTCATGGTGCGGGATATTTGACATGGCAAACATTTCTTTTACAAAATCTTTGATAATCTGTTCCATAAAAGGAATCTCCTTTTTCGTGAATTGTATTATTTTTATAAATTATTGCATAAATTTCAGGTTACTTCAATGATATATAAAAATAATCCAAAAACTACTGGAAATTGTCTCTGTTTAGAAAACTTTGTATTGTATAAAATATACAAAAAAATAGAATCCACAAAAGATACTTTGTACATTGCGCTGGTGATTTCAAAAAAGCTCTGTACAGAACTGCGTGGAAACGGAAGGAGGAGATGTATGAGAACAATCATCAATCTGAACACAGGCTGGAAGTTTATCAATCATGATGTAGGGCTGGTAGACTGCGATCCTGTAGACTGGCAGGATGTAACGCTTCCCCATACCTGGAATGCCATAGACGGGATGGATGGGAACGGAAGTTATGACAGAGGCAGTTACTGGTATGCCAGGACATTTGAAACTCCCAAGGAACAGGCTGCGGGCGGAAAAACATATGTGGAGGTTCTGGCGGCGGGGCAGCAGGCAACGGTTTATGTGAATGGAGAGGAAGTTGTCTATCATGAAGGCGGATATTCGGTTTTCCGGGCGGATATTACTGACTTTTTGAAAGAAGATGAGGAAAATCTGCTGGTCATCAACTGCTCCAATGAATACAGAGACAGTGTATATCCACAGTCTGCGGATTTTACCTTTTATGGAGGATTGTACCGCGGTGTAAATCTGATTAGTGTGCCGGATACGCATTTTGATTTGGACTATTATGGGGGTTCAGGGATTATGGTAACGCCCAGACCATGTGACGACGGCGGGGCAGAATTTGAACTTAAGGCATATGTGACTGCTCCGGATGAGAATTTTACCGTACTCTATTCGATTCAGGATAAAGACGGCAGGGAAGCGGCATATGGATGCCGGCCGGCCAATGATACGGCGGTGACCTTATATGTGCCGGATGCAGAACTCTGGGAAATTGACGAGCCGTATCTTTATACCGTGACAGCGACCCTTCAGCGCCGCAATGAGGCTTATGATGAGATATCTGTAAAAGCCGGAGTACGTTCGTTTTCCTGCTCCCCGGAGAAAGGGTTTATCCTCAATGGCAAAGAGACGCCGCTTCGCGGGGTAAGCCGTCATCAGGATAAGCTATATAAAGGAAATGCCCTGACCAGGGAAGAACATTACCAGGATGCGGAGATCATCAAAGAAATCGGGGCAAATACGATCCGTCTGGCACATTACCAGCATTCTCAGGATTTTTATGATGCCTGTGACGAGATGGGATTTATCGTATGGGCAGAGATTCCATTTATCTCTGTGTTCAATAAAGCTCCTGCGGCTCACCAGAATTGTATCAGTCAGTTAAAAGAGCTTATCATACAGAATTATAACCATCCGTCCATCTGTTTTTGGGGCATATCCAATGAGATACTCATCGGCGGTATTTCAGAAAAACTGGTTGAAAACCATAAGGAATTAAATGCATTGGCAAAGGAACTGGATCCCACCCGTCTGACGACCATTGCCCATGTATCCATGACGCCTCTTGAGAGTCCCATGCACCATATCACAGATGTACTCAGCTATAATCATTATTTTGGATGGTACGGCGGAAAGATGGAAGACAATGGACCGTGGTTGGACCGTTTCCATGCGCTGCATCCGGATCTGTGCCTGGGGGTAAGCGAGTATGGATGTGAAGGAATCATTACCTATCACGGAGCAGAACCGGCATGCAAGGATTATTCGGAAGAATATCAGGCCAGGTATCATGAGCATCTGGCGCAGGTATTTGATGAACGTCCATGGATCTGGGGGACGCATGTATGGAACATGTTTGATTTTGGCTGTGCAGCCCGCAACGAAGGAGGAGTTGCCGGACGAAATAACAAAGGGCTTGTGACGATAGACCGGAAGACAAGGAAAGACAGTTTTTATGTCTATCAGGCATATTGGAGTAAAAAGCCGATGGTGCATCTCTGTGGGAAACGTTATGCTATGCGCTCCGGGGAAAAGACAGAGATTCGGGTATATTCCAATCAGCCATCGGTTTCGCTGTATCTGAACGGAGAACTGGTGGAAGAAAAAAGCGCGAAAAAGGTATTTGTATTTACGGTAAAGCTGGCAGAAGGGCAAAACCGGCTTCTGGCTGTGGCGGGGGTAGTCAAAGACAGCATGACGCTGGAAAAAGTGGAGAACGAACCGGATATCTATGTATTGCCGGAAGTGAACGAGCGCCGGGAGGGAGTTGCCAACTGGTTTGAAACTATGGGAGAGATGGATCTGAAAGCGCCGATGGAATTTCCGGAAGGAAAGTGGAATGTAAAGTATACCATGGAGGAATTCGCGTCATGTCCGGAGGCTTTGGAGATTGTCAGTAAAGCGGTGAAGCTGGCTTCCAATTTTGACATCCGGCCTGGGACAGGTATGTGGGATATGATGAAGAGTATAACGCCGGAGGAGATCCTATCCATGGCGGGGAATATGATGCCGGAGGGATTCCTTGAATCGCTCAACACACAGTTGATTAACATTGAAAAGGAGTAATCAGATAATAAAATACGAACGAAAAGGAGAGAGAAAAATGGCTGATAATACGTCTGTCCGTCCTTTTGGTATGAAGGACAAGATCGGATATATGTTTGGAGATTTTGGGAATGATTTTACATTCATTTTAAGTTCCAGCTTTATGTTGAAATTTTATACAGATATTATGGGCGTCAGCGCCGGGATCGTAGGTATGCTGATGATGGCGGCGCGTTTTGTTGACGCGGTAACCGATGTGACTATGGGCCAGATTGTGGACAGGTCAAAACCCACCAAAGACGGCAAATTCCGTCCATGGATCAAGAGAATGTGCGGACCGGTAGCAATCGCGTCTTTTCTGATCTTTCAGGCAGAATTTGCAGGTATGCCTATGGGATTTAAGATTTTCTGGATGGTTTTTACTTACATATTGTGGGGTTCTATCTTTTATACATCCATTAATATTCCTTACGGCTCCATGGCGTCGGCAGTGTCTGCAGATCCGCAAGACCGTGCAGGCTTGTCTACATGGAGAACGATCGGCGCCACACTTGCCAATATGGTCATCGGTGTCGGTACTCCGCTGATTGCATATGAGACTGTGAATGGAGCGACTGTTCTCTCAGGTCCCCGTATGACGGTAATCGCTGGGGTCTTCAGTATACTGGCGGTCATTTGTTATATGCTGTGCTTCAATCTGGTGCGTGAACGTGTGGAAGTTCCTCAGAATACAACAAAGCTGGATGTAGGCGCGATGCTTAAGAGTCTGGTGACGAACAGGGCTCTGCTTGGGATTATTGCTGCTGCGATACTGCTTTTGCTTGGTATGCTTGGCATGAATGGGATGTCGGCGTATGTATTCCCGGTGTATTATAACAGCGCTTCCGCACAGTCAATGTCGGCGATGGCAGGTTCTCTGTGTGTACTGATCATCTGTGCGCCGTTCGCCTCCAGACTGGCGGCGAAATTCGGTAAAAAGGAACTGTCTGCAGTATCCTGTTTCTTCGGGGCGGCAGTCTATGTGGTGTGTATGATCATGAAACCGGCAAATCCGATGGTGTATGTGGTATTCTACACATTGGCATATATCGGGCTTGGCATGTTCAACACGGTAATCTGGGCGATGATCGCGGATGTCATTGACGATGCGGAAGTGAGAAACGGGGTTCGTGAAGACGGGACAATATACTCTGTGTATTCCTTTGCGCGTAAGGTTGGGCAGGCATTGTCCTCTGGTCTGATCGGAAGCTTACTGACAGCAATCGGATATACCGCGGAAGTGGCAAAGAATCCGTCAGCCTATCCGGAGATACTGAACAGCATTTTCAATCTTTCCTGTATTATTCCGGCAATCGGACTTGCGGCAGTTGCCGCAGCGCTTCTGGCGATCTATCCGCTGAATAAGAAACGTGTAGAAGAAAATGTGGCAGTATTGGCGGGCCGCAGGAAAGTATAATTGGAGGATAAATGAAAAAATGAGCGGAAAATTTTCAGGATATCAAAAGAAGAAAGAATATCTTGTCTGTGTGGACAGCGACGGATGTGCAATGGATACCATGGATATCAAGCATATAAGGTGCTTTGGGCCTTGCATGGTGAAACAGTGGAAACTGGAACGGTGGCAGGATGAAATCCTGAAACGCTGGAATGAGATCAATCTCTATACGACGACCCGCGGGATCAACCGTTTTAAAGGCCTGGCAATGGCATTGCAGGAGATTGATCAGAAATATTGTCAGATTGAAGATCTGGATACACTGGCAAAGTGGGTGGATACAACGCAGGAATTGTCAAACGATGCGCTTAAGACAGCGATAGAAAGGAATGCGGGAAGTATCAGCCTTAGAGAAGCTCTTGCATGGAGCAATGCGGTCAATGCAGCAATTACGAAACTGCCGGATGAAGAAAAGAAGCCGTTCGGCAATGTAAAAGAGGCATTGGAATATGCACACCGGTACGCAGATGTTGCGATCGTATCCAGCGCGAACAAAGGCGCCGTCCTGGAAGAGTGGGAAAGGTATGGGCTTCTGGAACATACAGACATTGTGCTGGCGCAGGATGCGGGAACAAAAGCATTCTGTATCGGGGAACTTCTCAAATACGGATATGATCAGGAGAAGGTTCTGATGTGCGGCGATGCGCCGGGAGATCTGAAAGCGGCAGAACAAAACGGTGTCTGTTATTATCCGATTCTTGTGCGGCATGAAGCAGAAAGCTGGAAGGAATTTATGGAAAAAGGACTCAGTTATCTGTTAAACGGAAGCTATGGGAAGGGATATCATAAGATGAAGATACAGGAATTTATGGAAAATCTGAGATAGGAGGTATAAAAGATATGGTTGATATGAAAGCGAAGCCGTTTTATCTGACGGATGAAGATTGTAAATGGGTAGAAGATACCATTGCCGGTATGACGGTAGATGAAAAAATTGGACAGTTGTTCTTTAATATGGGTTCAAGCCGCGAAGAAGAATATCTTAAGATGACTGTCAGGGATTACCATATCGGAGGAATCCGGTACAATCCGGCCACGGCAGACGAAGTCTATGAGCAGAACCGCATTTTACAGGAGAACAGTAAGATTCCGCTTATCATCGCATGTAATACGGAGAGCGGCGGAGACGGCGCATGTGTGGATGGGACGCCGATCGGAGGGCAGACAAAGATCGGCGCTGCGAGAAATGCAGATTATGCATATCAGATGGGGTATATGGCGAATAAGGAAGCGGCAGCTATCGGGTGTAACCTGTCTTTCGCACCGGTGAGTGATATTATGTATAATTGGGAAAATCCGGTAATCGGCCTTCGCACTTATGGAAATGAACCGGAGAAGGTGGCGGAGATGACGAAAGCCTATATGGACGGCGCGCATGCGAATCCGGGGTTCTGCTGTGCGGCAAAGCACTTCCCGGGAGATGGACTTGATTTCCGCGACCAGCATGTGGCAAACAGTGTGAATTCCATGAGCTGTGAGGAATGGGACAAGACTTATGGTATGGTCTATCAGAATCTGATTGAAAATGGATTGGATGCGATTATGGCGGGACATATCATGCAGCCTGCATATGCACGTTATTTTAATCCTGAGCTTACCGATGATGAGATGATGCCGGCAACCTTATCGCCGGAGCTGATCAAAGGACTGCTTAGAGGGAAGCTTGGATTCAATGGGCTGGTGCTGACAGATGCTTCCCATATGGTCGGCCTGACCTGCCGAATGAAGCGCAGCGATATGCTTCCGGCTGCGATTGCTTCCGGCGTGGATATGTTCCTGTTCTTTAATGAAATGGAAGAAGATTTTGCCAGTATGAAACAGGGGTATCTGGATGGACGGATTACGAAAGAACGTCTTGATGAGGCGCTTCACCGGATTCTTGCCTTAAAGGCGCATATGGGACTCCATAAGAAAGACAAGACGAAACTGGTACCCCCAAGGGAGCAGGTGCATAAGATCATCGGGTGCGATGAACATGTGGCTATGCAGAAAGAGATTGCAGACCAGGCGATCACACTCGTAAAGTATAAAGATAAGGATGTGCTTCCCGTGACGCCGGACCGTTATAAGCGGATTATGATCGTATACGTGAAAGGATTGTCAGCGCCGGGGCTTGCGGCAATTACAGGGGGGAAGAAATCAACTCCTGCAGAGGAGCTTCGGGATCGTCTGATTGCAAAAGGATTTGACGCGTTTGTCTATGAAAGCCCGATCGATCAGATGATCAAGAAGATTGAGGCAGGAGAAAAACCGGATGTCAATCTGTATTTTGCCGGAAAGACACCGATCAAAGAATTCCGTGAGAATCAGGATCTGATCATAACGCTGGTAGATATCGCGGGCGGATTCCAGCCTGTGGCACGTCCTGCATTTGGCATGACCAAA
>Ga0137308_101005_pt1 | contig 33583 bp, 25 predicted proteins | sample Inofrocosms_June_FD_97181 | JGI IMG/M metagenome (GOLD analysis project Ga0137308, IMG submission 97181) | Mouse cecal microbial communities from Vienna, Austria - N-Acetylneuraminic and N-Acetylglucosamine D2O microcosms_June | ecosystem: Host-associated > Mammals > Digestive system > Large...
CTTAGTATTTTTCTGTAATTCAATGACTGCTCTGGCAGCCGAACCCGGATCATTTACTGGTACTAATAATCCATTTTTATAATCAGTAATAATGTCGGGAATTGCATCTATATTTGTTGCAACTATAGGTTTTTTACATATCATATATTCCGGAATCACTAGTCCGAACCCTTCCCACCGGCTCAACAACACAGCTACATGAAAAAGTTTGATATAATCCAAAGGATTGTCTACCCATCCTGTAATATACACACAGTCATTCATCCTATACATTTCTGTGTATTTTAATATTCTATTTCGCAACTCCCCATCACCTACAATCAAAAAATATGCATTTGGTATTTGCTGCTTTATCTGACATGCCATCTGTATAAATATATCTGGAGCCTTTTGAAGACACAGCCTTCCCACCATACCAACAACAAACGCATCCTCTGGCATATTAATATGGTTATCATTTGTAGGGACATCCGTACGGATATCATATGCATTTACGTCAATACCATTAAAAATAACTTGCAGTTTTTCAGTCCGGCAAATTTTCTTAGCTAACGCAGACTTTCTTTCTGCCTCAGAAATACAAACAATTTTATGACAAAAGGGGGCCATGAATCTCTCTATACCAGCATACAGCATCTGCTTCATTTTAGATTCCTGCATATTAAAAGCCCAACCATGCGGATTATAAATGCATATATTTTTTATTCCAAAATTAGCAATACGAACAACCGCACCTGCCTTGCTTGAATGTGCATAGATAATATCTGGATTATATTTTCTAATTAATTTCCTGAGCATTTTGATAGCTCGAATATCCTGAATTCCTATTGCACGGTATATTTCTATTTGTTCAAAACGGTCTACAATCTCATCAAATTTTTCTTTTTTGTAGCCGTAAGAACAGACAAGTATGTTTTCAAATTTACTATGATCCAGATATTTAATTAAGCATTGAAGATATCTTTCCACACCACCGGGCGCCTGGGCCACATGCATGACTTTAATTTTTTGATTCATTAATAATCCTTCTCCCCGGTATTTTTGAAAACTTATCGACCGCTTCCTCACCCCTGCTCCCTAACCACTTCCTCCGCATACCTCCCCAGACTGTTCTTCAAATCCTTAGGCTTGCACACCTTCTCAATCCCCGCCATAACCCTATATTTATCAAAAATATTAATCACCATCTTCATAGAAAGCGGTTTTCCAAGTTTCGAAAGAAACATCCGGTTATGGTACAGTCCCCCATGCTCAAAATACACATGCTCCGACAGCCACTGATCCATCTGCCTTTGCAGCGCCCGTGAAAAGATATATTCCGTCCGGTCTTTTTCCCGCTTCCGGCGGATGGTCAGGGTAGCGGTTTTCCGGTTATAATCTGGCACCTCCAGCCGCAAGAGCTCGCTGATCTCCAGCCCATGGTAGAATAAAAGCTCCATCATCACCTGGTCCCTCAGGCAGACCCGCCTGCGGAAATCGCTGTCCAGTTCCTCATACTCATGGTCAATAGCCCGGAAGAAGGCTTCTACTTCTTTCTTGGTCAGCAGTGTGTCTACAGAGGCTTCCCTGGGCTGGGGGACCGGATGCAGGGGACGGCTCCTCTCTAAAACTCCCTGGGACACCAGGTAAGTCAGATAATAGCCGAATACCCGCTGCTTCCGGTAGAGCGTAGAGTACCGTAATCCCTTTTCCCTGGAAAGATAAGCAAGATAAGCTTCCATCTGATCCTCCCAGCCGACCTTTTCCTTTGCTTTTTGCTTGAGCTTACCTGCCTCATTATCTGATCCTTGTTCTGACGCCCCGGCTGCTTCTGGTCTCTCTGCATCGTTTTTCACTGCATCATTTTTCTCCGCATCATTTTTCTCTGCCTCCGGTTTTATCGTGATTCCGATTGCAGTCTCTGTCCCATCTATTGCCTTTTCAGTTCCCACTGCATCCTCCAGCCACACCAAAAACCTCTCCAGATCCATCCGGTACGCCCTGGCGGTCCGCTCGTCCAGCCCCCGGCTGATTACCTGGTTCTGGATGAAATCCTCTATTCTGTTTGGATAGTTTCTGTCAGGTTCCATATACAGACCACCTCCATCGCTTTAAAAACGTAACAGTTCTGACGAGTCATCTTCTTGCCCCCGAAAAGCACCGGGGGCGAGAAGCGACTGGCGCCAGCCTCTGTCTGACCCATTTTTTTCGCAGATTACCATAATCTGCGAAAAAACAGCAGCATTGCCAGCAATTACCTGGATTTTTCAATCCGGCTGACCATGAATCTGACCATAAAACCCAGAAAGACGATCCATATGTCTGCGCTTCGTGTCCATAGAAGGATGCACATACCGGTTCAGGGTGATCTTTACATCCGAATGCCCCAGAATCTCACTAAGACTTTTTACATCTGCTCCGCCCTCAATACAGTTGGTAGCAAAGGTATGGCGGAGAATATGGAAATTCCGGTCCGGGAGACCTGCCCTTTTCAGAATCTTTTTAAAACGGTACTGCATGGTCCGGGGATCCAGGGGCTTGTCCCCGCCAAATATGTACTCTTTGTCCCCTGGAATCCTAAGCAGCTCCAGAACCGGATCTGACAAGGGAATCTCCCGTCTGGAATACTCACTTTTCGGATCCACCTCCAGCAGCAAAGTCCGGGACTTCTGCCCATCCACCATGAGCCTCTGTACGGTACGGTTTACCATAACCAGACGGTTTTCAAAATCAACATCTGTCCATTTCAACGCGCACAGTTCTCCCAGCCGGAGACCGGTATGGAGACATAAGGATACAGCCGTCCGAAACGGTTCCTGCTCCTGATACAATGCTGCCAGCAGCTTCGTCTGTTCTTTTTTTGCCAGTACTCCTACTGGCTTGCTTCTGGTGCCGGCGGAAGGCCGTTTCAGATTGGGGAGTTCTATAAAGTATTGTCTGGATGCATATTTCAGAATCTGGTTCATGACACAGTAGATACTTTTGCTCATGCTTTCTGTGAGACCCTCTGGAAACTGTTCCCGGATCCGTTTGTCTGTAATTGCGGATATTTCCGTGTCCGGAAACATTTTCCAAAGATAATTTTCAAAGATAAGTTTGTACTTTTCGTATGTGGAGGGCTTCCGGGTGTTTCTGATCTCGTTGAGCCACTCCTCTGCCACATAGGAAAAAATCAGAATCAGCTCCCCCTCCTCACAAGATGGCGGGGGCAGCTGGCTTAGATGTCCCGGTAAGGGAGCCTGATTTCCCGTCCCATGCCGGTGCTTTACCTTGTATAGCTTCTCCTGGACCTCTTCGTAGGTCCTGCCATAAACAGAATGGTATTGCTTCTTTCCATCTTCCTTGCTGTACACCGGATAACGTCCTTCCCAGCGTCCATCCTTCCGTTTCCGGATATTCTCTCCGTGTCTTGCCATAGCAGTATCCTCTTTTCCTTAGAATTTTGGTCATGGACAAGCAGATGAAAAGCCGTTTGCATAACCCCCCATAAGCAGACCGGAACCCTGATCGTTCAAGGCTGTATGAATGATTCCGGCTTCCAATCATCTGACCACAAATCTGACCATAAAATCCATCATAACATCCATTTTTATCCTCCTTTTCCCCGGATTTACAAAAAATCATAAAAATTTAAGTAGTAATTTTCCTCAACATGTGGTAGAATTACGTCGATGTAAACAGAAATATCAGATTAGACGATAGATTAACTGCGTTTTTTCTTTTCGCAGATTATGGTAATCCACGAAAAAAGCAGGAGTATCAGGATGTGTTATATACATCCTGATACTCCTGCTTTTCTCATGCAAAATCAAACAGAGACAACTGATTGCTCTCCGGCAAATCTCCCAAAAGTCCCATATCTGCCATAAGGTCACACAGAGTTTTGCTGATCTTGGAGCGGTTGCGGAAATCTTCCCGTGAAAGGAAGGGGCCTTCCACCGCTGCCACTGCCACTCCTTCCGCCGCCTTGTCTCCCATTCCGTCGATGCTGCTTAGGGACGGCATCAGCTTTCCGTCGATGATCTGGAAGTGGTTTGCCTGGGCCCGGTAAATATCCAGGGGCATGAACTCATAGCCTCTTGCATACATTTCCTGGACGATCCGCATGTCCCGCAGGGTGTCCTGCTCCTTCTTGGACAAGGTATCCATCCGCTTCCTGTAGTCTGCCAGATGGAATTCCAGCTTGTCCCGGCCCTGGCACATAAGCTCATAGGAAAAGCCGCTGGCCCGGATGCTGAAGAAGGCAGCGTAGTAGGCTAAGGGATAGAACACCTTACAGTAGGCCACCCGCCAGGCCATCATCACATAGGCCGCCGCGTGGGCCTTGGGGAACATGTACTTAATCTTCAGGCAAGACTCAATGTACCATTCCGGTACCTCATGCTTTCGCATCTCAGCCATCCATTCGTCTTTCAGCCCTTTCCCTTTTCGCACACTCTCCATGATGGTAAAGGAGAGCCCCTCCTCCAGTCCCATCTGGATCAGATAGACCATGATATCGTCACGGCAGCAGATGGCTGTCTGGATAGTGGCCTGACCACTTAAGATCAGATCCTTGGCATTGCCCAGCCACACATCCGTGCCGTGGGCCAGTCCCGCGATCCGCACCAGGTCAGAGAAATATTTCGGCTGGGCATCCAGAAGCATCTGCATGGCAAAATCCGTGCCGAACTCCGGAATCCCCAGGGCCCCCAGCTGGCACCCGCCGATCTCATCCGGGGTGACACCCAGGGCACTGGTATTCTGGAACAGAGACATCACCTCAGGAGAATCCAGGGGAATATCCTTTACCGGATCCAGCCCTGTCAGATCCTGGAGCATCCGGATCATGGTAGGATCATCGTGTCCCAGAATATCAAGCTTTAACAGGTTGTGGTCAATAGAATGATAGTCAAAATGGGTGGTCACTGTCTTGGTGGTCATATCATTGGCCGGACGCTGGACCGGGGTGAATGAGTAGATCTCCTCCCCGATGGGCAGCACCACGATTCCTCCCGGGTGCTGTCCTGTGGTTCGGCGCACTCCCACACAGCCCTGGACGATCCGGTCGATCTCACAATTCCGCTTATGGATCCCCCGCTCCTCATAATACCGCTTTACAAAGCCGAATGCCGTCTTGTCCGCCAGGGTGCCGATGGTTCCGGCCCGGTAGGTCTGGCCCTTGCCGAAGATCACCTCCGTATAGTCATGGGCCTTGCTCTGGTATTCACCAGAGAAGTTTAAGTCAATATCCGGCTCCTTGTCCCCCTTGAACCCCAGAAATGTTTCAAAGGGAATATCGAATCCTGCCTTGGTCATGGGCTTGCCGCACTCCGGACAGAACCGGTCCGGCATATCGCACCCGGCCATGCCGCCGAACTTCTTCACTTCCTCCGAGTCAAAATCATAGAAATGACAGCTTGGACAGTAATAATGGGGACTTAAAGGATTCACCTCCGTAATGCCCGACATGGTAGCCACAAAGGAGGAGCCTACAGAGCCCCGGGATCCTACCAGGTATCCGTCCTCATTGGACTTCCACACCAGCTTCTGGGCAATGATATACATCACCGCAAATCCGTTGGAGATGATGGAGTTCAGCTCCCGTTCCAGCCGTTCCACCACAATCTCCGGCAGATTCTCCCCGTACATGTCATGGGCACAGTCGTAGCAGATCTTCCGCAGGGTCTCATCGGAATTCTCAATCACCGGCGGACATTTATCCGGACGCACCGGCGCGATGGGCTCACACATATCCGCCACCAGGCGGGTATTGGTAACCACCACCTCCTGGGCCTTGTCCGGCCCCAGATACTCAAACTCCTTTAACATTTCCTCCGTAGTCCGAAGATACAGAGGCGCCTGGTCGTCCGCATCAGAGAAGCCCTGGCCTGCCATAAGGATCCGCCGGTAGACCTCATCCTCCGGGTTCAGAAAATGCACATCGCAGGTGGCACACACCGGCTTGCCCAACTCCTCCCCCATCTGGACGATCCGGCGGTTCAGGTCCTTTAGATCCTCCCAGGATTTCACCGTACTCTTCTCATCCCGGAGCATGAAGCCATTGTTCCCCAGAGGCTGGATCTCCAGAAAATCGTAAAAGCTGGCGATCTTCATCAGGCTGTCCCAGGGCTGCCCCCGCAGCATGGCCTGGTACAGTTCCCCGGCCTCGCAGGCGGAACCGATGATCAGCCCCTCCCGGTACTTGTTCAGAAGGGTCTTGGGAATCCTGGGCCGCTTAGCGAAATAATCAATGTGGGACCAGGACACCAGACGGTACAGATTGATCCGTCCCACCTCATTTTTCGCCAGAAGGATCACATGGTAGGTTGGCATCTTCTTGATGGTGTCCGGGGACAAGGCGCTCATGGAATTTAACTGGTCCAGATTCTCCACCCCCCGCTCCCGCAGCATGGCCACAAATCTGGCAAAGATCTCTGCCGTGGCCCCCGCGTCATCCACGGCCCGGTGATGGTTCTCCAGGGATATCTTCAGTGCCTTGGCCACCGTATCCAGCTTAAAACGGCTTAACTGGGGCAGAAGCTGGCGGGCAATGGCCACCGTATCCAGCACTGTGGGATGAAAGGGAAGCCCCAGAAGTCCTGCCTGATAAGCGATAAAGCTCACATCAAAGGACGCGTTGTGGGCCACCAGGGCACAGTCCCCGATAAACTCCAAAAACCGGGGCAGCACTGCTTCGATCTTCGGCGCCGGAAGCACCATATTATCGTTAATGCCCGTCAGCTGCTCGATCTCAAAGGGAATGGGCACATCCGGATTGACAAAGGTGCTGAACTTGTCCGTGATCTGTCCGTCCGCCACCTTCACGGCGCCGATCTCGATGATCCGGTTCTTCTCCGGGCTGAATCCCGTAGTCTCGATGTCAAACACCACATATGTATCAGAGAAATCCTGTCCCCGTGAATTCTCCACCAGCTCCTTCATGTCATCCACCAGATACCCTTCTACCCCATAGAGAACCTTAAAAGTATCATTCTTATCCAGGGCATGGCTGGCATCGGGAAATGCCTGGACACAGCCATGGTCCGTGACCGCAATGGCTGGCATGCCCCAGGACTTGGCCCGCTTGACAATATCCTTCACCTCGGACACGCCATCCATATCGCTCATCTTGGTATGACAGTGAAGCTCTACCCGTTTTAAGGGACTGTTGTCCATACGCTTGCTGGTGAAATCCTCCGCCCGCTTGATGCCCCGCACAGAGCCTATAGTCAGCTCCCCGTCGAACCGGTCAATGGTAGTCATGCCCCGCAGCCGGATAAATGTACCCGGCTTCACCGCATTGTCCAGATCCTCCAGGGTATCCTCACTGGCAAAGAGCTTGACTGTAATAGTATCTGTAAAATCCGTAATATGGAAGATGATGATAGTCTTCCCACTGCGCAAAAGACGGCTGTCTTTGTCCAGGATCCTGCCCCGGATGGTGATCTCTCCGATCTCCCCCTCGATCTTTCCGATCTCCGTGAAATCATCCTCAAAATCGCGCCCGTAAAGTACATCCGGGTTGTCGGATTTCTTGTGGTAGGAGCCAAAACTCCGGTCGCCTTTGCCAAAGCCCCCCTTTTTGCCCATCCGAAGAGGCGCTTCTCCGCCGCCAGAGACTTCGGCCGCTGCCTTAACCGGCTGTGAAGGGGTTTTTGCAGACTGGGGGACTTTGGATGACTTAGGCTGGGCCTCCTCCGGCTCCAGATGAGGATGGGTCTCCTGGCCGCCAGTTCCCACCCCTGGGAGAGCGGCAAACACTTCTGCCTGGGCTGCTTCACGCCGGCTTGGCGGAATATACTCAAACTCCACCTCCACCGGCATCCCACACCGCTCATGAAAGACCTTCTCCAGGATCCGTTTCAGCTCCCCCGCCTTCTCCTTGTTTACCATGGTATCCTCAATGGTCATATGCAGTAGATCTGGCTGGGGGAAGGTACATTCCGCCTTGCGGAGCATACTGTATTCCACAATGCTGTAGTTTTTCAGTTCCAGAAGAAGACTGTCCCTGTACACCTTGAGGAGCTTTTCCGGAGTGTACTGTTCAGACAGCCTGTATTTCTCGAAGATCCGGATCTGGACCTGTTTCCTGGGGAAAAGCTGGTCCCGGATACCCTTTTCCAGATCCATGATATTTTTTTTATGAATCAGCCGCGGACTGATGATGGAGACACGAATGGAGCTTCTATCCCTGGTCATGGACACCTTCTCCACCTCCACCAGGTTTAAAAGCTCCTGCATCTGTCCCGTCATGTGCAGATCCGGGAATACTTCTATAAATGCTTTCATCTAATCACCTTTCGTCAGAATCCGCAGCCTCCTGCGATACAGCTGCGCCTTCATATGCCCCCTGACAGAAGCTTCTGCCGCAGCGCCTTCATGCGTCCCCTGACAGAAGCTTCTGCCGCAGCGTCTTCATGCGCCCCGCACTGCCAGAAGCTCCTGCCGCAGCGCCTTCATGCGTCCCCTGACAGAAGCTTCTGCCGCAGTCTTCATGCGCCCCGCACTGCCAGAAGCTCCTGCCGCAGCGCCTCCAGAAGTTCTCCCTCCGGCAGCTTGCGGATCACTTCGCCCTTACGGATCAAAAGTCCTTCACCAATACCCCCTGCGATCCCAAGATCTGCCTCTCTCGCTTCCCCGGGGCCATTGACCACACAGCCCATGACCGCCACCTTCAGATCCAGATCGTCGAATTCCGTCACCAGATTCTCCACCTGTCCGGCCAGCCGGATCAGATCAATCTGGGTACGTCCGCAGGTAGGACAGGATACTACCTCGATCCCGCCCTTTCTCAGACCCAGGGTTCTTAAAATCAGCTTCGCAGACTTTATTTCCTCCAAAGGATCCCCGGTCAGGGAGACACGGATGGTATCTCCGATGCCCTGATAGAGGATGATCCCCAGACCCACGGAGGACTTGATATTGCCGGAGGTCACAGTCCCGGCCTCTGTGATCCCCACATGCAGGGGATACCGGGTCTTTCTGCTGATCAGCTCATGGGCCCTGACGCACATAAGCACATCCGAGGATTTGATGCTGATCACCAGATTGTCATAGTCCATCTGTTCAATCATCGCCACCTTATCCAGGGCGCTTTCCACGATCCCTTCCGCAGTGACGCCGCCATACTTCTGGATCAGGGACTTCTCCAGGGAGCCGCTGTTGACCCCTACCCGGATGGGCACCTTGTATTCCTTTGCCTTCTCCACCACAGCCCGGACCCTGTCCACGGAGCCGATATTGCCAGGATTGATCCGGATCTTGTCAGCACCGTTCTGGATCGCCGCGATAGCAAGGCGGTAATCAAAATGGATATCCGCCACCAGCGGGATATGGATCTGCTTCCTGATCGCCGACAGACTCTCAGCCGCCTCCATAGTAGGCACCGCTACCCGGATGATGTCACAGCCTGCCTGCTCCAGCTTCCGGATCTGCCCGATGGTTGCTTTCGCATCCTCTGTCTTTGTATTGCACATGGACTGGATCAGCACCGGATGGCCCCCGCCGATGACCCGGTCCCCGATCTGTACTTTCTTCGTAATTCTTCTCTCCATGATCTCTCCCCTCTCGCTGCAACAATCATGTAACAGTTCAGACGCCCCCTGAACTGTTGCGGCATCCAGCTATTGAAAACCCTTGACCACCGTCTGCCGCCTACAACAGCTTCCGTATATCATTGAACAGCACCAGCACCATAAATGCCATCAGAAGCATCATACCTGCCATATGCACCATTCCTTCCTTCTCGGGATCCATTGGTCTGCCCCGCACCAGCTCCACCAGAAGGAATAGCAGACGGCCTCCGTCCAGAGCCGGGATGGGAAGCAGATTCATGATCCCCAGACTGGCGCTGAGAAGCAGGATCCAGTTGGATATGACGAAAAGAACCGCCACAGGCCCCTGTTCCCGTCCTTCCTCCACTGTCTCGCCCACCATGGTCACGATCTGAACCGGGCCTGCCACTGCTTCGTCCATCTTCACCTGCCTGCGAAAAAGCATCCCGAAGCTGTCAAAGGTAGACCGCACACAGTATTCCACCTCATAGGCGCTGGCCTGCAGAAACTCCAGCGGGTTCCGTGTCTTCTCGTAGCCCAGGAACTGGACACCCAGCATATGGGACTGGTATTCCTCCGAATAGACCGGTGTCACCTGGACACTGCGCCGTTCTGCGGCACCGCCATTGTCCCAGGAGCCGCCCGCCGGACGCTCATAGCGGATGGTCACAGTCTCCCCCGGATGGGAAAACAGATACAGTGACACATCCCTGTGAGCCCGGATCTTCCGGTTGTTGATCCGGGTGATCTTATCCCCGGCCTGAAGTCCTGCTTCCTGGGCCGGATAGCCGTCCATGACCCCGTAAAGCACCGGCGCGTCATGACCGATCTGGGCAACGATCACCATGGCAAAGAAAAAGGCCAGAAGAAAATTAAAGACCGGCCCCGCCGCTATCACCTGTATCCGCGCCCAGACCGGCTTGTTGTTAAAGGCCCTGGGATCCGGGTCATCCCCCATATCCTCCCCCACCATCATACAGGAACCGCCGAAGGGCAGTACCTTGATGGAGTAGCGGGTCTCTCCCCGGACCATGCTCACCAGCCTGGGGCCCATGCCGATGGAAAATTCCACCACACCGATCCCGTTGAGCTTTGCAAAAAGAAAATGTCCGAATTCATGAATCAGAACAATGACTCCGAATAAAAGTATTGCTGCAAGAATGTTCAGCAATCTGCCACCTGCTTTCTATAAACTCATAGGTCTCCCGCTCCGCCTCAAGGATCTGCTCCACAGACGGATTGCCGGTCACCTTATGCTGCTCCATGGCAGCTTCAATCATCTCAACAATCGTCAAATAAGAAATTTCCCTGTTCAAAAACCGTCCCACCGCATACTCGTTAGCCGCATTGTACACGGTTGGAAGCGATCCGCCCGTCCGTCCTGCATCATAGGCCAGCTTCAGGCCCCTGAATACCTCCGGGTCAGGGTCCTCAAAGGTAATGCTTCCCAGTTTTGCAAAATCCAGCCGCTCCCCGGACAGATATCTCCGCTGGGGATAATAAAGTGCGTACTGGATGGGAAGCTTCATATCCGGAGTACCCAGTTGGGCCATAACAGCCCCATCTTCAAACTCTACCATAGAGTGGATCACACTCTGGGGCTGGACAACCACCTGCACCTGGTCCATGGATACATCAAAAAGCCACCGGGCCTCCATAACCTCCAGACCTTTGTTGACCATGGTGGAGGAATCAATGGTGATCTTCCTTCCCATAGACCAGTTGGGATGCTTTAAGGCATCCTCCAGACGTACTCCGGCAAGCTGCTGCCGGGTCCATCCCCGGAAGGGACCGCCGGAAGCCGTCAGAAGAATCTTGTGGGCCGCCCGCCCCGGCTCCCCATTGAGACACTGAAAGATCGCACTGTGCTCACTGTCCACCGGAAGGATCCGCACTCCCTTCTCCCTTGCCGTGGGCATGATAATATGTCCCGCCGTCACCAGAGTCTCCTTGTTGGCAAGGGCAATGTCCTTCCCCGCCTCCATGGCGGCTATCGTAGGACGTATTCCGATCATCCCTACCACTGCTGTCACCACGATCTCTGCCTGTGGTTCGGATGCCACCTCCATAAGTCCCTCCAAACCTGAGGTCACCCGGACGGCAAGATCTGCCACCCGGACCTTTAACTCTCCGGCCTTCTTCTCATCCCAGACACAGACCAGGGACGGATGGTATCTGCGGATCTGCTCCTCCAGAAGTTTTATATTGCTTCCGGCGGCCAGAGCCGTCACCTGAATATCCTTCTGCTCATCCACCACCTGCAGCGTCTGGGTCCCAATGGAGCCTGTGGAACCAAGAATCGCAATTTTCTTCATTATTTTTCCTCCGTTTTGGAACACATCTGAAAATCCATAACCGTTCATGGGATATACCAACTGTCACTGGCATCCCCCGCTGCATCATCAAAAAGCAGTTTCCAGACATGTTCTAATGTACAAACTGCCCCAGAAATGTAATCGCAAAATAAATGGCCGGCGCTGTAAAGAGCATACTGTCAAACCGGTCCAGAATCCCTCCATGTCCGGGAATCAGGTTTCCATAATCCTTGATATCATGATTCCGTTTGATGGCAGAGGCAGCCAGATCCCCGATCTGGGAGATCACCGCGGCTATGGCGCAGGCCACCGCACAAGCCAGCCTGGGATTCATCAGCTCTGACATCCTTGCTCCAAAGACGCAGGCATAGGCAAGGCCCAGAAGCGCCGCTCCTAAAGCGCCGCCCACAGCCCCCTCTACGGACTTCTTGGGACTTAAAACCGGAGCCAGCCTGTGTCTGCCAAAGAGCATTCCCGTGCAGTAGGCGCAGGTATCACATCCCCAGGAGCTTATGAAGATCAGCCACACCAGATACTTCCCGTCTCCCATGGCACGTACCTGGTAAAGGTAGGAAAGCATCACAGCCACGTAGAATACACCGAAAAATGCAACCGTCACCTCACCGGTCTCGTATCTGGGAAATGTGAACACATATAGGCTCATAAGTACCATCAGGGCGGCGATCACCATCAGAGTCACATACTCCTGCCCGTCAAACCATATGATCCCATAGTAGGAAATAGTCGTCAGATAGCCCACGATCCCCAGAAGCTTTTTCTCGATCTTCATCACACGGTACAGCTCGAAGAGCCCGATCAGGGAGATCAGGGCTGTGGTAGCATACAGCAGCAATCCTCCGTTCCCCACTATTATAATAGCAAGAATCACAAGAATAATACCGCTAATCAGTCGTTTTGTGAACAAAGGCGACTCCTCCTTCCATTACCTGGCCCGACTGGCCGCCATAACAGCTTTGCACAGCCGGCGCAGTGGATGCCCAGACTTGTCTGACCTATCCGCTCCGCTTTAGCTGGTTCCGCCGAATCTCCGCTCCCGGTTGTTGTAGGCAATGACAGCCTTCTCCAGTTCCTCCCGGTTAAAGTCCGGCCACAGACAGTCTGTCACATAGATCTCTGTGTAAGCCAGCTGCCACAGGAGATAATTGGAAAGACGCAGCTCCCCGCTGGTTCTGATCAGAAGCTCCGGATCCGGAATCTCTGCCGTATCCAGATAAGATGCAACCGTCTCCTCTGTGATGGCCTCTGCCTTTAGCTGTCCGTCCTTCACATCCTGGGCCATTTTTCTCATGGCGCGGGTGATCTCGTCACGACCGCCATAATTCACCGCGATCACAAAGGTCAGACCCGTATTCTCCCTGGTCTCCTTCTCCAGCCGCCCGATCCCGTCAATGATATCCCTGTCGAACCGGCTCCGGTCACCGATCATGCGTACCCGCACATTGTTGGCAGAAGCCACCTTTAAAAGCCGTACCATATAGTAGCGGAAGAGCTGCATCAGGGCACCGACCTCTTCTGCGGACCGTTTCCAGTTCTCCGTGGAAAATCCATAAACTGTCAGATACTCGATTCCCATCCGGGCTGCCAGCTCCACGGTCTTCTCCACTGTGACACAGCCTTCCTTGTGTCCTGCCGGACGGGGGAGGCCCCGCTTCTTTGCCCAGCGCCCGTTTCCGTCCAGAATCAGCGCTATGTGTCTGGGAATCACCATTCCTTCCAGTGACTGTTCCATAATCTGTCCCCTTTATCCTATAAATATGGGACAAGAGTCTCCCCCTGTCCCCTTTTTGTGTTTGCTAAGTGTTCGCAGCGGTAACACCATGTTCACTAAGTGTTCACTATACTGTCATAATCTCTTTGGTTTTGGTCTCGATGGCGGCGTCGATCTTCTCGATCATCTTGTCCGTAATCTTCTGGATCTTTTCCTCACCCAGCTTTCTGTCGTCCTCGGAAAGCTCCCCCGCCTTCTCCATCTTCTTGAAGGTATCGTTGGCATCGCGGCGGATATTGCGGACAGCTACCTTGGTGCTCTCGCCTTTTTTCTTTACATCCTTGGCCAGATCTTTTCTGCGCTCCTCCGTAAGCTCCGGGAATACCAGGCGGATCACATTGCCGTCGTTGGTGGGATTGATCCCAAGATCGGAGGTGAGGATCGCGCGCTCGATCGCCTTTAAAAGGCTCTTCTCCCAGGGCTGGATCACGATCAGCCGGGCTTCGGGTACATTGATATTGCCCACCTGCTGAATCGGTGTCGGGGTCCCGTAGTAATCCACCTTGATCTTGTCCAGCACATGGGGATTCGCACGTCCGGCCCGAATCGAGGAATAATCACCCAGCAGCACCTCCAGGGACTTGTTCATCTTGTCTTCGTATCCTTTTAATTTTTCCTGCATAACACCCTCCTGTTATTCCACGGTCACAATTGTGCCATTTATTTTTCCCTGCATCGCATTTGCTATTCCGTCTTTTTCATTCAAATCAAAGACTGCCATAGGCATCTTGTGTTCCATACACATAATGGATGCCGTCAGATCCACCACCGCCAGCTTCTTGTCAATAACCTCCTGGATACTGATGGTATCATACCGCTTCGCATCCGGATTCTTCGCCGGATCGCTGTCATATACTCCGTCAATGGACTTGGCCAGAAGGATACAATCCGCATCCATCTCCACGGCCCTCAGGGTGATCCCTGTATCGGTTGAGAAATAAGGATGTCCCGTACCGCCGGCAAAGAATACTACCATTCCCTTTTCGAAGTACTTATTTGCCCGGTCCTTGGAGAACAGCTTAGTCATGGAGCCGCACTCAAAGGGTGTCAGAATCTGGGTCATCATGCCGCAGTTCCTGAAAATCTCGGACACATAAATACAGTTCATGACCGTAGCCAGCATACCGATCTGGTCTGCCTTGGTACGGTCAATGGCCTCGCTGGTACGTCCTCTCCAGAAATTGCCGCCTCCGATAACGATCCCTACCTGGACACCTGCGTCCACGGAGAGCTTGACCTGTCTTGCAACCTCTGTTACCGTAGCCTCATCAAAGCCGGTCTTCTTATCACCGGCCAGGGCCTCCCCGCTTAGTTTTAAAAATACCCGTCTCATCTTCATGTCAGAACTTCTCCCATAATCCTTATGTCTAATCTTTCTGTCTGAAATGCAATCTCTCGCACCTATGGTGTTATCATACCACATCTGGCAGATTTTGAAAAGAGAAGTTTTGGAAGTCAAGGACTTAAAAGCCACTGACCCATGTTATCTGCGGAATCCTGGTGATTTTTTTATTATAAGATTCCAGACAAAGGGATGCCCTGTAACCTTCCACTTCAAATTCGTAAAATTCAAAGGGCTGTGTCTTTTCCTTCCAGACGGCCCTCACCGGCTCTTCTACGTGGATACAAAAATCAGTGAGAGGGATCCGGGCTCCTTCGCCGGTTGCTTTTATGAAGGCTTCTTTCAGGGTCCAGATGCGGCAGAAAGCTTCGTCCCAGGTAACTTTCCTGTCTTCTCCCGGACTCTCCATGCCGTTTTCGCCAGTACGTTTCTGGGATTCTCCCTCAGCCGTTTTTCCGCCGCTGGCAGCAGCAAGATATGCCTGCTCCCCTGGCGCGAAAAAACGCCGGGCCACCTGCTCCCTGCCACGGCCCAGCTTCTCAATATCGCAGCCTGCCTCCGTATCTGCAAATACAGCCATAGCCATGGTACCGGAATGAGACAGATTGAAATAAAGTTCCGGATAGTCTTTAAGATAAGGTTTGCCATTTTTCCGGTATTCCAGACCTGCTGTCTGCTCCCGGATCCCCATTTGTTCCAGACCGCGGGCCAGGAGAAGTCCCACACCCAGGGATAAGCGTCTGGACCCTGGCATACCCATAGCCCGGATCTTCTCCTGCCGGGCCGCAGACAATCCTGCCGCCAGCTCCTCCATGCGCTCTCTGGAGGCAAAGGCCGGCTCCTTTTGGGGGTCAACATTTAGAAAATATACGACTGGATCCATGTTTGTACTCCTTATAAACCAATGATATCCACAATAAAAATCCTGTTTTTCGTAACAGTCCGTAACCGTTCAGATACCCCTTGAACGGTTATGGCATACGGCCCTTTAAAATCGCTTCGCGGTCCCGGGCGCCAGTGACGCCTGTCAGGGACCCACCGGAAAGATCCGGCAAAGAGAAATGGCCGGTCAGAGACCGGCCATTTCAAGGAGAAGGTATTTCGTTCTTATGGGGTGTAGCAAAAACTATATAATGTATTGGGGGGTTACGTCTATTATACTAGCATATCCCGCGCCAAAAGTGTTCACAAATCCGACATTTTTTTTGCATCTTTTTTGTCCATTATGACCAAAACAGTCCTGATCCGCCAGACACCGGACCACCTGCGCCTTTGCCAGAGCCCTTCCAGCCGTCTGCCCGCGATCCAATGTCTCTAAATGCAACAGTAATGAATGTTTATCTGTCCGTACTTTTGGAACAGTTTGCGAATTGGCGATACAAACTGAAAATTATCGTTTACGAACTGATTTGATACCCATAATAATTAAAAAAAGACCAAGTAAACCAATAACGATTCTCCATATTATCCCCGGAATTGCAAATATGGGTGGAAATGGGTATATTACTGCAAATATGAGTAAAATCGCCCCTATGACAATTAGTACAGTACCATTCATAAACGATTTCTCCTTATACTTCGATTTTATTCATGCTGTGCTCTGCTTCCTCACCCAGTCCACATGATAGCTGCTGGAAATATAGAAAAATCCGGCCAGCATTTCCAGCAGGGGAAATATGAAGATCCCCAGGAAAGCGATCACGAATCCAAAGATCCCGATCCGTGGAAAACGAAGCTTCAGCACCAGGAGGATCCCGATATAACCAAAGCAGAGCAGATAGATATAGCCCACAATCCCCACCATCAGAAGCACGTCCTGCAAAAGAGCATTCTCCAGGGGACGGGCCATGATCGTATTGCAGAGAAAGAAAGCCAGTATTCCAAAGTACCCCGTCCATCTGGGCGGAAGAAACAGATAGACGGATTTGGGCTTCTGGACGGGAAAACGCAGCCTGCGCAAAAGCAGCAGACTGACTTCATATACAATAAATCCCTGCAAAGCTCCGAATAGGGCCATGGACATCACAAGCATCTGCTTGAGATAGCTGACGGACAGCATATTTTCCGGCATGACAACACCCGTCTGCTGGGACACGGTCTGCATCATCGTCTGCATCTCCAGTGCCTCCTGATTCATATCAATCCCGGACAGCAGGCCCAGGACAATGGTATTGAGCACGCTTACCACGGCGGACAGGATCATCACCGCAAACATGGTTTTCGTCATATCCACCTTGCCATGCAGACAGCCGCCAAACACAAGTCCGGTAAATGCCTGGGTCACCGCATAAAAGACCGACATAACCCCGCCAAACAAAAAGGACAGAAGGGACATGGCCGCCAGAACCGGAATCCCGCTTTTCCAGCCGTACAGAGCCGCATAGGCCACCATCGGAACCGGATACAGGAACATAAAGACGTCCTGGAGAAGATTTCCTGTCTGCCTGTTCAGCAAAAGTAATACCCCGAAGATAGCTGTGGCCATGGCGCCGGTGGTAAGCTTGAGTGTTTTCTTATTCATAATCTATTTTCTCCAACATTGCATAATTGGTTACTGTTCATAGGGCACATCTTCTTGTCCTTTTTTCCCGCCCTGTGAACTGTAACCTTAATTTTCTAAAGCATATCTGTGAACGCTACCCTGTTTCCGGTCTCCCCTCCCCGGATCACATCATACAGCCAGCCAAGGGCAAGGCTCAGCAGACAGCCGCAGACCACATCCACCAGAGAATGCTGCTTGATGAACATGGTGGAAACGCAGATCAGCAGAGTCACGGCCAGGGACAGCCTCCGGATGCCGCGTCTTCCCGCCAGGGACAAAGCACGGCCAATAACCAGATGAACAGCCACTGTACTGGACACGTGGATGGAGGGGCACACATGATGGGGAGGATCTATTTCCCGCAAAACACGTACCAGGGCCGCGCATGGGTTTGTTCCCATAATCTCCTGACGCAAATCCAGTCCGTTCGGCAGCACCAGATAGACCAGAAGACTGACCGTGACGCCCACGGACATGATAAAGCACAGCTGCAGATAGGCGGCCTTATCCCTCACCATAAAATACACCAGAAATACAGGAACCCACATGTACCACAGAAAATAAGGGATTACAAACCATTCGTTAAAAGGGATCCAGTCATCTGCCATACAGCGGATGATATATCGGGGCTTTGGCCCATAGACCTCCAGCAGATAAAAACACAGCAGGAAAACGAAAAAATAAGTTCCGGCCAGACAGTATTTGTGGGTCTGTACCCAGTTGAATATTTTTCTCATACAATCATAATCTCTTTCTTTTGTTTTCGCCGGCCCGGACATGTAAACCGGATTTTCCCATTCCCAGGCTGCTTTTAACATCATAAAACAAATCGGAAACAGAATCAAGGTTTTTTGCGCCATTTCAAATTCACTTTACAGTTCACGGGGCAGGGAAAACTGGACAAAAACAGGCGTCAAGCTCGCTTGTAAGACTGTTTTTGTCCAGTTTTCCACATCGGGCGGACGCCCGATGCTTCTTGTCTGGCGCAGCCATATTGACAGCGCCATAAAAACAGAAAAGCCGCCATTGGCAGCTTTTCTGTTCCTGACCCAAGAGACAGACCAGTGTCCCCCTCATCCGGACTACTCCCTGACAAACCGGATCTCCCCGGGAATCAGGCATTTCTCACACTTTTCTTCCAGATAAGCCCCCAGCTTTTCCTGGTCCGGCTCTTCCTTCCCGTAGACCTCTGCCGTCAGCACCAGCTTATTGCCCTGGCCGTACCGGACAAAGGCCTCTGCCCGGTGGATGCCCTCATAGCCGCACAGAATCTGCTCCAGCCTGTAAAGCTCCAGGAAATTACGTCCGGTAATGCTTTCATTCATCACACACCGGCCGCCGTTTTCCAGAAAGTCCAGGGAGCCGTCCGGAAGGATCCTGGCGGTCCGGCCGGTCTGGTAGAGGATTCCGGCGCCATAAGGGTTGGTAATCTTATCCTGCCAGCCCACAGTGGGATGATCCATGATATAGAGGGTTCCCCATGCTCCAAATGGCTGCTTGCGGCAGTATTCATCAAAGACATAGGCCTTTACCCGTGTATCAGGACTCACATCATCGATAAGGACACCGCCTGCCTCCTGATTCACCTGGCCTGCCTGGATGTAGTAATGAACCGGGAACAGGGTCACCGGCAGATGCTTTTTCAGCCTGCGGACCGAGGGTTCCTCCAGCATAGCCTCCACAATGACCTCCATGCAGGCCATAAAGATCTCAAGCTGCTTGCCGTCAAACCGGTTTGCCCAGTAACGGAGCTCATAATAGTATCCGGCTTTGTCGGACATGACCTGCAGATGGAAGGGCAGGGAATCCAGCTGGATGTGCATCCGCTCTGCCGGGAAACCGCCGATCTCATCAATATTCAGGATATCTCCCTGATACTGGAAGAACATCTCATCTGCATGGAGATTGGAAATGTAGCAGCGCATAGTGTCCATGATCTGCCTGCCCGACTTCTGAAGAAGCTGGGGCACTGTCTCATGAGGCACATTGGTGTATCGGAAGAAATATGTCAGGAACAATGGTCCGGCTACCCGGTTCCATCGGCTGTCGGTTCTTCCGCTGTGGATGCTGCTGCTTACAGTGTCCTTCTCATTGCTGAAGATCCCGATGCAGTAGTTGAAGGCTGTCAGGAAGAGGACATTTTCCGATACCCCGTACTTTTTACAGAAAGCCACAATCTTCCGGCGGTTCAGGGACGCGAAACGCTCCTTTAAGGCAGCATTCTCCCCTTTTTCCAGATCATGGTAATCCTTCCGGTTCAGGATACTCTTGCGGATCCGGAAATCCTTCATCAGCTCACCGAAATACTTCTCATTCTCCGCCCGGAGCCCTCTGGCATCCCGGTCCTTCTCGTCCAGAATGTACTCATAGAAGGTGTAGCTCTCCACCGGAAGCTTCTGGCCCCTATAAAGGGCATTGATATCCCCAAACAGCACATTCATGGTCATACCATCTCCCATGATATGGGCCAGGTCAAAGAAGAAATAGTTTGCAGAATCCGTCACATAAATGGCCGTGTGACTTAAAGCCTCGCCCTGGGTGTACATGTAGGGCACCAGAAGCTGCTCCCGCCTCTCCTCCCACAAGGCATCGCTGAGATGTTCAATGGGAACCTCCATCCGCCTCTCATCGTTGCGGAAATTGGCAAAGCCCTTCTCTCCCATCTGAATGATGGTTTTCAGCTCCGGATGTACGTCAAATACATCCTCCACTGCCTTTTTAAGTCTGTCTAAATCCACCTGGGGATCCAGCTTAAAGAGGAAGGGCAGATTGGCCGTAGTATTGCCCCGCATCACATAGGCAAAATACAATTGCAGGTTGGTCAGGGGATACACGTCACGGGCCGTATAGTCTACCGCAGGCCGTCCCTGCTCCTTCTTAAGAAATTCCTCCAGCTTCAGCACGCTCCCATTGCTCATAAGATCTGCCAGGGTCATGGACACGCCCAGACGGTCATAAAGATCCGAAAGCAGCATCACACTTCCCAGGGAATCCAGTCCCGCCTCATACAGATCCGTGTCAACACCAAAACGCTGATGCCCCAGAACCGTCTCCACACATTCGTAGATGGCTTTCTGAAGGTCTGTCTCCGGACGGCGGGCACTTCCCAGCTGCTCCTTCTCCGCCTGCTTCTGGGTAAAGTACTGGTTGCGGATAATCTTCTTGGAGGAAGTCTTGGCAAATGGTGTCTCACGGATGCGGAATTTCAGGATCCGTTTGTAGGTAGGCAGATCCTGGTTGTGCTTCTTGATGATCTCGGAAATGACGCTTTCCACGTCCGTGATCCCGGCCACCTCTATGTATTTGAAATTGGGGTAGACCTCTGCCGTGATCATATCGTCCTCACCGAACACCAGGATATCCTCGATAACCCGGTCATCCACAAAGAGATTCTCGATCTGCTCCGGCGCCACATTTTCCCCGTTGCTTAAAATGATCAGGTTCTTCTTCCTTCCGGTCAGATAGAGGAAATTCTCCTCATCCACATACCCGATATCTCCGGTACACAGCCATCCGTCCTCGGTCATCACCTCGGCAGTCTTGTCCGGCTCCTTGTAATACCCCATCATCACCGACGGACTCTTCACCTGGATCTCGCCGTCCACGATCCGCACCTGGCAGCGGTCCACGACCTTGCCCACAGAGGCCACCTTGTCAGGTCTTGACCAGTCCGGGGCAGAGATCTTTGGTGAACACTCCGACATCCCATAGCCCTGGGCGATAGAGATACCGATCTGGTTGTAGCTGGCTGCCAGCTCCGGAGCCAGATAACCGCCGCCGCTGATAATCTTGTGAAGATGATTGCCCAGAACCTCCCTGCGTATCTCATTCATGGAACGGGCACGGTTCTGGCGGGCCATGATGGCGATCCGGTTGTACAAGGTCTTGGCGATCATGGGCACCATCCGGATTACCGAAGGCTGGAACAGCTGGATATGGGCAGCCAGCTTGGCCATATCCCGGTTCAGGCACAGGGTGCTGCCGTAGCGCATGACGATCAGCACGTCTCCGTTGATACAGAAGACATGGTGAATGGGCAGCACGTTAAGGTAGACCTCCTTTTCCGGGTGCTCCAGATCTGTGGTACAGAAGGTATTGTCAATCAGATTCCTGTTGGAGAGCATGACGCCCTTGCCCCGGCCGGTGGTCCCGGATGTGAAGAGGATCATGGCGCAGTCCTCCTCCGATACCTTCGCCGTCCCGCTCTGCCCCATATACTCTTTCAGAATATTGTCCGAGCAGGGTACATGCTTTCCGTGCTGGAGGGAATAGCAGGCCTTCACACCCGGACATTTGTCCCGGATCCCATCCACCAGGGCCTTGTGATCCCAGTCATAGAACAGGATATCCACGTCAGAACGGTTCAGACAGTCGCTGAAGGTCTCCAGATTCAGCTGGATATCCAGAGGAATGGCCACATTACCATTGCTCATGACTCCCAGCATCACCGCCAGATAATGGTGGCTGCTGCTTCCCATAAGCCCCACCTTGATCTTGTGCCCCAGCCGCTTATCCTGGGCATTGGTCCAGGCCGCTATGGCCGCACACTCCTGGGCAAAGGTCTTATAAGTCACATCATAAACTACTTCCGCCTCTTCATAACGCAGAAACACCTGCTCCCCATGCTCCTGCCCCGCACGCTGCACCAGATCCCGGATTGTCTTTGTATTTTCAAATGTAATCATAATGTCTCCTTTTTGGAAATTTCTGTTATTTTACATTGAGATAATAGCACAGAATGTTTTGATATTCAATATATTTGAGGGTCGAAATATGTGGACAGAGCCTCAGAGCGTAACAGTTCAGATATCCCCTAAACTATTACCTCAGAAATTACAGTTCAAGAGACAAAAAACTGGACAAAAACAGACCTCAAGCTGGCTTGTAAGACTGTTTTTGTCCAGTTTTTCACATCGGGCGGAAAGGGCTGGTACCTGAAGCTTACTCTCTTACCAGCATTTCCTCCCGCTCTGCACCCGTCCCGATGAACTTGACAGGAATCCCGATATATTCCTCGATGAATCCGATATAGGCCCTGGCATTCTCCGGAAGCTCCTCAAAGGATCCGCAATGGGAGATATCCCCGAAGTTCCCGTCGAATTCCCGGTAAACCGGCTTTGCCCTGTTTAAGAATTCCAGGTTGGTAGAGAAATCCTCTGTCACAGTCCCGTTGCAGTCATATCCTACACAGACCTGGATCTTGTCGAATTTTCCAATGGTATCCAGATGGTTGACGGAAAGGGCTGTCAGACCATTGACCCGCTTGGCGTACTTTAAGGTGACCAGATCCAGCCAGCCGCACCGTCTGGGCCTCCCGGTGGTGGTGCCATACTCATGTCCCAGCTCCCGGATCCGGTCTCCGGTCTCATCCAGAAGCTCTGTCACATAGGGCCCCTCTCCTACCCGGCTGGAGTAGGCCTTGATGATGCCGTAGACATTGCCGATATCTGAGGCGCTGAGGCCGGTACCGGTCAGGATCCCGCCGATGGTTGGATTGGAAGATGTCACATAGGGATAGGAGCCAAAGTCAATATCCAGCAGAGTCGCCTGGGCCCCCTCCACGATCACCTTCTTATCCTGCTCCAGGGCTTTGTGGAGCAGCGTGACGGTATCGCATACATAGGGCCGCAGCTTCCTGGCATATCCGCTGTAAGCCTGGTATATGGTCTCAAAATCCAGTAAAGCATCGATCTCCCTGTTCTCGGGATCATAGAATTTCAAAAGAGCTTTTCTGGAAGCCACCAGCTCCTCTAACTTCTCCTTTAAGGAATCGGAACAGAGATCTTCCATCCGCAGGCCGCTGCGCTCAAATTTGTCACAGTAGGCGGGACCGATCCCCTTGCCGGTGGTGCCGATCCTGGATTTTCTGACTTTTTCCAGAGCCACATCCAGCATTCTGTGATAGGGGAGAATCACATGGGCCTTATCACTGATCTTTAAATAGTGCTCCACATCATACCCATGCTCTGTCAGGTTGTCGATCTCCTCCAGAAGCACCTCCGGATTCAGCACCACCCCATTGCCGACTATGCCAATGGTGTGCCCGGACAGAATCCCGGACGGGATCAGGTGCATAGCGTATTTGACACCGTCCACCCTGATGGTGTGCCCCGCATTGTCACCGCCTGTGGCGCGCACCGCAATATCTGCATCTGATGCAAGATAATCGATCACCTTCCCCTTTCCTTCATCACCGTAGAAACAACCTATTACCACATCTGCCTTTGACATAACCCGTCTCCTTTGCTTTTTGTATGGTGGGCGCACTTGGCCTCCCCGATTTCAAACCGCCTTTGACGCCGGAACTTACACAGTAATATCTGCCTTCATTCCAAGGATCTCCCGGTTGGCTTCCAGCACCGGATTCACCACTTCCGTCAGGAACTCATCCACCTGTTGGGGCGCACGGCCCACGTATCTGGCCGGTTCCATAGTCCTCTCCAGCTCTTCCAGACTCAGGCCGAAGGCCGGATCCTGGGCGATCAGCTCCAGAAGATTGTTCTCCAGCCCCTTCTCCTTCACATTCCGGCCGGCTTCCATGGACAGCTGGCGTATCTTCTCATGAAGCTCCTGCCGGTCTCCTCCTGCCTTTACCGCATCCATCAGGATATTCTCCGTAGCCATGAAGGGCAGCTCTGCCATGAAATGCTTCTCAATGACCTTTGGATACACCACCAGGCCATCCACCACATTAAGGTACAGATCCAGGATCCCGTCCACCGCCAGAAAGCCTTCGGGAATACTCAGACGCTTGTTGGCCGAATCATCCAGTGTCCTCTCGAACCACTGGGTGCTTGCCACCAGCATAGGATTAATCACATCGCTCATCACATAGTTGGATAAGGAGGCAATCCGCTCACTGCGCATGGGATTCCGCTTGTAAGCCATGGCCGAGGAACCGATCTGGTTCTTCTCAAAGGGCTCCTCGATCTCCTTTAAGTGCTGGAGCAGCCGGATATCATTGGAGAATTTATGGGCGCTCTGGGCAATCCCTGCCAGCACATTCAGCACCCTTGTATCCACCTTGCGGGAGTAGGTCTGTCCTGATACCGGATAACAGCCCTCAAAACCCATCTTTTCTGCGATCATCTGATCCGCACGGCGGCATTTGTCATGGTCTCCCTCAAACAGTTCCAGAAAACTGGCCTGGGTGCCGGTAGTCCCCTTGGATCCCAGCAGCTTCATGGAACCCAGGACATGATCCAGATCTTCCAGATCCAGACACAGCTCCTGCAGCCACAGGGTGGCCCGCTTTCCTACGGTGGTTGGCTGCGCCGGCTGGAAATGGGTAAATGCCAGGGTGGGCTGGTTCTTATAGCTGTCTGCGAATCTGGCCAGTTCTGCCATAACATTGATCAGCTTCCTCCTGACCAGGCGCAGCCCCTCGGTCATCAGGATGATATCGGTATTGTCTCCCACATAGCAGGAGGTAGCTCCCAGATGAATGATACCTCTGGCCCTGGGACACTGCTGGCCGTAAGCATAGACATGGGACATGACGTCATGACGTACCAGGCGCTCCCGCTCCCTGGCCACCTCATAATTGATGTCCTCTGCACTGGCTTTCAGCTCATCAATCTGCTCCTGGGTGACAGGCAGCCCCAGTTCCATCTCTGTCTCTGCCAGGGCAATCCACAATTTCCGCCAGGTCTTAAACTTCTTATCCGGGGAAAAGATATACTGCATTTCCCTGCTGGCATACCGCTCAGACAGGGGACTCTGATACTTATCGTACATAACCTACCTCCACTAATTTGTGTTATACCAGCCAAAACAGGGCCTGCCCACTTCACAGCCGGCCAGAATACGTCTCTTTCTACTCCGCATATTCACCGCGGATATCCTCCACCGGCGGGGCTATGGGATAATCCCCGCTGAAACAGGCCGTACAGATGGGAAGCCCTCCTGCCATCTCAGACAGCCGTTCCATCCTCAGATAGGACAGACTGTCCGCGCCGATGAGTCTGGTGATCTCCTCCAGGGTTTTCCCATGGGCGATAAGCTGCTCCCTGGAAGGGATATCCGTCCCAAAGTAGCAGGGATGAAGGAATGGCGGAGAGCTGACCATCACATGGACCTCCTTCGCTCCGGCATCCCGCAGCATCCGGACGATCTGGTGGCTGGTGGTGCCCCGGACGATGGAATCATCAATCATGATCACCCGTTTGCCTGCAACCGCTTCCTTCAGCACATTAAGCTTGACCCTGACCGCGGAGACTCGGTTGCTCTGCTTGGGCTTAATAAAGGTACGGCCTACATAAGAGTTCTTCACAAATGCCGTTCCATAAGGGATCCCTGATTCCATGGAATACCCCAGGGCGGCTGCATTGCCCGACTCCGGCACGCCCACTACCAGATCCGCCTCTACCGGCGAATCCAGGGCCAGACAGCGTCCTGCATAGATCCGGGAATGGTAGACGCTGACCCCGTCAAAGACACTGTCCGGCCTTGCAAAATAGATATATTCAAAGACACATCTGGCCTGTCTGGTCTTATCCGGCAGGCACATGCTCCTGTCCGAGGAGATCCCGTCCTTTGTTATGGTCACGATCTCCCCAGGCTCCACATCCCGGACAAACTCGGCACCGATGGTATCCAGGGCACAGCTTTCAGAGACCAGCACATAGGCATGATCCTTCTTCCCGATACACAAAGGCTTGAAGCCAAAGGGATCCCGGGCGCCGATCAGCTTCCGGGGACTGGCGATCACCAGGGCATATGCTCCCTTCAGCGTTCGCATGGCCTGGGCCACTGCCGCCTGGACCGTGGGTGTATGAACCCGCTCCCTTGCGATATGGTAGGCAATGACCTCCGAATCTATAGTAGTCTGGAAGATCGCGCCGGAATACTCCAGCTCCCGGCGCAGGGCCGGGGCGTTGACCAGGTTTCCATTGTGGGCCATGGCAAGGGTTCCTTTTACATAGTTAAGCACCAGGGGCTGGGCGTTCTCCCGGCTGCTGCTTCCGGCTGTAGAATAGCGTACATGTCCCACACCGATATCTCCCCCAAGTCCTTCCAGGATCTCTGGCGTAAATACTTCATTGCAGAGCCCCATTCCTTTGTATGTACTGACCCTGGGCCTGGGGCCTTTCGTGTCACTGACCGCGATACCGCAGCTCTCCTGTCCCCGGTGCTGTAAGGCGAACAGACCGTAATAGATGGTGGAGGCCACATCGCCCCCATCCAGATCATACATGCCAAAGACGCCGCATTCCTCATGCAGCTTCTCTGGCTCCTCCATAGCTGACAGCTCCATCTCCTCGTTCATCCGTGCTGATTCCTTTCTTTCCAAACTGTAGAAGGACTGCTGCAAACCGGGCCAGTCTGGACTGTCCGCCTGACTGCCCTCTGGCTTATCCAGGGGGCCGCCTGACTGCCCTTTAGCCGCCAGAATATCTGCCTGACCGCTCTCCTGGCCAGCCGGTACCCCAGGTCCTTCCCGGAAACCGGTTACTGGATTCCCAGACGGCGGAATACCTCCTGGTATGCATCCTCCACATTGCCCAGATCCCGGCGGAAGCGGTCCTTGTCCAGCTTCTCATGAGTCTCCTTGTCCCACAGACGGCAGGTATCCGGAGAAACCTCGTCAGCCAGGATCACGGTACCGTCAGACAGACGGCCAAACTCGATCTTAAAGTCAATCAGATCAATGCCCAGGCTGCCAAAATATTCCTGCATCACTTCATTGACAATGAACGCATATCTGGTGATGGTATCGATCTCCTCCTGGGTAGCCAGCTTTAAGGCCAGAGCGTAGTAGCTGTTGATGAAGGGATCGTGAAGATCATCATTTTTGTAGCTGAACTCCAGGGTCGGACATGCCAGCCTGATCCCCTCTTCCATCCCCATCTTCTTGGCAAAGCTTCCTGCCGAATAGTTGCGGATGATGACCTCCAGGGGAACGATCTCCACCTTCTTCACGGCTGTCTCCCGGTCACTCAGCTCCTCCACCAGATGGGTCGGTACCCCCTTCTTCTCCAGGAGACGGAATATGTGGTTGGTCATGCGGTTATTGATGGCGCCCTTGCCCACGATGGTGCCTTTCTTTAGGCCGTCAAAAGCCGTGGCATCATCCTTGTAGGAGACGATCAGAACCTCCGGATCCTCGGTTTTGAAAACCTTTTTCGCTTTTCCTTCATACAGTAATTCTTTCTTTTCCATGGTATCCACCTGTCCTTTTTGCGATTGATCGTTTATGTTTACAGAAACAATAGAAACCTTTGGAGCATACGCACGGCAGTCATAAATCCCTGCACGTTCCATGCTGAATTATAATACATGGTTTAGGGTTTTGCAATCATTTCTTCTGTTTCATGGTAGAACTGCAGTTCCAGATTCTCCGGGTCAAACCGGATCCCGTAGATTTCCTGGTTCTTTCCTTCCTGATCCGGGGAGGCGACCCATTCCACATGGCAGAACCGGTCTTTCGAGACCAGACGGAGACCATATGTACTGAAAAAATCCGGTGCTCCCGCTCCATGAAAGCACCCAAGGATTACTCCCGCAGCCAGTGTACCAGAAGCAAAACGTCTGGTTACCGGACTATATTTTCTTCCTTTTAAACGTCTCCATCCAGCGGTCACCTTTTGTTGCTCCCACCGCTTTGCTTTGTAGTTTCTCAGCCAGCATCCTGCCATCCTGCTCCCTCCCCTGCTGTAATGATGGCAACAGTTCAGATCCCTCCCTGAACTATTGCCAAGGATATTCTCACCAGTTTCAATATACACTGCTTCCCAGGACTGGTCAACTGTTTCTTTTCTGGTAAAGAGACAGACTGCAACAGTTCAGATCCCCCCTGAACTGTTACCCGTTCAGACGACTATGTGCACTCGATGCGCTGGTTTTACTTTATTGGACACATTTTCCCATATAGCAAAAAGGACCACCTTCCAGGCAGTCCTTTCTGCACTTAGTTATTTCCTTCTCCAGATGCCGCTGTGCCGCTGCTGTTTCCCCCAGTCATATCATTGACGCCCTTCTCCACATCGTCGATCAGGCCGTTGATCACACCGCCGGAGCTCTCAGCCGTGGTACCTGCCACGGAAGATCCGTTTCCGCCGCTTCCTGATGTGCCTGTGGTATCACTGCCCGCTGCGGAGGTGCCGGTTGTTGTCTGGCTTCCCGTCCCGCCGGAAGAACCAGAGCTTTCCTGTTTTCCTGCCCCTGAGGCAGATTCCTGGGCTGTGGTGGTCTGCTGGGTGGAGCTGTTATTGTTGTCACTGCAGGCGGTCAGGGCCAGCATGGCAGCCGCCATGAGAAACACAACTACACATAATCTGATTTTCTTCATAAACATACTCTCCTTTCATTTGTTAAAGATAGTATGCGTAAAAAGAAAAATGTCATGCATGAACAACTTTCCAGCCAGCATAAATGTATGCCCCGGTTCTGGTATGTCCGCCCGGAAATCCCATATTCTGGAAATTTCGGAATGATGCTGCCAGAGCATGCTTGAAATTGCTTTCTGGTAGCTGTGCGTTCCACTTTGTGGGACACCGCAGGCGTCCCTTGTGGTGATTTGGCCCAAATGAACGCGGCGTAGTGGGCTACGTTAAGTGAATTTGGACCAAATATACCGCGAAGTGGGGCGTGCACACCGAAGGCGTCCCTTGTGGAGATGCCAGGAATGAATTTTCAGACACGCTCTAGCTCTGGGCCGCCGCGATCACGTCAGACATATCATAAAGTCCGGCATCCTTCCCAGCCAGGAATCTGGCCGCCTCCAGGGCGCCTTTGCCGAAAATGGCCTTGGAATAAGCGGTATGGCTGAAGGTGACCACCTCATCCTGTCCGGCAAAGATCACATCGTGCTCGCCCACGATGGAGCCGCCCCGCACAGCCTGAATCCCGATCTCCTTCCTGTCCCGCTTTACCCGTTCCTTTGTCCGGTCATACTTATATGTATACTGCTGATCCATAGCTTCATTAATTGAATCTGCCAGGGCCAGAGCCGTACCGCTGGGCGCGTCCACCTTCTGGTTGTGGTGCTTCTCCACGATCTCCACATCGAATCCCGCACCCGCCAGCACCCTGGCCGCATTCTGTACCAGATTCATCAGGGTATTGATCCCCAGAGACATATTGGCGGAACGGAGCACCGCAGTCTTTGCTGAAGTCTCCTTCACCTTCTCCACCTGCTCCGGGGTCAGTCCTGTGGTACAGACCACCACCGGCAGATGATGCTCCCCGCAATATTCCAGCAGATGATCCACTGCCCTGGCTGAAGCGAAATCTATGACCACATCCGCTTCCACCTGGCAGGCCTCCAGGGAAGCGAACACCGGGTATTGGCCATTCTCCTGGGGATTCAGATCCACACCGGCCACGATCCGCACATCTGCCATATCCTTAGCCAGACTGCTGATGGTACGCCCCATGGCTCCATTGCAGCCGTGCATGATAATCCTTGTCATTCTTTATCTCCTCCTGATATGTAGGATAATTGGGACAAGCCCTTACAGAATCCCATAATTCCTCATGGCCTTAGCCAGAATCTCCTGATGCCCAGGCTCCATCTCTGTCAGGGGCAGACGCAGGGGGCCTGCCTCCTTACCCATAAGGTTCAGGGCGGCCTTCACCGGGATCGGATTCACCTCACAGAAGAGGGCGTCAATCAGAGGCAGAGCCTCCAGCTGCATCTCCATACTCTTCTTCACGTCTCCCCTGAGATAGGACGCACAGATCTCGTGGGTCTGGGCCGGAGCCACGTTGGACAGCACAGAGATCACCCCCTTGCCCCCCAGAGACATCAAGGGCACGATCTGGTCGTCATTGCCGGAATACAGATCTACACAGCCATCTGCCAGATGCATGATTTTGGCAATGGCAGAGAAATTGCCGCTGGCCTCCTTGATCCCTACGATGTTGGGGACATCCCGACAGAGGGTTACCATAGTCTCCGGGGTCATGGTCACACCGGTCCGGCCCGGAATATGGTACAGAAGGATCGGTATGGTGACAGCCTTTGCGATCTCTGTGTAGTGGGCGATCAGTCCCTTCTGGGTGGCCTTGTTGTAGTAGGGCGTAACCAGAAGCAGCCCGTCGGCACCTGCCTTCTGGGCCTCCACAGACAGATGGACTGCCTCACTGGTGGAATTGGAGCCGGTTCCCGCGATCACCGGGATCCTTCCCTTCACCTTCTGACAGGTAAAACGTACCACATCCAGATGCTCCTCGTGGCTCATGGTAGAAGACTCTCCGGTAGTCCCGCAGGAGATGACCGCATCTGTACCGCCTGCAATCTGTTCCTCCAAAAGCTCCTCCAGCTTGTCATAATTCACCGTTCCGTCCGCGTAAAAGGGTGTTACCAGTGCAACCCCCGCACCTTCAAAAATAGCCATTCTGATTCCTCCTTTTTTTGCTGTTTTCGTATGGGTGCCCCAAAATGGCGGATCCCTGCAATATATGGTGCCGACAGCCTGCCGGCAGTGACCATATATTGCCGAATCGTCCTGGGACATTCCCAAAGTACATTGCTTACATAAATATAGGGAGCAGACAAATGTCAGCTCCCCTTACAACACATTATAAGTATCTTATAACGGTATCCAAGTAGCTCTCCATCCGTCCGGATGACAGTCGCAGGATTCTTCACCCTGCGCCCAGACAGCCACAGCCAGTCTGCGTCTGTCTTCGGCGTCCGCCCTTTCCCCTGCCTTCCTCTGCTTCTGGAACATCCGGCAGCATACTCATGCTTCACGCAACCTCTACTTCCTATCTTTTCGTATTTCCTATACTAGCATCATATGTTTCAGTTGTCAACGGCCTATTACACAAAAACCGCGCCATTCCGATTGTCATATGTAACAGTTCAGACAGGCCATCTTCCTGCCCTCAAAAAGCGTTGTGGGCAAGAAGCTCCGGGCGTTAGCCCGTCTGAACTGCTACCATCATGTGGCGGTCACTCCGAATCAATCCGCTCAACCCGCTGTGCTTTGCCGCGCAGCCAGTCCGGCAGCAGATTGCCTGTCAGAATAACATCGGCCTCGTCCCTGGCATCCAGAAGCTGTTCTAACTCTTCCTCCTTCAGGATTCCGGGCCCTAAAAGCTTCAGGATTCCATCCAGGATCAGCAGATCGCATTCGCCGGTGGCCAGTACCTTCCGGGCGTAGTTGAGACCGTTGCGGATATTCATGCATTCTTCCTGCTTCTCCGCTTCCGAAAGCTCTTCAAAACCACGTTCCGACTTCTCGAAGCAGAAAACCTTCATCTCCGGCTCCAGGCGGCTCACCACCTCCATACTGCCCCGCTCCCTGCTCCCCCGGACAAACTGAATGAGAATCACATCCTTCTGTTTGATCAGCGCCTGTATCCCGCGTCCGATCGCAAAAGATGTTTTCCCACTGTCTCCATTGCCAAGAATGACTTCAATCTTTCCAGTATTCATACGTTACTCCTTTGTAGCCCTGATTCGGCTCAGACAAATGAACGGTCATCGTAACAGTTCAGGAGGTGTCCGAACTGTTACCAGCCATCCGTTATCCGGATACACATGAGTCTTCCCACAAAATGCGGTAAATATCCCCTGCCTGCGGCCATTATGTCTTCATCCGGCCGGCGCCGGTACCTGTTCACATACTTATGCCGTTCAGTCTGCCTGGGCAGACGCGCTGCTGCCGGATTCCTCTTCCCCGCACTCCAGCTTGCTGATGGAAACCTCATAGGCAACCCGTTTCTCGCATTCTGTCTCACTGATCTTCTTCGTGTATTCCCGGCTCTGCACCCTGCCCCAGACGCGCACCCGTGTACCTACCTCGAATCCTGAGGCAAATCTGGCATTCCTTCCCCAGGCAATGCAGGGTATGTAATCGGATTTGCCATAGGGGCGGTTCACCGCCAGCAAAAGATCCGCGATTTCCCGGCCCAGAGGAGTCTTCCGGTAGATCGGTACCTTGCAGATATATCCATCCAGAAAGATCTGGTTAGTCTTGGTGTAATCGGTAAATTCTTCCATAAAATTGACTTCCCGCACAAATACGGAGAGAACCAGACGGTTCTTGACTCCCTCATGGCGGTTATAAGAACGGAACTGCCCGATCGCCTCGACCGTGCATCCCCGGTAGTCCTCCTGAACATTGATCAGCCGCTCAGAGATCATCAGCGGAATAATATCTGCCTGCTCGCTGAGCCGGTTGACCGCTACATCCACAACATAAAATCCTTCTCCAAATACTTCGTGACTAAACGTAAATCCAGAAACAATTTCCCCAATAACGCTTACCCGATTGTTTTCAATTACTTTTTCTGACATGGTACTTTTCTCTCCTCTTTCATTTTTCATATTTGCTTTTCGCTACTATAATGTTTATGAAGCAGATCAAAACAATATGAGGATTTCCGCTCGTCAGATTATGACAAATACTGCAGGCCGCTTATTATTTATTTTTAAAGGATGCCCTCTTTCTCATGGTGGGATCCAGAATCTTCTTACGGATTCTCAAATTCTCCGGCGTTACCTCCAAAAGCTCATCGGTATCGATAAATTCCAGGCACTGCTCCAGGCTCATCACCTTCTTCGGCACCAGCTTTAAAGCTTCATCTGCACTGGAGGAACGGGTGTTGGTAAGCTTCTTGGTCTTGCAGACATTTACCTCGATGTCCTCTGCCTTGGGATTCTGTCCAATGACCATCCCGGAATATACTTTCTCCCCAGGTCCCACGAACAGGGTTCCCCTGTCCTGGGCATTGAACAGACCATAGGTGATCGTCTCACCACTCTCATACGCGATCAGGGAGCCTGTCTTTCTGTAAACAAGATCTCCCTTGTAAGGTCCATAGCCGTCAAAGATCGTATTCATGATGCCGTTGCCCTTGGTATCGGTCATGAATTCCCCACGATAGCCGATCAGTCCCCGTGAAGGGATGGAAAATTCCAGACGGGTGTAGCCGCCGTTGGCCGGACTCATCCCCTGGAGCTCTCCCTTACGGTTGGTCAGCTTCTGGATAACAGATCCGGTGAATTCCTCCGGTACGTCCACATAAGCCAGCTCCATGGGCTCCAGCTTCTGGTTTCTCTCATTATATTTATACAGTACCTCCGCCTTGCTGACCGCAAACTCAAAGCCTTCCCGGCGCATATTC